>Ga0114932_10004327_pt1 | contig 13369 bp, 11 predicted proteins | sample 2SBtaG_2_FD_87286 | JGI IMG/M metagenome (GOLD analysis project Ga0114932, IMG submission 87286) | Deep subsurface microbial communities from Kolumbo volcano to uncover new lineages of life (NeLLi) - 2SBTROV12_ACTIVE470 metaG | ecosystem: Environmental > Aquatic > Marine > Volcanic ...
CATCGCAGTTGTAGTCTGAGGAGTCGGTGCAGTCGGACTCGGTGGCGCCGGGGTGAAACATCGCGTCGCTGTCGTCACAGTCGGTGCTGTCCGCGACCGTGCCGACCGGCTGGTCGCAGGACTCGGTGGGCGAGGAGGCGCTTCCATAGCCGTCGCCATCGACGTCTGAGAACCAGGTCGACGCGTCGCTCGGGTCATTGTCGATGATGCCGTTGCAGTCGTTGTCGACGCCGTCACAGGTCTCGACCGCGCCGGGGAACATGATCGGGTCGTTGTCGTTGCAGTCCGCATCGGCAAAGACGCCGTCGCCATCGCTGTCCACGGGCTGCGGGACTTCGTTGTCTCGACAGCCAAACAGGGCAGCGAGCAGGACGAGGGGAAGGGTGCGCATGGGATCTCCTGGAAAGAGGACAGCCTACCTTGTTTTGGGCGCCTCGCGGTGCGCTTTCACGACAGTGCCAACATCGTCGTCGGTCACTTCGATCCGGAGCAATCCGCGCTCCCAAGGCAACGGCGTGCCGTCCAAGCTGCGCGCTGCATCGACGACGATGGTCGGGTTGCGCACGTTGTAGCGGTACTGGAAGCCCTCGACATAGTCCGCGGCCGATTCCTTGCCCTTGAGCCGGCGGGCGAACTCGCGAAACATGTCCTCGGCGAAGAGGCGGGGAATCGCAGCCCCCGCGAGCTTCTCGTTCTTTAGCAGGGCGCCGTCTGCCGCCGCTCGAACCTCGATGTAGCGGTTGTGCGCCTCGAAGCCATAGACGACGGGTTGACCACCCTCGATGCGCAGCTGGACCCGATTCCAGTACTTGCTATGCCCGATCGGACCCACGCCGGTCAGGCTCGCAAGCCACAGCGCCTTTCCGCTCTCGACATCGAAGGCCAGCAGCTCACATCCTGTGGCGTTGCGCTGGTAGTGCGCAACGAACAGCGTTGTGTCCGTAGCGGCAAGCGCAATGCCGTCGAGATCGCCGTGAGAGCCTCGGCCCAAGGGCACGGTCCAGCCGGCATCGCTGGTTCGGCTGACCCGTGGCTGCTCGCCGCCTTCTGCGGGAGCCGACACCTGAAATCCGTCGATGGATTGAGGGATCAGCGGGTAGTGGTCGGCGGTCTCTTGCCAGTGCCAGCCGGCCTCGGTCGGCGCCACCGAGGTTTCAGACGCCGCTTGGGGCACCGCAACACTCACCGCGCCGGGGTCGGCGCCACCACATGCCAACAGAAACAACAGCCAGCTACCCATGAATCCACACCACTCCACGGTTGCCGTCCACGGTGATCTCCTGACCGGTTCGGATGCGACGCATGACGCCGTCGATGTTGACGACTGCAGGCACCTTGTACTCCCGGGCCACAACCGCACCATGGGATAGCCGACTGCCCATCTCGAGCACAACCGCCCCGGCCGTGAGAAACAGCGGAGTCCACGCAGGGTCCACCGAGCGCGTGACCAGGATTTCGCCCGGAAGCAGCTGATCGCCCTGATCGATCCCATCAAGCACCCGCGCGATGCCGCGATGCCGACCAGGACTGATGCCAAGCCCCTGAAGCCGGCTGCCGCTCTCGTCCATCACGACGCCTTCGTCGCCTCGCAGGAACACCGGTGGGTCGGTCGCTAGGTCGACGGCACGCTCTGCGCGTCGACGCTCGACCAGGGCCGGCACCGGACCTGCAGGCAAGGTGCCATCGACCAATCCGCACACCTCGTCCCAGGTCAACAACTGGACGTCGTCTGCCGTCGCCAGATGCCCGTCTTCGGTCAGGCGGCCTCCGAGCCAGTGCAGGGTGCGATGCATCGAGTGCAGCAGCCGATCGAACTGAAAACGCTGGTTCTCGCGAAGCAGCAAGTAGCGACGTGTGTAGTGCACCAAGCCCGCGATGGTCCAGCGTCGAAGGCTCTCGCCCTTGAGGCGTCGCTTCACCTCGGCCTCGGCTGCCGTGAACAGCTCCTCTTGTTCGACCGAGCGGTCCCCCGGAGCCAGCGTGGTCTTGCGGGCGGCCTTGAGAAGCGGAACCAGAAGCGCAGGTTTTTCGGCCCAGCGCGGCGAGAAGACTTCCCAGCTGGCATCGGCACGGTGGCCAAACTTGGCCAAGAACTCGCCCAGGCGCTGCCAGAACACCGTCAGCCCCGGCTCGCCGTCCTGTTCCAGCTTCTGCAGGTCTTCGTCCGTCGCCACCGCAGCAAGCTCGTACAAGGCCTCGTTTGCGGCCAGCGTCCGATTTCCAGGAGGACAGACCGCCAACGCTTCCATCAGTCGCATTGCATGCTCGGGCAGCCAGTTCGCCAGTGCGCCTTCGAGCAGCTGGTAGAACAGGTTCGCGAACAGCAGGCTGGTGATGTGGACCTCGATGTAGCCGCGCAGCAATTCGCGCTGAGCCACCACCAACCGAACGGCATCGGCCTGCGACATCGGCGGCCGCGATAGCCCCGGCAGCTCCCGCTCCATGCGCTGCTCGAACTCATCCCACCGGGTGTGGTTGGTGAGCGGGTTCCACCGAAACCGCTGCCATCGCCTCTCCATCGCGGTTTCTCGGAAGATCGACAGGTAGACGGCGAGCCCCGGCATGACCGCAAACCGACGCCGCCAAGCCCAGGCCTCTTCGGTCGGCAGGAACTCGAGCATAAAGGTCGGCGGAGGCGCGCCGGGCAGCTTGAAGGCCAAGTGGCGAAACACGGTGACGTTGAAGAAGGGCCGGCTGGCCACGAGTCGGAACGCGGGCCCGCCTCCCAGATACCGGGCCTGGGTGCGTGGATAGGCAACAAACCACTCGAGAATGGGTGCGACCAACGACCACCCGAGCGGTGTTGCCGGCTGATTCCAGCGCTCGCCGATGAAGCGCCGGGTCCACAGCACGTCGTCCCGCACCCGTGGCGTGCCCGTGCTGGTGATGGGGCGCGCCTGCAACAGGTGCAGCTGACCGGCCTCGTCCATGGCCCACTCGACATCCTGGGGCTCTCCGATCTCACCTTCGACCCGCAGGCCCAGCCGACACAGGCGGAACAACTGCGAACGCTCCAGGGTGCGCGTCCCGATCAATTCAGTCTGCAGAGGCTCGGGTCCAGTCGTGCCATCGTCCCGCAGCACCCACTGATTGGTGATCTCGGGCAGATCTTCCTGCATGAGCTGCAGCCGGACTCTGGACAGCAGCCGCTGTACCGGAGCCGGGGCCTTCCGAGGACGTCGCACCAAGAACCAATGCGGAGTGACCTGACCGGCCATCAGCCCCTCGCCGAGTCCCCACGTGGCTTCGACCACCATCTCGCGCCACGAGCCTGTCAGCGGGTTGACCGTGAACAGCACCCCGCTGCAGCGCGGCTTCACCATGCGCTGGATCAGCACGGCCATCGAGCCCGGCGTCGGACCTCGACCCGCTCGATAGGCCAAGGCCGGCTCGGCATAGAGGCTCTGCCAGCAGGTACGCAAGGCATTGGCCACCTGATCATGCTGCACGTCGAGCACACTCACGAACACGCCCGCGTAGCTCTTGCCTTTGCCGTCTTCATCGATGCCGGACGATCGAACGGCGACCCGCGGACCCAGCTTTCGCAGGTGCCGAGCCAGCTGGTCATGCCAGCCTGGCGGAAGTTCCGCCGCGGCGAGCTCCTCACGCATGCGCTTGGCGTCGGCATCTGTGGGCTGGCGGGACAGGCGCTCGGCCAGCGGGAGCAGCCCATTGTGCCGGAGCATTTGGTGCATTCCGTCGGTCGTCACAACAAATGCGGCGGGCACGGGCAGGCGCTTTCGAGCCAAGCGACCCAGCTGCAGAGCCTTGCCCCCAACCCGCTGTACGTCGGTTGGCTCGATATCGGAGAGGCGGAGGAAGGCGGTCACGAGGCCCCGGCTAACCGGACCTCACCCGCCCCAAGCTTGACACTCCAAGATCAGGCGGTAATAAGTAAAGAAGACGGTGGTACAGCTCCCATGTTGTGGACCACCCACGACGTCGAGAACAAGCCCACGGCTTGGCAGTGACCCTAGGTCACTCCGCATTCGAACTCTCTTTCGTCCGACGTCTTTGTTGACTCATTCCGGAGGCCCCAATGGGTCGTTCATGGTGATGAATCCATCCAATCCAGTCATCGTCCAAGGCGATGGCAAGGTTCTTCTCGAAGCCAAACATGCGGACTTCGACAAGGCACGCGACTTCCTCGCTCGATTCAGCGAGCTCGAGAGTTCGCCGGACTTGTTGCACACGTACCGCATCACGCCCTTGTCCCTGTGGAACGCCGCATCAGCCGGCATGACCAAGGACGAGATCGTCGACACGTTGCGCGGCTTCAGCAAGTTCGACATCCCGGGCGATGTGCTGACGACGATCGACGACACGATCACCCGCTACGGGCTGGTCCAGCTGCACGCGCACCCCGACGATCCCAACCACTTCATCCGCGTGACCTTCGCCACGCTCTACATCGAAAAGCTCGTCAAGAAGACCGATGTGGGCAAGGACCTGCTCGAGCCCGACGGCCGCCGCTACATGAAGATCGAAGCGGGCATGCGCGGCATCTTCAAGCAGCGCATGCTGCTCGAGAACTGGCCGGTCGAAGACTTGGCCGGCTTCCGCCAGGGCGATCCTCTTCATCTCAACCTGCGCGAGACCACCCGCGGTGGAAACCCCTTCGGCATTCGCGACTACCAACGCGAAGCGGTCGAGCGCTGGTACATGAATGGCACTCCCCAAGGTGGCCACGGCGTCGTCGTGCTTCCCTGTGGCGCTGGCAAGACCATTGTCGCTTTGGCCGCCATGGCAGCGGTCGGACAGCACGTGTTGGTGCTCTGCAACAACCAGTCTGCAGTCAACCAATGGGTGCGCGAGATCATCGACAAGACGAACCTGACCTCGAAAGAGGTGGGCTCGTACACCGGCAAAGAAAAGCGCATCTGCCCGATCACCGTGGCGACCTACCAGGTCCTCACCTGGCGACGCAGCAAGAACGCCGAGTTCGAACACCTGCACCTGTTCAAGGACCACAACTGGGGTCTGCTGGTCTATGACGAGGTCCACCTGCTGCCAGCCCCCGTGTTTGGCGCGACCGCAGGACTTCAGGGACGTCGCCGACTGGGCCTGACCGCCACGCTCATCCGCGAAGATGGCCGCGAAGGCGACGTGTTCAGCTTGGTCGGTCCAAAACGCTACGACCTGCCCTGGCAGGTACTCGAGAAGGCCGGTTGGGTCGCCGAGGCCCACTGCTTCGAGGTGCGCGTACCGTTCAGCAGTCGAGACCGAGACAGCTACGAAGACGCCAAAAAGGCGGACCAGTTCCGCATGGCCTCCGAGAACGCGCTGAAGATCGACGTGGTCAAGTCGATCGCGCAGCGGCACAGCCAAGACAATGTGCTGATCATCGGCACCTACCTGACGCAGCTCAAAGAGCTCGCCGCAGAGCTCGGCGCTCCGCTCATCACTGGCAGCACGCCGCAAAAGGCGCGCGACCATCTGTTCGGCAAGTTCCGCAACAGCAGCATCAAACTTCTAGTGGTCAGCAAGGTGGCGAACTTCGCCATCGACCTGCCCGACGCAAACGTCGCCATTCAAGTTTCGGGTTCATTTGGCTCACGCCAAGAAGAGGCACAGCGGCTCGGCCGCATCCTCAGACCCAAGCCGAACGGCGAAGACGCCATATTCTACACAGTGGTCACGTCCGACAGCAAAGAGCAGGAGTTCGCCCTCAAACGCCAACTTTTCCTCGTTGAGCAGGGCTATCGCTACCACATTGAGGAGAGGGCAGCGGTCTAGCAAAGACCTGCTCTCCCGGAGATTTCGACATGTCAGAAGAGACCGTGGCCCAACAGGCCGGTCCTCCCCAAGGCGCCGATGGCGGCGACACGGGCAAGAAGAAGCGCCGTCGTCGGCGTCGCAAAAAGAAGGGTGGCGGAGGCGGCGGAGAACGCCAAGAGCTCGGCGGCCCCAATGTCTCGCTGCCTAGTTCGGGCCGCAACCCGCACCACAAGCGCAACAGTCGCCCCCGACGCGGAGCTCCAGGCTCACCCCTGGGCAAGCGTCGCCGGCTCAACCGCGCCGAGGTCGACGAGCTAAGCGCCTGGCTGCGCCGCATGCCCGACGGCTTGGTCAGCAACCTGTACCGAGGCCTCGGTGGCCAGCCCAACCGCGTTCCAAACCAAGAGCGCATGATTCAGCTGGCGGTCCGTGCCATCGCCCAAGGCAGCCGCCTTGCGACCCTGCTCAAGGCGGTCCAAGAGCGCGACCGCAAGGCCATGAGCGCACTGCTCCAGGCCGGCGGCATCGCCCACGCCGACGAGTTCCACCGCGAGCTGTCGCTGTCCTTTGGTGGGCACGAGCGCGAGTGGCAGCGCACCCTCAAGGTCTTGGCCGAAAAGGGTGTTGTTGTCGCCAGCCAGCAGCAGGACGGCGCCTTCTTCTACATCGTGCCCGAGCCACTCATCGACAGCCTGCTTGCAGAGCTGAACGACGAGCTGATGTTGCCGCAGTTCGATCACGAAGACATGCGCATCATCGACGAGAGGCCCTTCTGTCCGCCGCTGGACTTCTCGATCACGTCGTTCGCGACCTACGTCGATCAGAACAACCCGCGCCTGACCCAGCGTCACGAGATCTACCGTCTCGACCAAGAAGAGATGGACGCCTTCTTCAAACAGATCTGGGAGCCCGACAGCGAACTGTTCAGCTTCCACCTCGATTTCCTGATGATGCACGGCATCATCGAGCTCAAGGGCGAGTACTTGTCGCTCAATCGCGACGTCATGGAAGAGTGGCTCATGCTCGAGCCCGAGGACCAGCGCGATCTGGTCTTCCGCGCCCTCGAAAAGCGCTTCCCCCTGGCCGAGTGGGTGTTGTGGGCCATTGACGGCGCCGGCACCGGTTGGGTCGCCGAGCGGCCGCTGGTCTCGATCTACCGTCGATGGAAGCGTGGAGAAAACTGGCGCGACCGATTCAGCCGCGGCACATTCGGCTCCGGCCGAAGCCACGAGCGCGAGAGCTTCAGCTTCTCGCCGTTGGTCCGCTGCGGAATCCTCGAGATGGGCCAGTGGGGCCAAGAGAAGTTCTACCGCCTGTCCGACCGCGGTCGACGGCTGCTGCATCCTCCCGAGGACGACGGCTTCACGCAGTTCTACCTGACGCCCAGCTTCGAGATCATGGCGCCTGCAGGCCTGGCTCCGATCTTGCTCTTCCGCATTGGCGAGCTTGGCGAGCTGACCGGCTGCGACCGGGCGAACTCGTACCGCATCACCGAAGTGCACATCGAGCGAGCCATCGAGAAGGGCTGGCGTCGCGATGACGTGCTGCAGTTCCTGCGCGACAACAGCCAGATCGGCCTGCCCGAGAACGTCGAAGCGACGCTCAAGGGGTGGATTGGTCATACCGGCGATGTTGAATTCCACGACCTGTGCCTGATGACGGTGCACCGCAGTCAGATTCGCAAGCTCGAAGGCAACAAGAAGATCAAGCCGTACATCCTCCACCGCTTCGCTCCCGGCATGTACGCCGTCGACCGCATGCGCCGTGAAGAGATCGCTGCGGTCCTGACCGACTCGCGCTTCGCACCTCGACCCGAGGTACGCGGCTACCCCGGCGACCCAGAGCAAGTCGAGGCACGCCAGGCGCTGCACAAGATGATTGCCGAGGCCCGAGAGCTCGCTTGGGACCCGGGCACGGTGGCCAACCTCGCCCCACCCGAGTCGCTGCACGCGGTTCCCGGCACCAAGGTGGCCAAGAAGGTCAACACCAAGGCCGATCTGCCCCCCGAGGTCGACGCCGACGAAGCGCGCAAGATCATCGACCAGGCACTCATCAAACAGTCCGACCTCGAGATGGTCTACGTGGCCAAGGATGGACAGCGCCTGCCCTGCCTCGTCGAGCCACACCGAATCGCCTTCAAGGGCACCAGCGTGGTGCTAGTCGGCCTCGATACCAACGAGAATGAACGCCGCACCTACCTGCTCGACCGGATAGAGCGTCTGGCGATCGCCGGAGGTGCTCCGTGAGTGAAGTCAACGCCGAAAAGCCCGGTTTCGAGTCCGCCCTCGAACAGCTCGAACAGCGCGTGCGCAAGCTCGAAGGTGGCGATGTCCCCCTCGAACAGGCACTCGAGTTGTTCGAAGAGGGCGTGGCCCTTGCTCGCACCTGCCACGAACAGCTCGAAGCTGCCGAGAGCCGCGTCGCTGCGTTGTCCCGTGGCCCCGCCGGCGTGCGTGAACAAGCACTGGCCGAGCCCGAGTAGTCCTCTACAGCGGACAGGGGCGGTTGGCTTGGCCCGGCGTCCCGTAGTTGCCGGACGAGTCATAGCCCAACGTAGACTCGCACCACGACCCCGGCGAGTCGTTGTCCACGTCGTTCATCTTCGATGGGTCCAGCTGAAAGCTGTGTGACGGACGGGCCCACTCCGAGGAGTAGACCACCTGGTCAATCGGCTCGTCGACGCCCGGAACCCGCAGCACAAACTGCCCGCTTGCGGCCAGATACATTCCCGGCGGAAATCCCATCATTTCTTCGTCTGGGCCGCCACTGCCCACGACTCCATAGGACCAGCCCCCCAGAACTCGGGGTTCTTGGATGTTGGGCACGTCGCTGCCATCTCCGAAGAGCACGTTCGCCATGTCGATAGGTTCAGAGGTGTTGTTGTAGATCTCGACCCACTGCAGGTGGGAAGCGTCTTGGGCGGCCAGCATGACCTCACTGATGACCAGGTCCCCTGTCCTCAGGCCCTCCTTCCATTGGTTGTGCGTGACCCTGTAGAACCCAGCGCTCTCATCTGGTGGAGAGATGGTCATCGCATAGACGGCGCCTGGCAGCATGTCGAAGTCGACAGTGTGCGGGGACGACGAGTTGTTGTCCCGGGTGACTTCTGTAAAGCCCTGGGAGCCCTGTGTGACGGACACGCTGATGTCCATCGGCCCGCCGGAATTCCACGCCACCTCAAAGCTGAACGTCCCGGGCTCATCGACCTGAAAGTTCAGCCAGTCGACGTTGCTCTCGTAGAGTTCCGGATCTTCCCGCAGCACCCCGAGCGCGCCACAGATGTTCAAACCAACCGTGTCTTCTCCGACGCGGAAGCGCTCTCGATCCATGTCGAAGTCCTGAAGATACTGCCCCCTCAAGTCGACATCGCACAGGTCGCCGAACCAGGTCTCTTCCTGCTCGATTCCCGCGGGGTTGTTCTCGTCGAACAGACCATCTTTGCGCTCGGAATAGGTATCAAAGGCAATGAGGCAGCCAGAGAGCAGAGGAAATAGCAGGATCAACTGCCTCATTTCTTTGTCCCGAGTGCCTTGAGAGTGACGACACCGCCCACCCCCCACAGCAAGTAGGCACTGCTTCCGGTGATCACCTGCATCGAGAAGGCTCGGTCCACCTCGCCTTCATCTTGGTTGGTCGCGATGGTCTCGGTCAGGAGTGCAGCGGGAACGGCCAGAACAGTACCTATTCCCACCATCGCCAGGCCCGTTCGCAGGCCCTTCTTGCGGCTGTATCGTGACGTGTCCGGCGCCGATGTTGGCCCAGCTATGGAGGGCGGCTCCGCCGTGACCCCCGCGAGCTTGTTGGCTAGGGCTTCGCGGGCCTGGGGATCGGCGGAGTATTCGAACAGCACACTGTCCGAGAACAGGTAGGCCGTGCGCACCGTGCCTCCCTCGTCATCGAGCAGCTGGGCAACCGTCGCGCGCGCCGTCGGCCGCATCACCGACAATTCGCCATCGAAGCGAAGCTCACCTTCGACCGGGGCGACGAGCTCGAGCTTGGTGTCTTCGGACTGAAAGGCCTCGTTGTACAAGATGGCAATCGGATGGCTCTGCGGGACCATCTCGGGCGGCCATCGGTAGTCGGGTTCGGCACGGTAGGCCGCAGCCAGGGACTCTCGGGCCCGGCTCTCGTCGCCACCGACAAAGGCAGCAATGCCCAACATGCGGTGGATGTTGGCCGCCTCGCCAGTGGTGAACCGGTCGGTCACGCACGGCAACATCAGGCGCACTTCTTCGACACCACCGGTGAATCCTTCGACATCGAGCCCGGCATAGGCGGCCGCACTGCGATCGAGCGCTTGGCTGACTTCGGTGGTGCGAGCGGTGAACGCACACGGGGAGGTGTCTTGTGCCGCCGCTGGGAGCGCCAGAATAAGAGTCGCCAGGATTGCCGTGCAGACGCGCATGATGTGGGATCCTATCTGATTGGCACCGCGTCCGACATGCGCTGTCTGACCCTAGTGCGTTCGGGTCCCCATGGAATCTTTGCACCGGCTTGCTGTAGTCTCTGCTACTTCAGGCCCCCCGGGGAGCGAACCCACATTGTTCGACCACGTCGGAAAGAACATTGACGAAGAGGCCGCCAAACGGTCCGCACAGTCCGTCCTTATGACGATGGTGCTATTCGGAGCGTTGGGAGCGGGCTTGTTTGCCTACACCGCCTGGAGGGTCACCGAAGCCGTCATCGGGCCGATCCTCAACGAAGTCGATGTCGACATGGTCGAGCTTGACGAGCCTGAGGAAGAAGAGCTGCAAGCCCCTGCTCCTCCGCCTCCACCTCTTGCGGCCGAACCCGAGCCCGAAGAAGAAGAGGAAGAAGAGGAGGAGGAAGAACCCGACGAGCCCGAGCCCGATGAGATGCAGGACCCACAAGAGCTCGACAAAGAGGTCGAGACCGAGATCAAAGAGACCAAGGCTCCTGCCGGCAGTCCCGAGGGCCACGCACAAGGTCAAGAAGGCGGCACCGTGGGCGGCGACCCCGAATCCGACTGCCTCGACTGCACCGGCACCGGTAAGGGCATCAAGAAGATTCACAAGACCGACATTCGCTACAAGCGCCCCTGCGTCGGCGACTTCTTCAAGTACCCCAAGGCCGCAGAAGACCTGGGCCTGGGCCCGGTCCGATGCATCGCCCGGGTCTATATCGGGGCTGACGGCGTTCCCTACGACGTCGTTCCCGACAAATCGAAGTGCCCGATCGCGTTCCACGACGCGACCCGGGCCGGCATCTACAAGTGCAGCTGGTACCCCTACAAGTCCCCCGGCACGAAAGAAAAAATCCCTGTTCAGACCATGCTCGGCGTGACCTTCAACCCGCCGCGATAGAACGCGTCTCGTTCGCTTTCACGGAGTCCCATCCCCATGCTCCTCTTCCTACTTGAATCCGCCGCTTGGGCCAGTGATCCCGAGGTCGGTTTCACCATGACCGACATCTGGACGCACTCCGGGTACCTCGCCCGCAGCGTCATCTTTACGCTTGGCCTCATGATGGTCGTCGCGATCATCGTGTCGATCGAGCGCATGATCGCCTTCAGCAAGGCCCGAACCCAGTCCATGCAGCTCGCCGCACAGATTGTCGGTCCTCTGCAGCAAGGCGACATCAAGCGCGCGCTGGTTGTGGCCGGCAGCGAGAACTTCAAGAGCGCCTACCTCGGAGCCGTGCTTCGCGCGGGTCTGGGCGAGCTCGAGCAGCGCCTCGACGAATATGGAGTCGCCAACGCCAAGCGCGCCGTCGACAAGGCCATGAACGAAGAGATCTCCAAGGCCCGTCGCGGCATGAGCATCCTGGCCACGGTCGGCTCCACAGCTCCCTTTGTCGGACTGTTCGGCACCACCTTCGGCGTTATCAACGCCTTCCAGGGCATGGCCACGGCCGGTTCAGGTCTGGCCGCCATCTCGGCCGGTATCTCTGAAGCCCTCATCACCACCGGTGTGGGCATCGGTGTGGCGGTCGTCGGCGTGTGGTTGTTCAACTACTTCAACGGCCGCATCGAGAAGGTGACCGACGAGCTCATCAGCTCCGAAGCCGACTTCATGGACTGGGCTCATAAGCAGCTTCAGCCTCCACCCGACCCCGCAGCCGGCAAATAGGAGACCCGATTGGCTGGCAAGCTGGGAACAGGCCATGGACCCATGGCCGACATCAACGTCACACCACTCATCGATGTGGTGCTGGTGCTGTTGGTGGTGTTCATGGTCATCACGCCCATGCTGCAGTCCGGACTGCCCGTCGACCTGCCCATCGCCACCCAGACCACCACGGTCAATGACGTTGGCCAGTTCATCGTGGTGTCGATCACCGCCGATGAAGGCGTCTGGGTTGAGCAGGTCAAGGTCTCGGACGACGACAACGTGCTCGACGCCGATCTGCTGGTCGCCGAACTGACCGCCCAAGTCGCGGTCAACTCCGAGCGCCAGGTGCTGGTCAAAGCGGACCGCAACCTGCCCTACAAGGACGTGCGCGCAGTCATGGATCCCATGGCCGAGAACCGCTTCACGAACATCCTCGTGGCCGCCGGGAAGGAAGAATGAGCGCGAAGCGCGAAATGAGCAGCCGAGTGGGGGTCCAATAAATGGGCGCTCAACTCGGCAGCAGCGGCGTGATGTCGGAGATCAACATGACTCCGCTCATCGACATTGTGCTTGTCGTCTTGATCATCATGATGGTGAACATCCCGATTCAGATCGAGCAGATGGGCGTGAAACTGCCGGGCCAGGTGCAGACAAGCATTCCCAAAGACGTGCCTGTCGAGCAGCTGATCATTGCGGTCTATGCCGAAGACGAAGAGGGGAAGCACCCCGTCGCGCTCAACCGCAAGCTGATGAACCAGGACGACATGTTCTACGAGGTCACGCGGCGATTGCGCCCCATGGCCAAGAAAGCCGTCTTTATCGATGCGCACCCCGAGACGCCCTATGGCTTGGTGGTCGACATGATGGACTTGGCACGCGAGGCCGGAGCCGCCAAGGTCGGCCTCGGACGCCTCAAAGAAGCCGGTCCGCTGCCGTGGACCTCACTCGCCGCGGGCACGCGTCCCAAGGGCGTGATCATCGGCAGTCCGACGGTCGTCGGACCACTCAAAGACGTCGCCGCCGACGCCGCCATCACACCATTCAAGGGCAACCTCGAGGCCTGCTACAACCTGGGCCTGGCCACGGACCGAGAGCTCTCGGGCCGCGTCGTACTGCGAATCGGCATCGGGCCCGACGGCGAGCACATGTCCGAGAAGATTAGCTCCAGCAATCTCGAGAATGACGCCGTCGAGACCTGCATCTCCGAGCTGCTACCCAGCATTGCATTCGAAGCACTGGGCTACCGCGACAACGGCGAAGGCCTGACCGCCATCGTGCAGTACCCACTGATGTTCAGCCCGGGCTGACTGGGCCGCTCCGCATCAAGGAGGGGCGAGCTTCGTCTCGCCATCAAGGAGGGGCGAGCTTCGTCTCGCCATCAAGGAGGGGCGAGCTTCGTCTCGCCATCAAGGAGGGGCGAGCTTCGTCTCGCCATCAAGGAGGGGCGAGCTTCGTCTCGCCCTCAAGGAGGGGCGAGCTTCGTCTCGCCATCAAGGAGGGGCGAGCTTCGTCTCGCCATCAAGGAGGGGCGAGCTTCGTCTCGCCATCAAGGAGGGGCGAGCTTCGTCTCGCCCTCAAGG
>Ga0114932_10004328_pt1 | contig 13369 bp, 8 predicted proteins | sample 2SBtaG_2_FD_87286 | JGI IMG/M metagenome (GOLD analysis project Ga0114932, IMG submission 87286) | Deep subsurface microbial communities from Kolumbo volcano to uncover new lineages of life (NeLLi) - 2SBTROV12_ACTIVE470 metaG | ecosystem: Environmental > Aquatic > Marine > Volcanic ...
TAACAGTTGATGTTGCTGGTGATATTATTTTAGATGCTGATGGTGGTGATGTTTTTGTAAAAGACGCTGGTACTACTTATGGTAGTTTAACTAATAGTAGTGGTAACTTAATTATTAAATCTGGTACTACCACAGCGGCCACGTTCAGCGGTGCGAATGTAACTTTTGCAGGTACAGTAACCGGTACACTTATAAGTGCTTATCCTGTCGGTTCTATTTATATGAATGCTTCTAGTAGTGCTAATCCAGCTAGTTTATTAGGTTTTGGAACTTGGTCAGCGTTTGGTACTGGTAGAATGTTAATTGGTATTGATAGTAGTGATTCTGACTTTAATACAGTTGAAGAAACTGGTGGTAGCAAAACACACACTATTGCACAAACTAACTTACCTGACATAACTTTACAAACAACTGAATCTGTTAAAATAGAAGAGTCACCCTCTAATAAAGGTTCTTCTTCTGGATCTGGTGCAGCATACAATAAAGCGGATGTACCTCTTGGTGGAGATGGCACCGCAATTAATCATATGCCGCCATTTATTGCAGTATACATGTGGAAACGAACAGCATAACAAAGGAGATAATATATGCCTTTGGCTTCAACAAAATTTGCATCAGGATTTGACAAACAAAGCACCGCTTATGGTGCTGAGGGTAAATGGATTGACGGTGAGAACATACGTTTTCGTTATGGTCAACCAGAAAAAATAGGTGGTTGGACTAAACTTACTTCTGAAAAATTAATTGGCGCGGTACGCGATCAGTTTGCATGGACCTCGCTTGACGGTACTAGACACTTAGCTTTAGGAACTGACAGAAAACTATATCTATATGTAGAGGGAGCAATAGCAGACATCACACCGGTACGCGCATCGGGGACCGGGAATATTACTGGCTATGCCACTACTAGTGGTTCTACTACTGTTACTATAACTGATTCTGGTCATGGTGCTTTAACCGGTGACTTTGTAGTTATTGATACCGTATCAGCAGCAACTGGTGGTATTTCTGCAGCTAACTTAGAAGGCGAGTTTGAAATTTTATCTACACCTACTATAAACACTTACACTATAACAGCTAAGGCAGCAGCCTCAAGCACAGCTACTAGTAGTGCTACCGCAAACGCAGCTTATCAAATAAACGCTGGTCGAACTTCAAACATCTATGGTTATGGTTGGGGCATTGCAGCATGGAATGGCACGCCAACTACTGTGGTTACCGATCAATTAAATGAGGCATTGGATGCAACAGAAACTGGTGTTGATGTAGATACCGGTGCTACGTTTGCAGCTAACGATTACATCATGGTTGGTCAAGAAATAATGAAAGTATCGTCGGTTAGTAGTAATACTTTAACCGTGATCCGGGGATTATCTAGTTTAACAGATACTACCAGTGTTAGTGCGGTTGGTAGTCATGATAATACTACACATGCAGACAATGCAACAGTAACTATACTTAAAGACGTATCTAGTGGTTTAAGCTTTACAGCTTGGAATGAAGGTGCCACTACTTCAACAACAGTGCTAGATTCAAGATACTGGGTGTTTGAAAACTTTGGTGAGGACTTATTAGCTTTGGCTAGTGATGGTTCTTTGTTTAGATGGGACAAATCTAATGGTGCTACTACGCGCGCCGTGGTTGCTAGTGGTAATGCACCAACAGCATCAAGGCATTTAATTTTATCGACACCTGACCGACATGTTATCTTGCTTGGCACGGAAACTACTATTGGTAGCACTACTACACAAGATGATTTGTTTTTAAGATTCTCTAGTCAAGAAGATTTTACAACTTGGACACCAAGCAGCACCAACACTGCTGGATCATTTAGAATACAAGATGGATCTAAAATTATGTCTGCGGTCAGATCTAGGGGTTCTATTTTAATATGGACAGATACTTCTATGCACACATTACAATTTATTGGTGCACCATTTGTCTTTGGTTTATCACAGATAGCAGCTAACTGTGGCACAGTTTCTGCGCATGCGGCGGTTGATGTTAATGGCACGACGTTTTGGATGAGTCAACAAGCATTCTTTATGTTTGATGGTTCAGTTAAAAAAATGCCTTGCACCGTGCAAGATTATGTATTTGATGATTTTAGTATTACACAACAAGGGTTAGTTTATGCAGGTATTAATACTGACTTTAATGAAATTACTTGGTTCTATGCTAGTAAAAACTCTACGGTTATTGATCGTTGTGTAACTTATAATTATTTAGAAAACAGTTGGTATACTAATTCAATGGCAAGAACTACGTGGATAGATCGAGGTGTATATGAATTACCTTATGCCACTGAATACGAAGCAGATGAAACCGGCACTGTTCCAACAGTAACTGGTGTAACTGCTGGTGCATCAGTAGTTTATCTACACGAAGACGGTGTTAATAATGACGTAGATCCTTTAGAATGTTTTATACAATCAGGTGATTTTGACATACAAGACGGTGAACAAATATTGTCTATATCAAGATTTATTCCTGACTTTAAAAATCAAAAAGGTAGTGCTGATGTTTTATTAAGTTTTAAAGACTACAACTCTATTACTAACGAAACTACTTTGAATGGCGCCATTACTAGCAGTGCCACCACAGTAACAGTAGATGATTCTACTCAGTTTCCAAGTTCAGGCACATTTTTAATTGGTACTGAATTAATTACTTATACAGCTAATAATGATACTACTGGTGTATTGACTGGCTGCACTCGTGGCACTAGCTCCACTACTGCCGCTGCACATACAGATAATAAAAAAGTTACTAACTATACTAATGTTAGAATTAATTTATCAACGGTAACTCCAACTACTACTAAAATAGATACACGTGGTCGAGGTAGACAAGGCAACATTGTGATATCTAGTAATGCAATTAATGATGATTGGCGGTTTGGTACATTACGTCTAGATGTAAAACCGGATGGAGGTAGATAATGGCACAGATTGTAATAGGTAGATTACCACAAGCAACACCACAATACGAAACACAAACCTTTGATACATTGGTAAGAGAGCTTGAACAAATTGTAACGCAACTAAACTTTAGTTATCAACAACAAACTAAAGATGAAACATTAGCAAGGAACTGGTTCATTGGCTGATTTATTTTTAAATAAAAAAGTAGATTTAACTACTACTGATAATACTTCACTATACACGGTGCCTACTAATACTATTAGTGTAGTTAGGTCAATCTTAGTATCAAATGATGATGCTAGTAATGCGTGTGAAATAACCATAACGTTGTTAAATAGTAGTGATACTGTCTTTAGTTTATTTAAACAAAAAGACATATCTGCTAAAACTACAGTAGAATTGTTAACTAACACCTTAGTTTTAAACGAAGATGAAGAGCTAAAAGTACAAGCAGAAAACGCTAATGATTTACATGTAGTACTGTCAGCATTAGAGGTATCTTAATGCGATTAATTAAAGAAGGTAAACCTATCACTTATAAGACTGTAGATGGCCAACAAATACCGGTAATACAGCCAGAAGTTTATCAGAGAATCTATTGCAAAAATTGTGATTATGAGGTAAATTCAGAAGAACAGGCAATCGGCACCTGCCCACAGTGTGGCCAATTATGGTCCACCACCAAAGCTGTAGATATTAAAATTAACATACTAGAGATGCCACCTATAGGTGCGGAATCAGGAGAATAAATGGCTTTTGGAATTGGAAGTGCAATAAAAGATTTTTTAGGCAGTGCAGCTAACAAAGTAGCTGACAAAATTGTTCCTAAAGAGTTGGCACCTTTTTTACCATTACTTGCTCCAGTATTCATGGGCCCACAAGCGGGGATCATGTCGCGTTATTTAATGCCACAATTATTAACAGCTTTATCATCAGGTAAAACTGCTGGTGATATTAGTGGTACTGGTCAAGTTTTAACTGGACTTGGTAGTTTGTTATCTGATCCACGTAGACTAGCTTTATCACAACAAACTGATCCGGTCGCTGCAACAGCAGGAAATAATCAAAGTCCATTTATAGAATCTAAAGAACAACTTGTTCCAAGAGAAGATTTTATAGGTATTCCGTCTGATGGAGGAATGGGCGTACCTCAACTTGAACTTAAAGATGTAAATATTCCAAGAATGCCTAATCCAGATTATATTGCACCAACTGCTGCTATACCTTCACAACCTATATATGATATTTCACAAATAGATAATCCAACTTTGATGGACTATCTTAAAACCGGTGTCAACGAAGCACAAGATTTCATGCAAGGTTTAAATACAGCTAATACTTATCCTGGCGGACCAGAAGTTGTTGATGCTGCCGGTAATGCAGTGTTAGTTAGAGATGCTGGGTTTATGCAAAACTTACCACGACGTGCAGTTATGCAAGGCATACAAGGTATTGGACCAGCATCAACTGCTATTGATAAATATAAAGCTGATCAAGATGCCGAAGCAGCTAGATTAGCAGAAGAGCAAGAAGCTTATAATAATGCAGTTGCTGAATTAGGTAGATACTATAGTTCTTTAGCTGACCCTGATGAAAGATTTGGATTTTACTATAATCAAGGTGGTTTAACTTCTTTAAAACCTAAACGTGGTTTAGTAAATGAGCCTGGTGGTTATGCGGGTGAAGAAGATGATTTTGTTAAAGCTTTAATAAAAATGATGGGGCCTTTACCAACAACAGGTGGGAACAATTACCAAGGACCCAGTATTGTTGGAGGAACAGATTATGTAGATCCTTTTCAAGAACTTGTAGACCAAGGTTTTTTTAAAGTAGTTAGAAATATTAACCAAAAAGCAAACGGTGGACGTGTTGGTTTAAACATGGGTGGTATTATGAATGCTGGTAGCATTCCACAAACACCTACAGTGCCAGAAGGCATGCAACTAGATGGTCGCGGTGGTGGTTTTATCCCAATGGGCGCACAAGAAAAGAAAGATGATGTGCCGGCCATGTTAGCAAAGAATGAATTTGTCATGACGTCAGATGCAGTTAGAGCTGCGGGTGGTGGTAGTATTGAAAAAGGGGCACAACGCATGTATGACATGATGAACCAATTGGAAGCACAAGTATAATGAACGAAAAATTAATAGATTTATTAGTACAAAGCGGCATGTCACCATTAGATGCAATGATGAAAGCACGTGAAGTATCACAAGATCCAACTTTACTAGATGAATTAATGAACATGGAGACGTTATCTCAATCACAAGTTTATCAAGAAGGTGGTCGTGTTCATTTACAAGAAGGTGGTGAAACTGACGATGATGAAGATGAAGATGAAGATGAAGATGACACTACAGAAGCTAAAAGCTATCAAGATATCATTGATTCTATTTATGAGTCGTATCCAGAAGGTACAGAACAAAAAATTGAAAGAAGAGAGCCACAATTAGAAGCGCTTATTCAAGCGTTTGGTCCACAACTAGCTTCAGTTTTAGGTACCCCATTAGCTCCAACGACTGGTGGTGTAAATGTTTCTGGTCAAGAATACGATGCTTACGCGCCAACTTCTGCTGGTCAAAACCAATTACAACAAGCAGCTATAAACGCAGCGTTAGCGCAAGCTGGTTTTGGTAAAGGTACATTTGGTGAAGATGGTGGTCTTACTGCTATTGGTGCAAGATTATCCGGCGATGCAGGGTTAGGTGGTTTTGGAAAATATTTAAAAGGAGCAGCCACTGCAGCTGAAAATGCAAGATTAGCATCAGTAGCGGGCCAAGGCGCGGGGACCGCGGGTATTAACGAAGCACAAAGATTACAAGGTTTGACGGCAGACGCTGCCATGGCAGGGCAAGGCGTAGGTTCACAAGCTCTAGCTAACGCGCAAGCACAAGCAAATTTAATGTCACAAGCAGGCATCGCGGGCCAAGGAGCGGGGGACGCGGATTTTGCCGCAGCTAGAGGCTTTACCGGACCAGATGCTTTTCAACAATTTATGTCACCATATCAACAAGAAGTTATTGACACTACTATGGCTGATTACAGAGGAGAACTACAAAGACAACAAGCTCAACTAGGTCTTGGTGCGGGTAGCGCATTTGGCGGTAGTCGTTTTGGCGTGGCACAAGGAACTCTTGGAGCGCAGGGAGCTAAAGGTATGGCTTCACAATTAGCTCAACTTAGACAAGCAGGATTTCAACAAGCTAATCAATTAGCTAATCAAGCTTATGGTCAAAGTATGGGTCTAGGGCAAGCAGCGCAAGGGCAAGCAGCGCAAAACGTTGGGTTGTTAGGCCAAGGACTACAAGGTCAACAATCTATGGCGCAAGGATTACAACAACAAGCAGGGCAAAACGTTGGGTTGTTTGGGCAACCAACGCAAGCAGCATTAGCTGGTTCACAAGCAGCACAACAACAAGCTTTACAAAACTTAGGTTTATTTGGACAAGCAGGACAAATGCAAACTGGACTAGCATCCTTACAACCACAACTAGCAGCACAAAATATTGGCCAGCTAGGACAACTAGGTTCACAACAACAACAACAAGCACAAGCAAGATTAGACACAACAGCGCAAGCTAACAAGATGATAGCTTTTGAGCCTTACGATAGAATGGGCTTCTTTGGACAACAAGTTGCTGGTATTGGTGGTGGCTATCCAGGACAAACTACTTTCTCAACTCAACAAGCACAAGCTGGTATTAATCCGATGATGCAATTATTTGGTATAGGTGCAACTGCACTAGGTGGTATTGGTAATTTAGCTAGCACATTTGGATACGGCAACCCAACAAGGTAAAAATATGGCATACACATTACAAAGAAAAATGTTTAAACTTGGCGGCAGCGTAGCACACGGTGGTGGCATTACCGCTAACTTAAAAAACCCAAACAGAACATCAATGAAAAAAGGTGGTAGTGTAACCACCCCTGTTGGTGTGGGTAGCGGTAAACAACCAATGGTGCCCGGACCTGATGGCAAGATGCGTGAAGCACACGCACTTCCTTTAATTCTTGGAGGCGCTGGTATAACAGGTATTGGTAGTGGCCTGCTTAGATTGTTAGCGCCACAAGCATTAAGAACTTTAGGCCAAGGTATTAGACAAGGAAGTTTAAATCCACTTAAACAATTTATAAATAGAAAAGTATTAAGAGATAGTGGAATAAGAGGGTCTGATACTGCTTTAAAAAAAGGCAAAGGTTTTACTATGCTTGATGAAGTAGCTCCTAGTGCATTAACAAAAATTAGTAGAGGTGCACAGCTAGCTGCTCCTGTAGGTATTTTAGGTGGTGCTCCTTTAGCAGGGCTTGGCTTAAGTATGTCTGGATTAGAAAGAGCAGGAATAATTCAAAGAGGTAATGATGATAGTTTCGGTGAAGAACTTGCTAGAGGTGCAGGTAAAATTGGTTTAGATTTTTCTGTGCCAGGAGTTGCTAAAAGAGTAGCAGGATTTTTAACTGGCACTGAACAAAACCCTACTAGAACTAGTTTGTATGACACCATAGCAGGCGTGCCGGTTAGTGCTAAAGAGGTGCCTCAATCAGAAACACGTAAAGTTGCAACTAAACAAGTTTCTGAAATGGAAAAATTAAAAAACCAAGCACTAGAGAGAAAAGAGTTATATGAATCATTAATGTATGAGCCAGATAAATTAGCGCTAGCTAGTAATGCTTTACTATCTGCAGGAACCTCTGCGCTACGTGGTGATGAATTAGCTGATGTTGTAGAAGCTGGCTTTAGCCCAATTAACACTGAAGCTGCAAGACGTAGAGAGATTGAAAGTGCTTCATCACAACAAGCTATAACTGATATACTAAATGATAAAGCGACAAGACAAGCAATATTAGCTGAAGTTGCTAAGAGTGGTGACACTAGAGCTATTGCTAGAGTTAAAAAATTCTTTGATGCTTCTGATCAAGGCGTTGATGATGCATTACCGATGAATGCTAAAGGTGCAATGGATACAACACAAATGCGTGCCGGCACTATTTACGCTGACGTTGAAAATGCCACTGGTAAATTGTTTGTAGCGGTCAACGAATCGGGCAGCGAGATAAAACAATTTGATACAATAGAGGAAGCTATCGAACACTCACAGAAACCGTAGGAGATAGTATGGTTGCGTTAACACTTGTAAAACCTTTAGTTCCAAAAATTTATTCTTTAGCTAAAAAAGCAGGAACAGCTTTAAAAAAATATACTCCAAATCAGTACAAAAATACTGGCACTGAGGCGTATAAACATAGAAAACAAACCTTAGATAGTTTTTATAATGATTTTAAAAACATACAGGGTAGAGAACCAAATCGTTCTGAATATACTTCTTTGTTAAAATTTGGTGATGTTAGAGGATTAAGTGCAAACGAAACTAGATTACAAAATCCTGGAATGAAATTTTTTAAAAACAGAACACCCGAACAATTATCACTAAAAAGTCAAGAACGAAAAAAATTTTTTGATGCAAACAGAAAACAAAGAAAATATACTGAACCAACTTTATTTACTGAAAGTTTAACACCAGGTAAAAAAGCAAAACTTAAAGGTGTTCTTTTTGCTAATGACAAACAACAACAAAAGTTTGATAAACTTTTAGATGAGTTTTATGAATCACCGTCAGGACAAGCACCTAAAAGAGTATTAGATAAATTTATACCTTTTTTTAAAAAAGGCACGGATCCTGAATATATTTCAAGAGTTAGAACTACTAGGGGAAGACAATTAAACAAAACATTTAAACCTATGAATAAAAGAACCACAGCTTTAAGTACAAGCGTTCCTTCTTCAATGTTAAAATATAAAAAAATGGCATCTAGTATGGACGAACAATTAGACGCTGCGCATTTACAAGGTAAAAATGCTGCTCTGTCAAAATACGCCGTAGCAAAACAAGATCTTCCAGAAATGATGCCGAAATACACCGACGCTACGTTTTTTTCTAATAGGGGTATAAAATTAAAACCTAGCTATTTAACAACTAAAGAAAGAAATCAAAAAATACACGTTAGACAAGAAAAAGATTTATTAGAATTATTAGATAATAGAAATGGTTTTTTAGAGGGGGCAACTAATGCTAAAACTAACGCGGATAAAAAATTATTTTTTGATGGATTAAAAAGAAATCAAAAATTAATTGATGAATTAAATGATGAAATGATATCCTACAGAAATTTAAGTGTCATTAAAGATCCTATAACAGGTAATATTAAATATTATGGAAAAGAACCAGAATCAGTTAGTAAAATTTTAAATTTAAAGAAAAATATTTCTGGTACTACTCCGGACATACCCATAGGTGTTAAAGATGGTGGTCGTATAAAATTAAAAGACGGTGGCAATGTAGAGAAAGCTAATGTTGATGATGTGTTTAGACAGTATTTAAACTTAGGTGGTATTGCCGGCGATAAGTCTAGTAATCTTGGTAGCACTAGAGTAAGTAATTTTGGTGGCATTCAACAACGTAGCAACGATAAGGTAGGTACTATACAAAGTTTATTATCTGGTATTGCTGCTGGTTTAATTGACATACCTAAAGGTGCCTTTACTCTTGGCGCATCACTAATGGATTTAGGTATGGGCACTAACAATGCAGCTAAAGTAGAGAGTTATTTTGATGACCTAACTACTTTTGATGAAAAAGCTGAAGCTACCACTGCTGGTAGTTTAGCAAGAATATTTACTAATTTAGGTATTCCAGGATCACAAGGTTGGAAGTTAGGTAGTGCGCTAGCAAAGAGAGCAGTAACTTCTAAACGTGCTGGTAATTATTTTAAAATATCTCGACCAGATATGGAAGGCCGAATGCAAGAAGCGTTGACCACGGGTGGTAAACTATTGACGACAGCCGGTGGCGCTGCAGGTATTGGTGTTGCTGATGCTATCTTTGTCGGTGATCCAGAATCTGTCGGCACATTGGGTGATGCATTTAGTGTTGGACCTACACAATTAGATCCTAATAGTGACACGGACCCATCAAGAGAAATACTAAACAGGATAAAATTTGGATTAGATAGTTCACTAATGTTAGGTGTAGTGGCTGGCACTGGCTCTGCTATTGGTAAAGTTATTGCTAGAAACAAAGGCCTAGAGTCTAATAACAAAGCTCTTGATAAATTATTTTCTAAACTTAGACCACGTGGTGACAAGCCGCAAGAATTTTTTAATTTAGAACGACAACAAATAGGTATTAGACAAGCAGATTTAAATCGGGCTACTGAGTTACAACGAAACGTGGATCGTCATATTGATAAAATATTTCCGTTTGTAAAAGGTGCATTAAACAGAACTAAAACTACTGATCGTGCTGATCTTATGAAACAATTAAACGAAACATTATTGTCCGGTGAATTGGTTGATGATGTTGCTGGTGGCCTTAAATTTACACCAATAGATGAAACTAGTCGTGCTGCGTCTATAAAAAAATTAAAATCTTTAGGTGCCGGTAAAAAAGAAATAGATGGTATTTTTGATGCCTTTGAAGACATGCGTACTGAATGGGGTGAGATGTTTGGTTATTTAGGTAAAAAAATGTCAGCGGATGACCTAGCTTCTTTTAAAACAGGTTTTGGTAAAAAGTTTGGTGACTATTTAGGATCAACCTACGAAGTATTTAAAAACAAATCTTTAATACCAATGTTTAATTTTGCACCTGGCCGAGAGGCTATTAAAAAAGGCATGAATATGTTTAAAGAATCTGCAGAAAAAGCAGGTAAAAAAATAACAGACGAACAAGCAGAGTATTATGTAAACCAGGTAGTAGAATCAGCAAGACCACCACAAAGATTATCTACTGCAGCAGAACAAAACGCAGGAGTTTATTTTAACGCACCAGATTTTTTTGGTAATAAAACTACATTACATGAATTAGATTTTAAAGGTAAAGGTTTAGCTATAAATGATTTAAAGCCAGGATCTAAACAAGTTGTAGAAGAAATACTTGGTAAGGTAGATGATCCTATGTCAACCATGTTAGCTGGTACTGGTAAATTATCTTTATTAACTAGACGTAATCAATTTTTTGATAAGCTATTAGATGAGTCTAATTTAGCAAGGGAAATAGATCCTAAGACTGGTAATAAAGTTTATCCAGAAAAAAAACAAATGTTTTTTGATGACGAAGCTGCTGCTGTAGAAGCCTTGGGCAACGGTAATGTTAAACTAGTTGGGTTTGATCCAGGCGGTAAAGTACAAATAGGTAACGCTGCACACAGATTAAACGGTATGTTTGCTCATAAAGGTATTGCCGATGCACTAGCAGAAACTAGCACCAATATACTAGGTGATGGTATGCTATCTAAACTATATCAAAATTTAATTTTATACCCTAAAGCTACTTCACAGCTTGCAAAAACTGTGCTTAGTCCTATTACTCACGTGCGTAACGTTGTTAGCGCTGGAGCCTTTGCTACCGCTAATGGTATTTTCTTTCCGGTAGAAGGTAAGGCTATGAAAGAAGCTTATAAGATGTTGCAGTTTGGTGCGCGTGGTGATGCTGAGGCTAATGCCATGTATCAAAAATTATTAAAACTTGGTGTGGTTAATACTAATGTGCGTCTTGGTGATTTACAAAGATTATTAACCGACGTTAAGTTTGGCGAGGGCACTAGTAATTTAACCGCGCTACGTGGGTTAACAAAAAAATTATCTAAACTTAAAAAAGGTGCTGAAGATTTATATACAGCTGAGGATGACTTTTGGAAAATTACATCATGGGCCGTGGAACGTAATAGATATGACAAAGCTTTTCGAAAAGCTGGGCTAACAGACTTAAACGCTTACGCAAAAACTAAAGGGTTTGACAAGTATGATGATTTCTTAGATGAGACTGCAGCTGATATAGTGCGTAACAACATACCTAACTACGACTATGTAAATGAATTTGTAAAAGGATTAAGAAAATTACCTATAGGTAATTTTGTATCTTTTCCAGCAGAAATTATGCGTACTAGCGCTAACATTTTATCACGTGGGTTTAGAGAAATAGCAGAAGAAATAACTTTACCTGATGGTAGAAAAGTTAAACCGTTTTCAAGCATTGGTTATAAAAGATTAATTGGTTTTGGTGCAACAACAGTAGCAGTGCCGGCAGCTGTAACTGAAACATTTAAAATGGCATACGATGTTGGTGAAGATGAAATGGATGCTTTAAGAAGATTTGTACCTGATTGGTCTAAAAACTCAACACTAGTTCCAATACGAGATAAAGAAACTGGTAACTTAAAATATGTAGACTTTTCTCATGCTAATGCATACGACACTATGCTTAGACCTTTCACTACAATAATGAATAATGTTAGAGACGGTAACAAAGACGAGTCGCCGGTTATAGAAAGCATGATGCGTGGTATGTTTGAAGCCACTAAAGAACTTGGTTCTCCTTTTATTAGTGAATCAATTTGGACGCAGGCAGCAACAGATATTATTGTAAGGGGCGGGCGTACTAGAACTGGACAAAGATTATACACGGACCAAACACCAGTTGGAGAAAAAGTACAAAAAATAGTAGGACACTTAGTTGAAGCACAATTACCAGGATCAATAGAATCATTGAAAAGAATAGATTTAGCAATAGAACCAGTTGACATAATACAAAGAGGTAAGTTTGATAAATATGGTAAGACTTATGAACTAGGAGATGAACTAGCAGGCCTTGTTGGTTTGCGTGCAGTAGAAGTTAATCCGGTCAATGCAATGAAATTTAAAATTGCTGATTTTAGAACGGGAATCAACAATGCTCGTCGTGAGTTTACACAACCCTTACTTAGAGGTGGACCAGTAACACCAGAACAAATTATAGATCGTTATCAAATTGCTAACGAACAAACTTACAAAGTACAACAAAACATGTTGAAAGATTATTATGCCGCTAGAGTTTTAGGCACTGGTGAAAATACTTTAGATAGAGAGTTTAAAGATAGGGTATCTAATATCCAATTAAATGCTATTAAGACTGGTAGGTTTAGACCTTTCATACCATCAGAAAACATAGTTAATTCTTTTGCAGAGAATGCTAGAGCTATTGGTCAACGTAGCCCATATCTAGCAGCACAAAGAGAGATAGAAAGATTGTTAAAAGAATACAACTCATTACCATTAACATTGGAACGATTCCCAATATCAATTAATCCATTTAGCGTCGCACCAGAAGTGCCTACCGCAGGTATGAATTTAACTGGTGGTACCTTGCCACAACTTAATACGCCGTTGCAAGGAACTACTATTGGTGGTATTAGTAATATTGGTAATACTCTAGCTAAAATAGAACAAGTAGATAAGGTATTTGATTTATAATTATGAATGATACAGTAAAAGGCATAGTACCAGAAGATGATAGAGAACATATAATTTCTCTTTACGGTCACATCAAAGGTGTCGAACGTGAGATTGATATTATAAAAACTAACCATCTTAAACACCTGGACGACAAAATTTCACACGTACATGCTGA
>Ga0114932_10004329_pt1 | contig 13367 bp, 13 predicted proteins | sample 2SBtaG_2_FD_87286 | JGI IMG/M metagenome (GOLD analysis project Ga0114932, IMG submission 87286) | Deep subsurface microbial communities from Kolumbo volcano to uncover new lineages of life (NeLLi) - 2SBTROV12_ACTIVE470 metaG | ecosystem: Environmental > Aquatic > Marine > Volcanic ...
AACTGCATCGAACTGAGAATAGATGTCGGATGACCAATCAACCTTCCCGCCAAACAGCCAGTAAATCCGCTCACTTTCGATGGAATGGTCAAAACAACGGCGTCCGCCATCACCAATCATGCTCAGCTTGAAAACACTCCGCTTGCGATCAAGGCGCTGCGTGCCGCCGCTATCGCCCGGATCAAGCCGTGCCCGTTCACTGATCCGTTTAAAAACTCCTTCATGGCATTTCAGCCGAAAGCCCGTTCCGCCAGCTGTTTCATCAGGACCTTCAAGGTTATCGTCGCCGGTACTCGGCCGCAAGCCCTCGACGAATTCTTCGTATGACAAGGATTGGTGAAAGGTCAGGAACTCTATCCGCCCCTCATTCGCGAGACGCCGATACTCAGCAGTTAATGCGTCTCTATCATCTTTGAGCTCCGCTGCGGCCTCGGCTCCGACACAGAGCCGCACTGCTTCCCATGCCGTCTGATACGTTTTGCCCGTGCCCGGCGGGCCATAGAGGATCAAGTTTACGGCGGAAGGCGAAGCTGCATTGTTTGTGTCGGTCACGGTGTCCGCCTCCGGTTGGGAATTGAGCGTGTATGTGAAAACGGTCGTGCTGCTTGGGTTCGGTTCGGTACTCGTGGGCGGCGGTACTTGCGCAAGATTCTGGAACTTTTCACCGCCAAGGGCCTGACAGATGTTCGGAAAGGCGTCCTTGAGCCCCATAGCTGCTGCAAGGTCGCCCGCGCGGATGGAGACCTGCCTGGCTGAATTTTCCCGGGCAGGTTCGATGAAATAGTTCAGGGCGCAAAGCCTGATCCGGTTGGCGCCTTCCATCAGGTGTTCGTAGCGCTCAGGGCGCTCGGTGGGCTGATCGTTTTGGTCAACTATGATGAAACCGGCATTGTGAAGACGCGCAGCGGCATCCGACTGCTCTCCCCAACCACCGTTCAGTTTCGTCTTGTTCAGAATGAACCCAATCAGTGGTTTGGTTGGGTAGACACGATTTTCGCGTTCACGCGTGGAACGGACCCAATAATCGCGAGGATCACCAAAGGCGTCGAAGATTTCGCTATGAACCTCAGTCGCGCGGTATTGATCGTAGGCATCCATCGCGTCTTCGATCCGGGCCCGGCCAATCTTGCCGTCCCGATCTAATTCGTAGCCCAGTCGCTGCAAACAATCGAAAGCCTGTTGCTCACCAAAACCGTTGAAGAATGTCTTCGCGGTTAGTTCTTGACCGTCAGGCAAATGGCCGATCGCAGCTACTACAGTGGCTTTAGCCGGATATCGTTCGGCGTCGCGCAGCGACCATACCACAGGCTTTTTGAAGCCGCCCTTAGCAAGAAACCCGTCTAGCCCAAGCCGACTACAGTCATTCATGGCCATCTCAATTTCTTGGCGGGTCAATTTTGCGATTAAGGCCCCTTGGATTTCCTTGCTGTCGTCTGGCCCGCTTTGGTGAACAAAGTCATGGAAGTGGCCGAGAGCTGTGCGAATGCTTGACAAACCGTTATAAAGGTCAGCCCCTTCGGAGAACGAAAGCGGCGAAGGGTTTGGTTTTCCCAATCGTTTGTCTTCGGACGTATACGTGAATGGTTGAAGAACCGCTTCCCGAGTTCGGTTCATGGCCAAATCTTCGAGACCGTCCAGAACCTGCTCTACGCGCTTTACGGAACTCAAACGAGACGAAACGCCACCTTGGTCCATTCCCTTACTTTCCAACCATACCCTGAATTCATCTTCTTTCATCGAAATCCCTTATTACATCGGGTAGCGCGCACAGCGTATTCACCAGCTGCATTTGCCGAACAGTATTACACTTCGCCTCACGCAATCGGGGAGCTCCAAATACCAATGCGAGTCCCTTGGCGCGGGAGACCGCGACATTGATGCGGTTCAGCGAAAACAGAAACTCCATCCCGCGCGAGGTTTCTTCGGCAGACGAAGCTGTCATGGAAACCAGGCAGACTGGCGCCTCTTGCCCCTGAAACTTGTCCACGGTTCCGACGCGAACACCCAATTGAAGGGGATCCCGCAGAGCGTTCACCTGAGCGTTGTACGGAGCGATGACAATGATGTCCGTCTCGCGCATCGGCCGCGTGCTGCCGTCCTTCTCCGTCCAGCTTCCGCCAAGGAGCTCAGTGACGGTTTTGCCAATAGCGGCGACTTCTTCCGGTGCGATCTGTGCATTGCCCTCATGCGGAACCGGCACCCAGAAAGCTCCGGCTTCGGGAAGCGCCGTGCCTGTCACGCATTTGTTAGCCGTATCAGGATGGCTGCTCAGTCGGCCTTCATACACCTGTTCCGAGACAAACCGACAGACCTCCGGATGCATACGCCGGGATGTGGGAAGGAAGATGCCCCGCTCGGCTGGAACCGTCGCATGCTCACCGAGCATCCAATCCAGGCATGACAGATTCGCAGGCTCGGGATGTGCCCCCTGGATGACCTGCGGCAACTGCCGCGGGTCGCCCACAAGGACGATGTTTCGCGCGGCACGACCCATGGCAGCCATGTTCGCAAGTCCGACCTGGCCTGCCTCGTCCACGAACAGCCAATCAAAGGCCTGAACATTTTCGTCGCGCGAGAAGAACCACGCGGTGCCGCCCACGACATGCCCGCCATTGGCGGCCTCTGCGTTGTCGGTCGTACAATGAACATCGCAATCTTCGGGATAACCATCCTCGCTGCCAGAAACCTTGTGCACGAGTTCGAGATTGATCGGCAGGTCTTCGTCTTCCAACGCTGAAAGACAGCCCATCAGCACATTCCTGATAGCCTCGTGGCTGTTGGATGCGACGCCGACGCGATGGCCCTTGCGCACCAAAGACAGGATCGCGCGGGCGCTGACATAGGTCTTGCCGGTACCGGGTGGCCCCTGGATAGGCAGGACCGTCCCATCCATGTCATTCACCACGGCAATGGTGCCTGCAACAGGTTCTGCCCCGCCCAAAAGATCGCCTCGTGGGCCAGAGCCCAGACGCGGTGCAGCGCGCGACAGCAGGTCGTCCACCGCCGTGTACCGGCGCGCGCCGCACTGATCGGCGATCACATCGCGCAAAGCACCGGCAATGACACCTGTCTGGATCGGCCAGTCCGGATGCAGCGTCAGTTGATCCGCCAAGAGGTCGGCCTTGCCCGGGCCTGCTTTGACAGTGATCTGACGGGCACGACGATCCATAGACTCGATCCCGACCGTTGTCGGGGGACTGTCGAACACTGGAACCGTCGCCTTCTTGCCGCTCCGCAGTTTCGTTTCCTGTTCGGGATAGGTGTATCGGCGCGCGAAGGATCGCTTGACGGGTTCGACAGGACCAGCTGCCTCAAGCCCGCCAAGCGCATCAAGATCGTCGAGCAGATCATCTTCGTCCTTCGCAGCGCTATCGAACACAACCCATTGCGCGGGCTTCACCTCACGGCTGTGAAAAACGCCGAGGTTGAACAGCATATCCTGCCGCGCCTCGGGCAAGCCGGACCCCGCCAGCATGCTCCGCAATGCTTGCGTATCGGCATCCTGTTCGACCTCCTTTTCCCCGGCGTCCGGGGCAAGTGTCGGCCAAGGGCCGACGGGCCGGATGCCAACCAGCCAGTCGCGCAATTCCTCGGTCGAGATACAGTCGACGCGGTTGTAATCCTCTATCTCGTCCAGAATCTGCTGATCCTGCGTTTCGCGCCAGCGCTCATAGGCCACGACCGAGCCACCCGCCGTCTTGACCTCGCCGTCGCGCTTGCGATCGTAAAAAGCCTCCATCGATTTGATGGAATAGTTCGGTTCCGATCCGATCAGCCCGCCGCGCACGACAGCGAACAGATCGACGAAGCGGCGTTCCCTCAACAACCGGTCGAGGAAAGCCTCACCGATCCCATATTTCGTGGTCAGGCGTTTGAGCGCTGTGATCTCGTATGGCGCGTAGTGATAGACGCGCGCAGTGGAGTATTGCGAAATCCGCGCGCGAAAAAACGCCAGCAAGTCGGACAATGCCCGCGCTTCTGCGTCGTGGTCATGGGCCCAGAACGCCTTGAACTCCCCGTCGAACCAGATGCCGTGCAGGTATTCGAGGCCGCCCTCGTAGTGTGGATCGCCTTCGATGTCGTAGAACAGGTCGCCCGGCTGAGGTTCTGGCAACAGGTCGAAGCCTTTGCCAGGCTCGGGTGCCCGCAGTTCGAAATCTGGCTCCCCGGTTTTGCGGGCCTGCTGCAGGCGGGCCTGCGTGACCAAACGGGCCTGGGTGTTATCAGCCATCCCGCGGACCGGATGATCCAGCGTCGAGAGAGCCTCCAATGTGTGAACACCCGCTGTTTCAAGCTTTTTGACCTGACCACGACTGATGTTGGCGACATTGAACAAGCTGTCTTCGGCCTGCCAGACGCTATTGCAATGATCGGCCCAGCGGCACAGGCCGCAATCGGCACATGGCATCGGGCGCGTCGGCGGCGGATCCGTTACGAATGCTTCCAGCCGTTTGCGCGCCATCCGTGCATAGGCAGAGTAGTCTGCCAGGCGCAGCGTCGCGCGGGTGCCGTCTCCCAATTCGACATGCGCGAACTCGGGCACCACCCCCTGAATTTCCGCCAGCAGATCGGAATATAGAACCAGCTGAAGCACATGTTTGGGATCGGCTCGACGTTTCAGCTTGGTATCGGCCACCTCATAGCTGAACGGTCCGAAATCCGAAGACATCTCGACACGCTCCAGGAAATCCGACCAGCCACCCCAATTCCCCGACAGAAACGCGCCCTGAAACACAACATCCGGACCAGCAGCCAGCGCCGCGCGCGTGGCCTGGGCGTTTTCACCAAGTTTGCCGCGCGCGATTTCCATGACCGTGCGCCCGGCCTCCTTGAGATGTGCCAGGTGCGCGGCCTCGTGCGCATCGCCCTGCTTTTGCAACAGTGCTGCGTCCTCGGTGTTGTCGCCCGGCTCCGGGCCCGTTCCGCGCATATGTGCCAGATCAAGGGTGGTCGCATGTGCGCAACCTGTGAAGCGCATGAGATCCGTGGCGGACAAGAATATGCGACCGTCGAGATCCCTCATAGCTGCTCCATTACCTATGCAAATCAATCTCCAAGGGAATCACCTCGACAGACCGCAAGGTCATCAATACCGTTTGAGGGTGTCAATTTCTGGCATGGAGATCAAATGTCTTTTGCAAAAGCGCAGGATTTGCTTCGCCTTGCCCAGATGGCGGCTTCCCGCCGGGGTGGCGTCAGCCTTGAGGACATCTGCGCCGAGTTCGATGTGTCGCATCGCACTGCTCAACGGATGACTGAGGCTCTCGAAGCAACTTTCGTGAACGTTTCGACCGCAGACGACGCAGAAAGACGGCGATACTGGCGGATGGACCCACCCTTGCCAGACCGACTGCAGCCCCGGCAGGAAACGGCGATCGAGGCGCTGGAAATTGCGGCACGTACCGCGCGCGATGAAGGGCGAATACGGCACTCACGCGCTCTGGAGGATCTCCGTGACGGGCTGCTGGCGCGATTGAGTCCAAGGGACGCGCTTCGGTCGGAAGCCGATGCAGAGGCGGTGCTGGCTGGATTGGGCCAGGTCACGCGCCCAGGCCCTACCGTCACACTGATGCCTGCCGTGACGGATGCGGTCATCGAAGCGCTGCGCGGTCCCTTCAGGCTGCGCGTCGGCTATGGCGCTCAGGGCGCTGCGCCGCGTGTGATCGAGCCGCATGGTATGCTACTGGGGCACCGCAGCTATCTCGTCGCCCGGCAACCCGCGCGTGGAGAAGACATCCTGAACTTCCGCATGGATCGGATTCATGAAGCGGAGGTTCTGAACGAAAGCTTTCAGCTGGCCCCGGGTTTCTCTCTAGAGACCTATGCCGCTCTGGCGTTTGGTGTCTATCAAGACCCTGAACAATATGGCGAAGTCGTGTGGCGCTTCTCACCGGAAGCCGCTGAGCGTGCCGCCGAATTCCGTTTTCACCCGACGCAAGTTATCGAACATCAGAACGATGGCAGCCTGATCGTCAGGTTCAAGGCGGCGGGCTGGCTGGAAATGGCATGGCACCTTTATCAATGGGGCGACAAGGTGGACGTGTTGGCGCCCCAAGGCTTGCGCGAATTGATTGCGGGCCACCAGAGGTCGGATTTCGACGCTCTGCCATGACGATATCGAACGGGAAATAAATATGAAAAACGGTCTTGATCATGCAGCCCTTAAAGCAAAACAACGCGCCATTCGCGAAGGCTTCCCCGAAACCATGGGACTGCGCGCTCATCGCGCCATCAGTTGGATCGGTCGTGCCGAAGCCTGCGGCGAGGATGATGATGCGTGCTTCATTTTCCTTTGGATCGCATTCAACGCGGCCTACGCCGACGAGCGGGAGTTTCAGGCGGTCGCCCCGGGCGAACGCGCTGCTTTCGTGGAATACTTCGGCCGGCTGGTCGCTCTTGATCAAGACCAACGCATCTACAAGGCGCTGTGGCAGCGGTTTTCCGGCCCAGTTCGGATGCTCATGGAGAACCGGTATGTTTTCAATCCATTCTGGCAATACCACAACGGAATCGACGGGTTCGAAGATTGGGAGGATCGCTTCAAGACCTCGGCCCGCTCCTTTGCAACGTCGTTCCAAGCCGGCGACACCGCGCGCGTCCTGAGCTTCGTCTTCGATCGGTTGTACGTCCTGCGTAATCAGCTCGTTCACGGAGGGTCGACCTGGAACAGTGGTGTGAACCGGGCGCAGGTTCGGGACGGCGCTGAAATCCTCGGGTTTCTGATGCCTGTGTTCATCGACATCATGATGGACAACCCAAATGAAAACTGGGGTAAGCCATTTTATCCCGTCGTCGAATAGGTTCGAAGTATCGCAGATCCCGGATATCGAGCGCCGCTTCTTCATCGTCGAGGCCGGATCTGTGAGCGCGCATTTCGCGTTCGGGCGGCCCGCGCCAGCATTGCCTCGAATTCGGCGTCGGGCATGCGCACAAAGCCCTGATCAGATCGGGGTGGTGTCATGGGCTATTTCTCCCGCCGCTCAGCCGACCTTGCAGCCCCAGAAGGACGTGTGATCGGCCGCGAAATTCCCATCCTGCGCGCGGAAATAACCCTGGAGTTCAACCGTATCGCCCGCCGTCAGCGGCACCATCGTCTGCAGCCAGAGGGCCGTGGCTTCCGAGACATGCGCGCCGCTGATCTCGCCGTAGGACCCTCGGATTTCGGTCGCGCCATTCAGCACCAGCCGCCCGCGCATCCGGGCCAGTTCACGCGCCAGACCTCAACCTCGGCGTTGTCCCAGCGACCGTCGAGGATGTCGGTCTCGGTGATGCGGTCCGAGGTCAGCACGCCTTCGGCGTCCTGCGCATCGACCGAGAGGTCCGAGCCGGAACGCACCTCGGAGGCCGTCAGACCGCTCTCCGGCTGGAAGTCCGTGCCATCAAAGCTGAGCGTCCGGTCGTGGTCGGTGAAGCCGAAGGGGACGCTATCGGCCCGCGTGATCCGCCACACCCAAGCAAGCGTCGTGGTGCGCTCGTCGAGACGATCCTGCAGGGCGGGTGAGAGGGTTTTCATCGGCAGGTTCCCGTCATGCGGTCGTCGAGATCGGCGATCCAGTTTGCCCAGTCCGGCGGAACCTCCGCGACCGTCTCGACAGCCGGCCGGGCGAGCCTCGCCTCGGCATAGGAGGCACAGCCCGGTCGTGCGCGCAACCGCCGCCATGGCGTTGGCGGCGGCTTCCAGCGCGGGGGCCGCGGCAACCGCCAGTTGGTTCGCCAGCCCGCGCCAGATCAGCCCGAGACGGGAGATCGCGCCATTCGTGCGCTCGATCTGGTCGGCGTCCTGTTCGGAGACCACGACGCCGAAGGCTAAGACGTCCTCGGTCGCCTGGCGCAGCGTCGCGGTGTCGATGCGGCTCATGGCGATGGAGCCTTCCTCGCCAAAAAGCTGACCTGCGACCGCCGCGCGTTCTGCGGCCAGCACGAAATCCTCGATGGCGGCGTTAATCGCCCCGACGCGCTCGTCGAGCGGCAGGGCGATCAGGTCACTGGCCGAAAGCCCCAGCCGGTCCAGCGCATCGGCAGCGGGGCCGGATCCGGCGGCCGCCTGGTCCAGCACGCAGCCCGAATACATCGCATAGCGCGGCACCTCCGGCATGCCGGTCTCGATGGACATGCTGGGCAGCGTCCAGGACCCCGACTGAAACTCGTGCGTCCAGGGGCCGGTGCCGGTCGTGGTTGGATCGCCAAAACCCGCCTTCAGCCAGAACCCGAAGGCCTCGGCGTCAAGCGGTACGACGACATCGCCATCCGCCGTCACCGCATCCTTGATCGGGGCCAGCGGATCGCGGCCGTACCCGTCAGATCAGGAACCACAGTCCACCGCCGATCAAGAGCGCGCCCGTGATCTTCGTGGCTCTTTCCATTCCCGGCATGGTCTTTTCGGCCAGAACGTATGCGGTGATCGCGATGATCCAGACGGGGGTCATGACGCCAGCGACCAGCAGCAGGCCCATCAGCGCCCAGCAGCAGCCGACGCAAAAGAGGCCATGATTCACCCCCATCCTCAGCGCGCCAAGACGACCATCCCGCCACTCGGTCATGAGGAACCCGATCGGTGAGCGGCATTGAGAAAGGCAGGCCTGCTTGAACGGCGTCACCTGATAAAGCCCGGCGGCAATCAGCACGGCCCCGGTCACCGGCCCGGACACCGTCTTCATCGACATCGGCGACATCAGCGACAGATCGGTCAGCCAGGCCTGCACCAGCGTCGCCCCCAGGCTGAAGGCGCTCCAGGCAAGGACATAACCCGCCGCAAAGCCAAGCACCGGCCCCCATCCGGCGCCGAGCGCGCGGTCCCGCGCCTGCATCCGCGCATAGGTCGCGATCATCGTTGTCGCGGTCGGCAACATCATTGCAGCCATCATCACCGCCCACATCAGGAACAAACCGACAAGCTGGGCCGGCGAAAATGGGTCCGGGTGCATCATCAGCGCCTTCATCCCGGGCACCAACGACATATCGTCGATCATCAGGCCGAGATATATCCACGCTGCCAGCGCCAAACCGACCGGACCGCTCAGCAGCAGCGCCACATGCAACAGAGGCAGCCTTGGGCTGCCTCCGCGACTGGCTTTACCCGCGCCCGTCATTGTTCGCTCGCGTATGCGAAGGGCGAGAATTGGCCGGTTTTTTCCGACAGATCCCAAGCCATGCCATGATCGGAATAGGTCAGACGCTTCGACCTTGATAACGTTGCCTCGAAACCGGGCGCAATGCACAAGGGGTGCCCGGCGACCGTGACCGGGCCGTCGCCCTGACCGGCGATCGGTTCAATCTGGACGTCGGCAATGCCGGGTATTTTCAGCGAATGCCGCCCGCCATCGACGGAAACGTCGATGCGCACGGCCCGCGCGCCGACAATCTCGCCGATATGCCCGGCCAGGCGCGCCGGATGGCCGCCAGCCTGACCGCCGAATATCTTCATCAGGCTGGCATTTTGCGCCTCATTCGCACGTTCATCGACATAGACCGCTGCGCTCCACTTGGTCGTCGCCATGTGCCCCGGAGAATGCACTGCAAGAGCCACATTGAGCCCATCGAGCGAAACCCCCTCGTCGGTGCCCTCTGCGATGTGCCAACCCACCAGAACCGTGCAATCGCCTTCGGTCGGCGGGCTGAGGAATATGCAGGGGCACGCCGCCTCGCAGTTGCAGCTTTCAAAGTAAGTACCTTTAAGTGACCAGGTCATCGTGGTTCTCCTTTTCTGAATGTTGTGGGCCTTGATCGTGTGAAGTTGTGCAAAGCGTTGCTTGTGGTGTTTCAGAGGCAAATCGGCTCGATCTCCGGGAATGCTGGCTCACCCGGTGGGAACGATTCCGGTCACGGTGACGAACTCGCCCGGGATTTGATAGCTGCCGCCACCGCCCCTGAAATCCGATACCGATGAAAGGAGTTCTTGACGCACCTCGTCCAGAACGTCCCCGTTGAACCGTTTCACCGCGAGGGCCACGGGCCCGCCAAGTAAAAGCGCATCCGTGAATACCTCTTGGGATTGAAATGAAAGCGTTTCGGATAGCCGGTGTTCACGCGTCTGTTGCAGCCCGGCGTTTTCGAACTCTCGCACCAGCGCCCCGTTAGCGCCGGTCCCGAAAAACATCGGGCAGACCTCGGATTTTACCCGCGCATCGACGATTGGAAACACCTCGGCCCAGCCGCAATGGCGCCGCTCCCCCCAGACCGTGGCGGTCACAGTGCCGCCCGGTTTCACCACCCGCGCCATCTCGGCCACCGCCGCTCCGGGGTCGGGCGTATACATCAGCCCCAACGCGCAGACCGCCGCATCAAAGGTGTTGTCGGGCACGTCGAGCGCTTCTGCCGGCATCCGTTTCGTTTCGATGTTGGCAAGGGTGGTTTCGCGCAAGCGGGCGCGCATGTCGTCAATCATGCCCTCGGACAGGTCGGTTGCCAGCACATGGCCGCGCGGCCCGACCCGTTCGGCAAGTCGCAGGGTGACCAGACCGCTGCCACAGGCGGCTTCAACGACCGACTGCCCGGTGGAAATGCCGGTCATGTCCAAAAGGCTGTCATGGGCCGGGCGCAATTGCGCCTGCCAGCCGTCATCATAATAGGCGGCGGCGGCATCCCAGCCGTAGCGTTGAACGCGAAGCTGCAATCGGGCATCCATCACATCACCTCATCGGTGTTAACCGTGATGGTCGTGCTGACCGGCTGTGCGTCGCGCAAGCTCAGAAACCACGGATCGCATTCAAGGGCACGCGTGACCAGATCGTCAAGCGTCCCGCGCGACTCATGGCTGGCAATCTCGATAGAGATGCGGGTGTCAAGCGGGGCCGGGTTCGCCCCATTCATGGCAAAGATGCCGCGATCGTCCCAATCCTGTTCGATCCCGACACGAACAGCCCGCAAGCGCAGGCCTTGGCGAACCGCCGTCAACTTTATTCCGATGGCAAGGCATGAGCAGATCGCCGCCCGCCCGAAATATCCCGGCTTTGGCGCCTGCCCCCCACCGCCGATTGTGCTGGGCATGTCAATTGAAACGCGATGTCCGTCCTGCTCGTAGGTACAGGCCAAACCGGCGTGAACTTCGGCGGTGCCGCAATCCGTATTCCGGGCCCGCTCCGGGCGCTTTTCGTAGACCGAGATGGCGCGCAATTGTAATTTTCGACCGCTGGCGTCATCGACGGAATTGTGCTGTTTCATCTGCGCTCCTCCAAGTGTTGATCGCCAAAGGTTCGCACGCGCCCTGCATTCGTGCCGGTTCAGAAACTGCAGCAATACCGCTACAGTTTCTGTAGTAGACAAAGGTGAGGGCGAAATGCTTGGCTGGTTTCGGAGGTGTCTCGATGTCAGATCGGCGTTACCCAAAGTTCTGCCCCGTCGCGATGGCCGCCAGCCTGCTGGAACCGCGCTGGACCATGTTGATTCTGTGCGAGATGTGGTCGGGATCGACCCATTTCAGCGAGATTCAGCGCGGCGTGCCGGGCATGTCGCCGGGTCTGTTGTCCAAACGCCTGAAGGAGATGGAGGCTAGCGGCCTTGTCGCCCGCCAGAACACGGGCCCTGGCAGTCACGCGGAGTATCTGACAACCGTGTTGGCCGACGAGTTGGAACCCCTCATCAACGGCCTCGGTGAATGGGCCCATCGCAACGTCGCCAGCGAGGTTTCGCTGCAAAACCTCGACGGACGAATGTTGATGTGGAACATCCGCGGCAAGATCGACCTGTTGCAACTGCCCAAGCGCAAATGCGTCATTCAGTTCATCCTGAGCGACCCGCCGAATGAAAAAACGAATTACTGGCTGGTGGCCAAGCCCGGCGAAGAGATCGACCTTTGCTATATGGATCCCAAGTTCGAGGTCGATCTCTATGTCGTGTGTGAACTGCGCACGCTGACATCGGCCTGGATGGGCCATTCTGCCTTCGAAGAGGCGATCGAGGCCGGGCGGATCTCTCTGATCGGGAACGACCTGATGGCGCGAACGCTCACAAAATGGCTGGTGCGAAGCAGCTTCGCCGATGTCAAAATAATTGCTGGAAAAGGCCAGTAGAGGGATTCTTCCGACAGGATTTATAGCGACGGGTGTCGTTTGCTCGTTTGCTCGTTTGCTCGTTTGCTCGTTTGCTCGTTTGCTCGTTTGCTCGTTTGCTCGTTTGAAACTTGGATCGCCAAATTGCGCGCGCAAGCAATGGCAAAGGTCTTAAGAATGGGTAATATGCCTATGATTGGCGGTGAAGGTCTCGTTCCCATCATTACAGCGTTTCAGGCGCCCTTCATTCTGTCGAACGGCGGCTTTTCGAAGTTGCGCCTGGTCACTTCGCGTCTGCGGCGTAGGACCGCTCTTCGCCCTTCGCGTCGAATGTGCATGGTGCAGCAATCGGACCCTTTCCCATCACCGCCCTTCCACCCAGTTCGCCACAATCAACACCGGCAGGTCCGCCAATCCCGCCGGCGCATCCCGATCCAGATCGAGCCGCTTCTGCAGTTTTACTTGTGGAACCAACAAGAAGATCGGCACGACCGTCCGCCCTGCCAGGCGGCTGTAGCTGGTCCCATCCTTGCGGCGGGTTACATTCTCGCGAACCCGACCAGACTTTGTGAACCGGGCATTGTCGGCGACCAGCAGACTTGGCCCACTGCGGCGATAAATGAACCGCAGAGGCATGCCCGTGCGCCGTTCCCAGATGCCCGGATCAAGCGGCCCGCGCCTGATCCGCTCGCGCGCCACCGGGGTCGGGATGGCCAGCCAGAAGCCGTTCTTTGAGCGGATCAGCGCGCCCTCGTCATGCGCGCCGATGATCTGCGGTGCTTTCGACCAGACCAAGGACGCCGCGCCGATGCTGGTGCCCTGCTTTGGATATCGCGCCATGCGGATGGTGCGGGCCAGCTTTGTCCCCAGACCGGCACCGGTGATCTGCGCGCGCCAATCGGATTTCAGGCGCTCGCCGGCTTGCGTGACACCCATCGTGACAGCACGTTCGGCTGCCTTGGTCTCCTCGGCCATGATCTTTGCCAGATCAGGTGAGAAGCTGACTGACATCTTCATGCCGGTCTGGCCTCTATGCTCCAGATCAGCCGCTCCGGATCCCGCACCGGTTCGCCCTGGATCAGGAACCCCTCGATGGTTTCACGAGGGGTGGGCATCGACATGAACCTCGCAGCCTCCCTTGGGACGTTGCCGTCTTGCAGGCAGCGTACGGTGGGGTGAACGCTTCTTTACCAACTGCCTCTACAAACCACCCGCGGGTCAGCGGGAGGTTCCATGCAGCACAATCTACGGGAATTTCTCCGCCACGGCGGCAGCGGGCAGTATGTGTTCACACGGCAGAACGGGGCTGTATACGGCTACCGTGCTGGCATTTCGATCAAGTCACTTTTCCCCGGCTATGCAGACCTGCGGGCCGATTTC
>Ga0114932_10004332_pt1 | contig 13363 bp, 13 predicted proteins | sample 2SBtaG_2_FD_87286 | JGI IMG/M metagenome (GOLD analysis project Ga0114932, IMG submission 87286) | Deep subsurface microbial communities from Kolumbo volcano to uncover new lineages of life (NeLLi) - 2SBTROV12_ACTIVE470 metaG | ecosystem: Environmental > Aquatic > Marine > Volcanic ...
GAGCTGAAGCACTGATTCGTCTTGCCCACCCTAAATTTCGAGATGAGTTAACAACAGAAGCAAAGAAACTTCGTTTTTTGTAGTTTTTATTGGCCTAGATTAGGCATATTTTCAAGACTTAAAGATTGAATTAATTCTAATAATTCAGTTGTATCTTGAGGGATTTCTGGGATGGGGAGCCTTCTTGCCCCAATATGTTCGACATCATGTGCATCACTGCCAACAGTAACGGGTTTAGTTAAAAGTTGGCTAACTTCTAAAGCCAGAGAATTTTCACGTTCAGTACATCCAGCATTTTCAATCTCAATTGCATCAACAAGTGAAAAGGTAGGATGTCCTGCGAGCTCTTCCAGAGTTGCATCCATGGCAAATGGAGGGCGTGATGCTCCTACTGCATCAAAAAAATGTCTGAAGGGATGAGCCCAAATTACAAAGTATTGATTATTTTTTGTATATTCTAAAAGTTTTGATGCAGTCGATGGCAAAGTTTCACCAGATTGTGGCCCGATAACTATGAAATGTCCTTCATCAGTAGTTTGTTCTAATGCAGCAAAAAGTTTGACCCCCCACTGTGCCTCAAACCCTGACTGTTCCCATTCAGTCCATACGCGCCAATGTTCTGCTACCAATATCGCGCCAGTACCTTGTTCTGATGCATGTTTCCCCAGAGCATCGACGGAGATGCTTGAGTCGGCAGAACCTGCTTTAGTATGTACATGTAGTTCAATAAATGGCATAGGTCTCCAAAACACAAATTTGTTATATAACTGATTTGAGCATTCTTGTTCGTTATCATCTATTATAACGTGCTGAAGAGATAGTTTTTTTGTTTTATTGATAGGAAGATTATGCGTGTTGTTGAAATAAGCGATAGCGAAAACGCAGCCGCTTATGCCGGAAAACTTTTTGCTCGCTGGGGTGCAGAAGTTATAAAAATAGAAACTCCTCATCGACAGCAAGTAGCAGTGGCTGATGACTTATATTTGAATGCAGGTAAGCGTCATATAAATATTGATTATTTTGACAGTTCAAATCATGACTTATTTTCTTCAATATTAAGTGAAGCCGATATCATACTTACTGATTTGTCTGCCAAAATTCTGGATGAGTATAGAATATTTGAATTTGCTAATAACAATTCAGTAAAAGTTTCAATCACCCCATTTGGTCTCTCGGGTCCTTATCGTGACTACGAAGCTACAGAAACTACAATACTTGCCCAAGGTGGTTATACTTTTTTGTCAGGTGATATTGGACGGACTCCATTAACTTTGCCTGGGCGGTATCCATATTATCAGGCTGGAACTTTCGCATATATTGCTGCAATAGCTCAGTATTTATCTGGCGTTGAAATTTCTGAAAAAGAAACTGTTGAAATTTCTGTATTTGAAACAGTAGTTGGATTGCATCAATTTACAGATGTTATGTGGTCACAACATAAAGATATTAGAAGTCGTCATGGTAATCAATGGCAAAATCTTTGTCCGACCACGATGGTCAGATGTGCTGATGGGTGGGTAGGAGTCAATATACTTCCACGATTTTGGGAACCATTCGCTTTTATGTTAGGAATTGGAGAAAAAGCACAGGATGCTGCATATGCGGAAAATTCAGAAAGAATGAAAAGAGTAGATGAAATAACTTCTATTATCGAAGATGCATTTTCAGATCTAGATCGGGCAACATTATTTAAAATTGGTCAAGAAACGTGGAGAGTGCCAATAGGAATTCAACAAAGTTTACAAGAGGTGTTAAGTGATGAACATCTTGTGTTTCGTAACTTCTGGAAAAAAATTAATAATGGTGACACTGAAATACTGACAGCAGGTTCACCATTTAAATTTGCTGGTGAAGAAACTCCTAAGGAAAATCCACCTCAGCGATATCGATTTGAAGATATTAAGTGGGAAATTCAAAAAAACGAATTTGTGAATACCTCCATCAATAGAATGCAGCCATTAAAAGGATTACGTGTACTTGACCTCACTCGAATATGGTCTGGCCCTCTCTCAACACGAATACTTGGTGATATGGGTGCGGAAATTATAAAAATTGAAGCTCAAGATGGTAGGGGTCCTAGAAAAGTTACAAGTTCTGGTGATAAATCTGGTTATTATCCTGATAACAATCCTGGTGATATTCCTTGGAATCGTCAGGGACTCAATAATAAACTTAATAGAAATAAAAAAAGCTTGGCTATAAACCTTAAAGCAGAGCGTGGGCGTGAAATTTTTCTAGAGCTAGTACAAAAAAGCGATGTTGTTATCGAAAATTTTAGTGCACGTGCAATGCCTTCACTCGGTCTTGATTACGCTCAGTTAAAGAAACGTAATTCACAAATTATCTATGTGGCTATGCCAGCATTTGGGTTAAGTGGTCCCTACCGTGAATATATAGGCTTGGGTCCCAGTATTGAACCTCTAACGGGTGTTTGTGCACTTTTGGGTTATAGTTCAGAAGAACCACGCATGTCAGTACAGGCTTTGACAGATGCGATGTCCGGAACAGCAGCAACTGCAGCCGTGATGACGGCTTTAGAAAGACGTTACCGTACAAATGAAGGAAGTTTTGTTGAGCTTTCTCAACATGAATGCGGAGTAGGATATTTCGGTGAATATTTTATTGACTCACAATTAAATCAAAGTGAACCTCAAATGGCACCCAATCAACATAACGATTTTGCTCCCAATGGCGTATATCGTTGTTTAGGAAAAGATGAGTGGATTGCTATTTCAATTCGTTCAGATAGTGAATGGTATGAATTATGTACTTTTGCTGGAAAAAATTGGGAAAATGAAGAACGATTTAATTCTATTATCAATAGAAAAATTAATAAAAAACTTTTGGATGAATCAATAGAGAATTGGACAAAAGATCTAGATAAAGTTGAATTAATGAAGCAATTACAAAAAATATCTATTCCTGCTGGTGTTGTTAATTCATCTCCCGAATGGCTAACTGATGAACATTTATTAGAACGTGGTTATTTTTTTGGTGTAGAAGAGATAGATGCAGGTTATCAATCATATGACGGATCACCAGTGAAATTTTATAATGATCGTGGTTATGATTCTTGGGTACGCTCACCTGGTCTGGGAGAGCATTATGCTCAGATATTGGGTGGAATTCTCGAATATTCTTCTTTCGATATTGCCGAGCTATTTGAACAGGGGATAATTGTTGATTCTCCCTCAGTCTAAATTATGTACCTGTAAATTCTGGAGGGCGATTGTCAAGGAAGCTTTGAAAACCTTCTTTTGAGTCATTAGATTTCAATAGTTGAGCTTGGATAGACCATTCTCTGTCTAGGAAGAGATTTCTCTCAATAGTATCTGTTGATTCTAATACGAGTCTTCTAATGGCAGTGAGTGCCATTGGTGCACCTGCAGCGAGATTTTTTGCAAAACTTAAGGTTTCAGATAATAGAGATTCAGAGGGAAAAATTTTATTCGTTAATCCAATTTGCAGTGCTTCTTCAGCGCTAATTAGGTCTCCACTGTATAGCATTTCAAACGCTTTGGCTGGACCTACCAATCGTGGTAACCAGTAGGCAGCTCCATAGTCTGAAGCGAGACCTCTTTTACTAAATATGGAGCCAATCCGTGTTTGTTCACTGAAAAAACGAATGTCACAACAAAGTGCAATACCGAATCCAGCACCTGCAGTAACACCATTTATTGCACCTATTATTGGTACATCACATGCAGCAAAAGCTTGAACAGTTTCCGAAGAACCTGCTTGTATATTCATTCGATCGTATCGTGAACGTAGCTCTTCCGTAGTTGATCCATTGCTTGCTGGAGACTTTTCACGAGTTACTTCCGCACCTGCACAAAATGCCCTGCCTGTACCAGTAAGTACTAATACTTTAACCTCATCATTTTGGGAGGCTTCTGCAAGTGCATTTCTTAACCCAATCCTTATATTGTTATTAAGTGCGTTTAATTTCTCTGGTCTGTTGAATGTCGCAGTCATTACGCCATCAGCTATTTCAATTTCAAGATCACTCATAATTACCTCATTTTGCATGCCTATTGTTAATAATCTAAATGGATACCTTTTAAGACTTCAATTAATGTTTTCCCACTCTCATACCATTCGTTGCTGCATGCTTTCCCCACATAGCGTAAATGCCATGGTTCATAAATATAACCTGTTACTTCTTCTTTATCACGAGGGTAACTTAATGCAAAACCGAATTTATGTAAATTTTGATCGACCCAAATACCTTCTGGCGTGCTGCCAAATGCTTCCTTTAAATCCCAATTAACAGATTCACTAGTGAGATCAATCGCTTGCCCTAGCTGGTGTTCGCTGTGCCCGGGTACTGCACTTTCTCGTTTAGCCTGTTCTAAACCGAGCTCTTTTACCCAATAAGCAAATGTCCATTCTTGTTCTTGGAAAGATCGGTAAGATGATCGTATTACTATGTCATGGCCTTCTTTTTTTGCCGCATTTATTAATTCCATAGCGGCATTTGCTGTTTCAGGTATCAAATATTGTTCTGTCCATCCTTGAAGTATGTATTCTAAAGGTAATTTGATGACTTCAGGTTCATAACCATCTGGCAAAGCCATTTCCTTGTCAGCTCGTAGCAATAATTTTTTTGTTTCATCATTAACTAGAGCATAAACACATGCTGAAGTGATACGTTTCGGTGTTGAACTTACTGTAGGAAATGGGATCGGAGTTTCTGTCGAAAGAGGTTTTGGCGTAATAGTTAATGAAGATGTATTTGTGATTGTTGCACTAGGTGTTGGAATGGGTAGGGAATCTGAATTTTGCGGTGTTTGATAGCGAAGGAATATTATAATAAATGTGCATAAAATTACGATGCTTAGTATCGTGATTAACTTTTTTAAAAAAAGATTATTCATGTGCAAAAATATTGCCTCCACTTAAATTATATCAAGCGGCAATAATTTGCGATATTAAGAGAAAAACAGAATAAAAAGTGGCGACCCCGAGCGGATTCGAACCGCCGATCTCAACCGTGACAGGGTTGCGTGTTAGACCGCTACACTACGGGGCCACATGCTGTAACGAAGTTAAACACTTTTATCCCTCGCGGTCAATCTTAATGGAATATATTTTCAATGTTGATTAGTATTTATATAACAAATATTCAAGAGGTCGTATGAAAGAAAAATCAAAATCCAGTCGTCCTGCCCGCTATGTTGAAAGACAATCGCCCTATTTAATGCAAGAACTCAAAAGAGTTTTCTTTGTTTCAGTCGTTTGTTTTGCCTTGTTGGCCTTCCTTGTAGTGGTTGAACGTTTTTAATCTAATCGTTGCCAGGCATATATACAGGCGATAAAGCTTGCTAGCGGTGAGATAAAATCAGTTTCTATTATTCTTTGATCAAAATCTACTAATAAATACCTAACGAAGACAGTGCCTAATATGAAAACTACTGCGATTAGCTGTAGTGATTTTCCTTTTTTGCCTCTAGTAACTTTGCTGATTATGGTTGCATTTAAAGTCCCTATTGCTATCCCAAGGAGAAAAGCAATGATCATACTGATGAAACTGATTCCCAAAATTGGTACGAAAATGTACATTGCATAACCAATGATTGGTGCTATCAAGATATTTGAACCAATTGCTGCTAAATAATGGGATATCTTTAGTTCATATACCGGCGATTTTCTCATTTCTGCACATGTTCTACATCTTGTTCCACCTGGTGTATGTATTAAACAATCGGGGCAGATCTTTTTTTCACAGCGCCCACATAATAGCTGGCTTGAGATGTGCCATTCGGAGTTACATTGTTTATGAAATATTTTTAGCATATCTATCTTATTTTTAATGAAATGATATTTATCTGGCAACAGTCGATGTGCGAGTTTCCCTTATTACAGTAACTTTTATCTCACCAGGGTAAACAAGGGTTTCTTCTATTTTTGTGGAGATATCTCTTGCTAAGCGTGTAGCTTCTATGTCGGTGATAGCTCCTGGGTTAACAAGTACTCTCACTTCTCTACCTGCTTGTATAGCGAAAGTTTCATTAACTCCATCGTAAGAATTTGCTATTGCTTCCAATGCTTCAAGACGTTTAATGTATTGCTCTGCAGATTCACGTCTTGCCCCCGGGCGACTACCAGATATTGCATCAGCACAGATAACAATAAGAGATTCAATACTTTCTGGAGTAATTTCTTCATGGTGCGCTGCTATGCAATGTACAATTTCATCAGCAACTCCAAATCTTTTTGCGAGGTCCGCTCCAATGAGTGCATGAGTTCCTTCCATTTCTCGATCAATTGCTTTACCTATGTCATGTAATAATCCACCTGCTCTTGCCACCTCAACGTCTGCTCCTATTTCAAAAGCAATTGCTGCAGCTAACCAAGAGGTTTCTAAGACATGTCTTAATTGGTTTTGCCCATATGAATAACGAAATTTTAATTTCCCTAATGTCTTAATTAGTTCTGGATGCAGATTTGGGATACCAGCATCTTGAATTAATTGTTCACCGGCTTCTTTAACAATTTGTTCTATTTCAGCTTTTGCTTTGGTAACTACACTTTCTATACGAACGGGTTGTATTCGACCATCTTCAACAAGTTTTGCAAGAGATCTTGTGGCTATTTCTCTTCTCACCGGATCGAAGCCTGAAACTGTAACTAAAGCTGGAGTGTCATCAATAATTAAATCGCACCCAGTTGCTGCTTCGAAGGCACGGATATTTCTACCTTCTCGTCCAATTATTCTTCCTTTTAAGTCGTCTGAGGGGAGTATTACAGTACTAACTGTATTTTCTGATGTAATATCTGCTGTCATCCTTTGCATTACTGTCGTTAGTATTTTCTGTGACTTTTTTTCAGCTTCTGCATGAACTGCTGTCTCCATTATCCTTACTCTGCGTGTTAATTCTTCTTCAAGCTCTTTTTCAATTTCTTGTAATAAAAGTGTCCGTGCCTCTTCTGCAGTAAGAGATGAAACATGCTCTAGTTGTTTAGAAACCTCTGAGAATAAATTTTCTATTTCTTCTTCGTTACGAGCTATATTTTGTATTCGATCTTTTATCGATTGTTCTAATCGATCGAGTTTTTCTGTACGTTGCTGTAAATTTTCTTCTCGTTGGTCTACTCTATTTTCTGCACGAGAAACCTCACGCCTTAATTCTCTGATTTCGGATTCTGTTTTTTTTCGATAATCTAGAGCTGAATTTTCTGCGCGCAATAACAGTTCGCGTGTCTCATGTTCAGTGTTCGATAATAATTTTTTGGCTTGTTCTTCTGATTTTCGTAAAAGACTCTTACTACTATTTTTAATTATTAAGTATGCAAAAATTATTCCAAGGGCAAATGCACCCACGGAAATAATTCCTAAGGAAAGTAATTCCATTATGTTCTCCAAAGCTGAGAAATTCGCGCCAGAACTTGTCGCGTTCAGCAGTTAATAGTTGTTTATATATTTTTAGTGGTTGAGATTAATAACTAAATCTCAACTTTATTATTCTAGCATCTAGATTAATAATCATGTGCTATGTGCATCTATTTATTAATTTTCTGATATTAGTTGGCGTGCGATAGATGCTATAAGTTCGTTATTAAATCCTCTTCGTTGAAGATAGGAATATAGTTTTGTTTTTTGTTTTTCGAACGGTAGTTTATCTAAGGTTCTGATCTTCTTACGTGCCAGCCATAATGCTTCTGCTTCATCATTATGTATATTGAGAGCTTTTTCTTGTATTTCTGGGTCAATGTTCTTCTTTTTAAGTTCATTCGCTAAATATCTTTTACTCTTACCACGAACTTTGTAACTTTTTTGGTAATCCATTGCCCATGACTCATCATTCAGATATTTAAGTTCCTGCATTCTTTCTGTCGCATGTAATGTTTCATTATCTGAAAATGATTTTTGTAGCCATTGCTCTAATTCGCTAGTTGTCCTTCTTTTCTTTGACAAAAATTTTAATGCTTCTCGAATGGCTAACCTATTTCTACTTGCCTTACAAATTTCATGCCATTTTATGTTCGAAATTGATATGCCTTCTGTGATTTTATATTCCAGAATAGACTCGGCTAATATATCTACATTATTTTCACTATTAAAAACAACTCGAACTTTACCGTGTCTTAGTTTTTCGATGGAATTAATAATCGCCATTAAATTATTGGTCAACTGTGAGTAACGATGATTGATTTTCAGAGTTTAGCGAAAAATCTTCTTTTTGTTTATCCTCTATCGGATTATCTAATAGTCCTGTTGCTAAACGCACTTTATCTTCGACTTCATTTGCAATGCTTTCGTTTTCTCGTAGAAATGTTGACGCATTCATTTTTCCTTGTCCTAATCGTAAATCACCATAGGAATAGAATGACCCCATTTTTTTAATAATTTCGTTGTCGACAGCAAGATCTAATATATCTCCATACTTATTAATTCCGTGCTGATCTCCTGAGAACATGATGTCAAATTCTGCTTGTCGAAAAGGAGGTGCTATTTTGTTTTTAACGATTTTGCAACGTACACGATTTCCTATAAAAGTTTGTCCATTTTTTAATGATTCTACACGTCTGATATCAATTCGTACGGATGAGTAAAATTTCAATGCTCGTCCTCCTGGTGTCGTTTCCGGGCTACCGAACATTACACCGATTTTTTCACGTAACTGATTAATAAAAATTAATGCCGTGTTGTTGCGTGCAACTGCAGTAGTTAATTTTCGCATTGCTTGTGACATAAGCCTTGCTTGTAGTCCTGGCAATGAATCTCCCATGTCCCCTTCAATTTCTGCGCGTGGGACTAAAGCAGCAACTGAATCGATTACAACTAGGTCAATAGCCCCAGATCTAATCAATGCCTCACATATTTCTAAGGCTTGTTCTCCAGTATCTGGCTGCGATATTAATAGGTCATCAATATTAATGCCACATGCAGCTGCATATTCAGGATCTAATGCATGTTCTACGTCTATGTACGCTGCGGTTCCTCCCAATTTTTGTGATTCTGCTAGTATGTGCTGCGCTAAAGTTGATTTTCCTGCTGATTCTGGTCCAAATATTTCTGTTATACGTCCTCGTGGAATTCCTCCAATGCCGAGTGCAACATCAAGTGATAGTGCGCCGGTGGGTATTGCGGATACACTTATAGCTGCCCCAGGATCCCCCAATCTCATCACAGCACCTTTGCCGAAGTCTTTTGTGATTTGATCGATAGCGCGATTAAGGCTCTCTTGCCGATTTTCAGGATTTTCTTTTTTCTCAGATTTCGCCATGTTTTCTATCTCCTGTAATGTAAATTAAGCTGTAGAAGTTATTAAGTACATTAGTAGAACAGACGTTCTAAGTCAACAATTTTTTTATAATTTGTTGAAAGCAATTAACTGCCGGTAAGTGCTCCACCAATAACTAAAAGTAAGAACATAGCGATCATGGGAGTGAGATCAATCGTCCCAAGTGGTGGGATAATTTTTCTTAAAGGATCTAATATTGGGCTCGTAATCGAATTAAGTGCTTGCGGTATGGTTCCATTTTGATCAATTGGGAACCAACTTAATATTGCTCTTGCAAAGATTGCAAACCCGAGAAATTGAATAAACACACCTACCAACTGAATTATACCGTCCACTTTTGCTCCTTATTTAATGCTTCTGATTATTTTCCGCTAAATCATTTGCTTTTATGAATGCTGCTTGAATTGCTTCACTCAATGCATTTCGGAAACCTAAAGCATCCAGTTTAGCCACAGCAGCTTCGGTAGTTCCACCTGGTGATGTTACAGCATTTCTGAGTTCCTGTGGCAAAACGTTACTCTCAGTCGCATAAAGTGCAGAACCTTTTACAGTGGATCTAACCAGTGCCAATGCATTATCCCGAGACATGCCGAGTGTAACTGCTGCTTCGATCATAGATTCCATTAGTAGAAATACATAGGCAGGACCTGAACCATGTACTGCTGTTGCTAAGTTAATTTCAGATTCATTTTTCACTTCTATAGCTATAGTTGATACAGCTTCAAAAATTACTTTTGCGATATTTTTTTGCTCTACAGTAATTTTGTCACTTACCAGATATGCAATAGCCCCTTCTCCAATTGCTGCTGGTAGGTTCGGCATGACTCTGATGACATTTTGATGTTTTGTAATGTGTTGAATAGTCGGTATAGAAATCCCTGCAGCTATTGATATCAGGATAGATTCATCTTTAATGTATTTTGCTAGATCTGATAAATGATTAATATCTTGAGGTTTAATTGCGATTAGAACGACTGAGGCTGAAGAGCAAGCTTGAAAGGTATTTTCTGTAACGGTATATCCTTGATTTGATAGTTCTTCTCTTCGTTCCTTCTTAACTTCTGCGATAATAATGTCCGATATAGATATTTTACCTTTTTTGATTAATCCTCTTGCAAAGGCTTCACCCATGAAACCTCCACCTATAATTGATATTTTCATTGCTATTATCCCCTTTGCATTTTACTCAAAAAATGCACGACCAATTCTGACAATCGTAGCACCTTCTTCAATAGCTACTCTATAATCATCACTCATTCCCATTGATAGGTGCTTTAATCCGTGAATATTTGCTAATTCATGTAGCTCTCTAAATATCGGCCGAACTTGTTCAGCAGTTTCTGTTTTTGGGGGCACTGTCATTAAACCTAATATTTCTAGTACTGAATTATTACGTGCATAATTCAGAAAATTTTGTAGTTCTTCTTTTTTTATTCCATATTTTTGCTGCTCACCTGAAATATTTACCTCTATAAACGTTTGAAGTGGTTTCCTCGATTCATTGGCTATATCAGATTCCCATGATTTCGTTAGTTGATTTAATAGTTCAATAGAATCTAATGAGTGCAATGTGCTTATAAAAGGAAGGATTTGTCGAACTTTATTTCTTTGTAGATGACCAATAAAGTGCCAATTTACATTCAAATCAGTGTCAATGGCAGATTTTGCTTTTGGTACTAGTTCTTGTACACGATTTTCTCCAAAATCAACAAATCCCATATTATGGATAGGGACTATTTCTGATAAGTCATGAGTTTTTGAAACGCATATTATTTGAACTTCTTTAGGATTTCTACCCACATTTTCACATGCTTTATCAATGGACGTGCGAATGGAATTAACTCGTATTTGCGTGTTATTTGGGTTAGTTGCTTGATTCAGAATTAACTCGATTCAGGCAGGTTTTACTTTTCTGTGATCGCTTAATTTTACTGGAGGAACGAGTGTTTCTTCAGTGATCTCTTCAAGTATATCAAACAGCCTTGGTTGCTCATGAATAGCAGCACTTGGATTAGAAGTTATGCGTTCTAATTCTTCTAACATTTGCTCTACGGAAATGAACTGATGATAAATCGATGCAAAACGAATATATGCAATCGGATCGAGCCTCTTTAAACGTGTTATTGCCATTTCACCAATAATACGACTAGAGATTTCACCGTGTTCATTTCCCATGACACGTATTTCAATGTCACTAACTATGGCACGTAGAGATCCCACGGGTAATTTTCTTTTACGTGCAGCTATTTTGAGACTGGACAATAATTTTTCTGATTGAAAGTCTTCTCGTCTTCCATCTTTCTTAACTACAACAATTACTGTGTTTTGAATTTGTTCAGATGTAGTAAAAGTTTTATCGCAAGAAAGGCAGGAGCGACGGCGAAAAATTGTGGAATCAGAATTATAAGTTTCAGTAATATTCTCATTTATGTTTGCATTTTTTCCACAAGAAGGACAATTCATTGCTAGATAGCCTTTACATTTGTAGGAGAGGATTGTTTGAACTGGGATAAAGAGAGTAAAACACGATTGAGAGATCAATACAATGCGATGTTCCACATGCTATCAGTGAGTTATCCCCATTCTTTATTTTCCTACGTGGATGAACGTGGAAGATTTAGAATACATGACAAATTTTATAGCAGGCGAGTTATCTTTCAGGGAATGTACGCCGTAAGAAAGTTGGTAGATCAGCTTCATCCAAAGTATCTAATCCAGAATCAGCAGTTAGATCTCCTAATTTAATTGGTGGAGGTTCTTCACCGGTTAGTTCAAGTTCATTAATTGTTTTCTGAATTGAAGGAGGACGATTACCTACGAACCCAGTTGCAATTAGTGTCATGCGGACTTCATCATTAAGTGATTCATCAACTGTAGTGCCAAATATAATTTCAGCATCAGGATCAACTACTTCAGCAATACATCTAGCAGCTGCATCTAATTCTCGTAACGTCATATTTTTGGAACCTGCAACATTGAACAGTACACCTGTAGCTCCAGTAATATCTATCTCAAGCAAAGGGCTCGATATAGCTTGTCGTGCAGCATCTACAGCTCTTTGTTGACCTGTTCCGCGACCAATAGCCATAAGTGCAGGTCCTGCATCAGTCATAATTTTACGGACGTCAGCAAAATCTAAATTAACAGTTCCTGGGATAGTTATTAATTCGCTAATACCTTGTATTCCTTGTCTCAAAATATCATCAGCCGCTTTGAATGCGTCTTCTACAGGTAAATCTTCATCATTCATTTGCATTAATCGATCGTTTGGAATGACAATTAATGTATCAACTTTTTCTTGAAGATCTCGAATCCCCTCTTCAGCTTGTTGTCGTCTTTTTCCACCTTCGAAACTAAAAGGTTTTGTGACTACACCAATAGTTAGTGCTCCTAATTCACGGGCAATCTCAGCGACAATGGGAGCTGCACCTGTTCCAGTACCTCCACCTAAAGTTGCTGTTACAAAAGCCATTTCTGCTCCTTGAAGAGCATCTGCAATTAATTCTCGTGATTCTTCTGCTGCACGGTGTCCTCGTAGAGGATCGCTACCTGCACCAAGTCCACGAGTTAATCTATCTCCTATCCTGACTTTAATATCAGCATTTGCGTTTTCAAGTGCCTGGAGATCAGTATTCATAGCTAAGTATTGGACGCCTGGCAATGAAGAATCCATCATTCTGCTTACCGCATTAGAGCCACCGCCCCCCACACCGACTACCTTGATTGGTGGTAACCCTTCAAGATCACCTTCTCCCCAAGCTTCTTTGGAAGGTTCGTTTGTCATTGTGACCTCTCTCTCAGGTACTTCTAAATTTGGTGTATTGTTGGATTTAGGTTCTTTATTTGATTCTAAGTCTTTTTCAGCTATTTTGCCTATTTCTACCTCATCGATCATTGCATTTTCTTCGCGTGCAGCCGCCAAGTAATCAAATAAAGAACCAGCAGTTAATTTTTGTTCATTAGTTTGAGCGCTGTCTTCTTTTTTGTCTTTTGATGTATTCATAGATCGCTCCTTACTCGTTAATCAAAGTTATTTTATTGAGGTAATATAATTCGCATTAGATGTGCTAGTTTTGATATCAATCCACCGATAGGCGTATTGGGTTTAGGACTTA
>Ga0114932_10004333_pt1 | contig 13357 bp, 15 predicted proteins | sample 2SBtaG_2_FD_87286 | JGI IMG/M metagenome (GOLD analysis project Ga0114932, IMG submission 87286) | Deep subsurface microbial communities from Kolumbo volcano to uncover new lineages of life (NeLLi) - 2SBTROV12_ACTIVE470 metaG | ecosystem: Environmental > Aquatic > Marine > Volcanic ...
CCCTTCGGCGTCGGCCCGGAACCGAAGATATTGGCGCGTATCGCCCCGGGCGTTATCTGGGTCGCGGCCCTGTTGGCCTCCATGCTGTCTCTGGAACGCCTGTTCCAGACCGACTTCGAGGATGGCAGCCTGGAGATCCTGGTCCTGCAGCCGCTGACCCTGGAGATCGCCGTCGCCGCCAAAATCGCGGCGCACTGGATCACCACGGGCCTGCCGCTGATCATCGCCGCGCCCGTTTTGGCGGTGTTAATGAACTTGCCGGCCGACGGCTTCGTCATCCTGATTTTGGCGCTGGCCCTGGGAACGCCCAGCCTGAGCCTGATCGGGGCCATTGGGGCGGCGTTGATTTTGGGTGCGCGGCGCGGCGGCGTATTGCTGTCATTGTTGATCCTGCCGCTCTATATCCCGGTATTGATCTTCGGGGTCAGTGCCGTCGATGCAGCGCTTGGCGGATTTGCGGTGAAATCGCACCTGCTGATCCTGGCCGGCCTGTTGCTGGCAACGCTGGCCTTGTGCCCCTGGGCCGCCGCCAGCGCCCTGAAACAGGCGTTGCGCTCATGATCCTCGCGGGCCGCGCACCGAAAATTGACTTGCGTCAAGGTACGCACGGGCGGCATTTCGTATTACACTTGGTATGCCAATGGCGTTTGTCAGCCATGGAAACCTGCCGTCAGATAGATTACAAAAGCGTGATATGATACATCGCTTCGCCAACCCCACCCGATTCCTGCGTTTGGCTGACATCGTCCAGCCATGGGCCGCCGGACTGACCTTACTGTTCTTCGCCGGCGGGCTTTATTTCGCCATGTTTTCTTCGCCGGCCGATTATCAGCAGGGCGAAACGGTGCGGATCATGTACATCCACGTGCCGGCCGCCTGGATGGCGCTGTTTTGTTACACGGCGATGGCCGCGGCCTGCGCCACGGCGTTGATCTGGAAGCATCCGCTGGCCGATTTGGCGGCCCGCGCCACGGCCCCCATCGGGGCGTGTTTCACCCTGCTTGCCCTGGTCACCGGGTCGCTGTGGGGGAAGCCCATGTGGGGCACCTGGTGGGTCTGGGATGCGCGGCTGACGTCGGTGCTGATCCTGTTCTTTCTGTATCTGGGCTACATGGCCCTGAACAGCGCCTTCGATGACACGGAACGCGGTTCCAGGGCATCGGCAATCCTCGCCCTGGTGGGTTTTGTCAATGTGCCGATCATCAAGTTTTCCGTCGATTGGTGGAATACCCTGCATCAGCCGGCCAGCGTCATCAAAATGGACGGCCCGGCCATTCACCCCAGCATGCTGATACCGCTGATCCTGATGGCGTTGGCCTTCAAGGCCTATTACGTCTGGGTTCTGTTGGTGCGCATGCGCGGCGAAATCAACACCATGAAAATTCGGGCGCTGCGTATGCGCCAGGTGCACGCGGCGGACGCCGGCGACAATACGGTCGCCCACGGGGAGGCCGGCTGACATGGACGGCTTCTTCGCCATGGGCGGGCACGGCGGCTTCATCTGGCCGGCCTACGGCATCGTCGCCCTGGTGCTGATCGCCCTCGCCATCGCCAGCCGGCGTTTCGCCAAGTCGTCGGCGGCAGAATTGGACGCCTTGAATCCGCGTGCCCGGCGGGCTGAGAGAAAGTCCACCAATGAAGCGTAAACACAAGCGCCTGACCTTCGTGATGATCGCCCTGCTGCTGCTCGGCACGGCGGCGGCCCTGATGCTGTCGGCCTTTGAAGACAACATCGTCTTCTTCTACAGCCCCACGGAACTGGCCAAGAAAAATCCCGGACCCGACCAACGCCTGCGCATCGGCGGCCTGGTCGAGGTCGACAGCGTGACGAAACCAGGCGGCGGCGTCGTGTTGTTCAAAATTACGGATACCGATCAAGCCGTGAAGGTCCGTTTCAAGGGAATCCTTCCTGACCTCTTCAGGCCCGGCCAGGGTGTCGTCGCCATCGGCCATCTCCGCAATCAGGAATTCGTCGCCGACGAGATTCTGGCCAAGCACGACGAAAACTATATGCCGCCGGAAGTCGCCGAGGCGCTAAAAAAATCGGGCCAGTGGAAACCGGTGGATAAATCCCAATGACCGCTGAACTTGGCCATTTCGCCCTGACCCTGGCGTTGTTTGTCGCCATCACCCAGGCCACCGTGCCGTTGATCGGCGCCCACCGTGGGCATGCCGCGTGGATCGCCCTGGCGCGGCCGACGGCAATCATTCAATTCGCCTTGGTGGTTCTGGCCTTCGGCTGCCTGACCCATGTCTACCTGACCTCGGATTTCTCCGTTCTCAACGTCATCAAGAACTCGCACACGGACAAGCCGCTGCTTTACAAAATCTCCGGGGTCTGGGGGAATCACGAAGGCTCGTTGCTGTTGTGGGTTTTGATCCTCAGCCTGTTCGGCGCCGCCGTGGCGCTGTTCGGCGGCAACCTGCCGCCGGCCCTGAAGGCCCGCGTGCTTTCGGTGCAGGCGATGATCGCGGTCGGCTTTTATCTGTTCATGCTGCTGACCTCGAACCCCTTTGAGCGCGTCTTCCCGCCGCCCATGAACGGCCAGGGCCTGAACCCGCTGTTGCAGGATCCCGGCCTGGCCTTCCATCCGCCCATGCTTTATCTCGGCTACGTCGGCTTCTCCATGGCCTTCTCTTTCGCCATTGCCGCCTTGATCGAAGGCCGGGTCGATGCCGCCTGGGCGCGCTGGGTGCGGCCCTGGACCCTGGCCGCCTGGTGCTTCCTGACCGCCGGCATCGCGCTCGGGTCCTGGTGGGCTTATTATGAATTGGGCTGGGGCGGCTGGTGGTATTGGGATCCGGTGGAAAACGCCTCGTTCATGCCCTGGCTGGCCGGCACGGCACTTCTCCATTCGGCGACCGTGGTCGAAAAACGCGATACCCTGAAGGGTTGGACCGTGTTGCTGGCGATCATCACGTTTTCGCTGAGCCTGCTCGGCACGTTCCTGGTGCGCTCCGGCGTCTTGACCTCGGTCCATGCCTTTGCCACGGACCCGGCCCGCGGCGTCTTCATCCTGGCCTTGCTGATCATCGTCATCGGCGGCTCCCTGGCGCTGTTCGCCTGGCGCGGCCCGCAATTGACGTCGACCGGCCTGTTCCAGCCCGTGTCGCGCGAAGGCGCGTTGCTGTTCAACAATCTGGTGATGACCACGGCCTGCGCCGCGGTCTTGCTGGGGACCCTCTACCCCCTGTTGCTGGATGCGGTGGGCGGCGGCAAGGTTTCCGTTGGGCCGCCGTTTTTCAATGCCGTCTTTATTCCGATCATGATCCCGATGATCGCCGCCATGGCCGTCGGGCCGTTCCTCAATTGGAAACGCAGCGACGTCGGGCCGGCGCTGCTGCGCCTGCGTCTGGCCTTTGGCGCGGCGGTCGTCGCCGGCGGCCTGGCCTATGTGGCTTATCGGGATGGTCCCGTGCTGGGCGTCATCGCCCTGGCCCTGGCCGTCTGGCTGGGCGCCGGCACGTTGACCGAACTGGCCTCACGGGTGCGTCTGTTCGAAGGTTCCCTGGGCGACAGTCTGAGCCGTCTGGCGCGGTTGCCGCGGGCCAGTTGGGGCATGACGCTCGGGCATCTGGGCCTGTCCGTGGCCATTGCCGGCATGGCCGGCGCCGGGGCGTGGACCGTTGAAAGCATTCAGGTCATGAAGCCCGGCGACAAGGTCACGGTCAGCGGTTACGAGTTTGTCTTTGAGGGTGCGCGGAAAGGCAAAGGGCCCAATTATTCCTTGGTCAACGGGCGCTTCACGGTAAGCCGCGGCGGCGATCACGTGGTCGCCCTGGACGCCGAAAAGCGCGTCTACAACGTTTCCCAGCAGCCGACCACGGAGGCCGGTATTCACACCACCTGGCGCGGCGATCTCTATGCCGTCATCGGTGACGCGGAAGGCAGCAAGGGGGCCTACGTGACGCGGCTCTATTTCAACCCCCTGGTGGTCTGGATGTGGGTCGGCGCCGTCATCATGGTGTTCGGCGGCGCGCTCAGCCTGACGGACCGGCGCCACCGGGTCGGCGCGCCGCATCGCCGGCGCGCCGCCGCGGTCGCCGCGAAGGCCTGAGGACACCATGAACAAGCGCCTGGTATTTGTGCTGCCCTTGTTGGTGTTTCTGGTCCTGGCCGGCTATTTCGCCGTCGGGTTGACCAAGGACCCGAAAAAACTGCCCAATATGCTGGCCGGCAAGCCCGTCCCCCAGTTCGCCTTGAAGCCCATCAAGGACCGCGACGACAAAGGTTTCGCCAGCACGGATTTGAAGGGCCAGGTGGCCCTGGTCAATGTCTTCGGGTCATGGTGCGTCGCCTGCGTCCAGGAACACCCCTACCTGATGCAGATCAAAGCCGCCGGCGATGTGCCCATTCACGGCATCGACTGGCGCGAAGTCAATCCGAAGGCCGGGCCGGCGTGGCTGCGCAAGAACGGCGACCCCTACACGCTGATCGGTGACGATCCAAACAGCCGTGCCGCCATTGCGTTTGGCGTCTCGGGGGCGCCGGAGACCTTCCTGGTCGATACCCAGGGCGTGGTCCGCTACAAGGTTGTCGGCCCGATCAACGATGATCTCTGGACCACCATCTTGAAGCCGCTGATCGACAAACTGCGCCGTGACGGAAAATCGTAGAATGCGCTGGCTGGTCCTGTCCGTGCTGATTGTCCTGACCCCCGGACCGGCCGCTGCCGTCGACCCGCGCGAGATCCTTGACGATCCGGCGCTGGAAACCCGGGCCCGCGAGATTTCCAAGGGCCTGCGCTGCGTGGTTTGCCAGAACCAGTCCATCGATGAATCCGATGCCACCTTGGCCCGCGACTTGCGCGTCCTGGTCCGCGAACGGTTGAGCGCCGGCGACAGCGATCAAGACGTGATCGATTATGTGGTCTCGCGCTATGGCGAATTCGTGCTTTTGAAGCCGCCGTTCAAGATGGCCACCCTGGCCTTATGGGCCGGCCTCCTGGTCATCGGCCTGCAGGCCCTGGCCGCCTTGTTCGCTTTTTTCCGGCGCCAGCGCCGGCGCGCGCCGAGCGCCGCGCCGGCGCCGCTCAGCGCGGCCGAACGGCGTGAGCTGGAGGCCCTGTTGGGCAAGGACAAGACATGACGGTGCTGTGGAGCCTGATCGGGCTGATTTCGTTGGTGGTCTGCGCCATCGTCATATGGACATTGACCCGCCGGGACAGCCAACGCGGTGATCTGCGCGCCGATTTCGACCTGACCGTCTACAAGGATCAGTTGGCGGAGGTTGACCGCGACCGCGACCGCGGCGTGCTCAGCGAAGATCAGGCGGCCGCCGCGCGGACGGAAATTGAACGCCGCATATTGGCGCTGGCCGCGACGGCGGAGGCCGATGACGAGACCCAACCAGAATCTCAAGGATTCTCAGCCACCTCTCTTCTGGTGGCCCTCGCCGTGCCGACCGCTGCCTTGGCCATGTACGTCACCCTGGGTGCCCCCATGGTGCCCAACGTTCCCTACGTCCAGCGCAACATTGCCGCCGAGCAAAAGGCCTTGGCGGATCAGCGCCGCGCCGGAGAGATGAACGACCTGGCCGAACGCCTGGCGGAACGTATGGCCAAGGAGCCGGACAACCTGCAGGGCTGGATGCTGCTGGGGCGGTCCTATTCGGCCCTGAACCGCGACCAGGATGCGGTCGGGGCCATGCGAAAGGCCTTTGAGCTGGCGCCCTTTAATCCCTCCGTCCTGGTTCAGTACGCGGAAGTATTGATCGTCGCCAACAAGAACACCGTCTCCGAACAGGCCAAGTCCATGTTGGAACGCGCGCTGGGTCAAGACCGGCGCAATCCCCGGGCGCGCTACTATCTGGCCCTGGCCCTGGCCCAGGCCAAGAATGTGCGCGGCGCCTTGCAGGGCTGGATCGATCTGGCCGCTCTGGCCGGTCCCGACGCGCCCTGGCTGGCCTCCGTGCACCAGCAGATCGCCGCCGCCGCCAAGGACCTGGGCGTCGATCCCGCGACCATCAAGCCCAGCGCCGAGGCGCGCGCGCTGGGCCCGCCGGCCGCCGCGCCGAATATTCCCGGGCCGAGCCGTGAGGATGTCGAGCGGGCCCGCAAAATGACCGCCCAGGACCGTACGGAAATGATCCGCGGCATGGTCCAGCGTCTGGCTGACCGCTTGGAGGAAAGTCCCGACGACCCGGACGGCTGGCGCCGCCTGGCCGAGGCCTACCGGGTGTTGGGCGAAGACCAGAAGGCCGCGGACGCGGAAGCCCGCGCGCAAGCCGCCGAGCGCTGATCAGCCCTTGAGGCGGCGCTGGTTTCGCCGGATGGCAGCCCCTATAAAGAGCCCGTCGCCCCGCCGTCTCACAGGGAATTCCCGCCATGTCAGAGTTCAATACGATCGACGACCTGCACGTCGCCGGGAAACGGGTGCTGGTGCGCGCCGATCTCAATGTGCCCATGCTCGATGGGCTGGTCTCCGACGCGACCCGCATTGAGCGCAGTCTCGCGACCATCCGCGATCTGCAGGAGAAAGGTGCGCGGGTCATCGTGCTGTCGCACTTCGGCCGGCCGAAAGGCAAGCGCAGCCCTGAATTGTCCCTGAAACCGATTGCCGCCGCCCTGGAAAACAGTCTGGGCCATGCCGTCGTCTTCGGTGCCGACTGTGTCGGCGGCGCCGCCCAGGACGCCATCAGCTCGGCAACGGGCAGCGACGTCGTGCTGTTGGAGAACCTGCGATTTCATGGTGAAGAAGAACGCAATGACGCGGCCTTTGCCGGCCAGTTGGCCGACCTGGCCGATGTTTATGTGAACGATGCCTTTTCCTGTGCCCACCGGGCGCATGCCTCCACCGAGGCCTTGGCGCACCTGCTGCCGGCCGCCGCCGGGCGTTTGATGCAGGCTGAGCTGGTTGCGTTGGGCAGCGCCTTGGGTGATCCCGAACGGCCGGTTGCCGCCGTCGTCGGCGGCGCCAAGATTTCCACCAAGATGGAGGTTCTGGGCAGCCTGGCGGCGAAGGTCGATCAATTGATCATCGGTGGCGGCATGGCCAACACCTTCCTGTTTGCCGGCGGTGTCGATGTGGGCAAATCCCTGTGCGAAAAGGATATGGCCGAGCAGGCCCAGGCGATCATGGCCGATGCGGCGGCCGCCGGCTGCGAGGTCGTGCTGCCCGTCGATGCCAGCGTCGCCAAGGAATTCAAGGCTGGCGCCGCCCATCAAAGCGTGCCCGTCGACGCCGTGCCGGCGGATGCCATGATCCTCGACGTGGGCCCGGCCAGCATCGATGACTTGGTGCAGCGCCTGGGCCAATGCCGAACAGTGGTCTGGAACGGACCCTTGGGGGCATTTGAGATTTCCCCCTTCGACATGGGCACCAACGCCGTCGCCCGCGAAGCGGCACGCCTGACCCAGGGCGGCAAGCTGCTCAGTGTCGCCGGCGGCGGCGACACGGTGGCGGCCCTGGCCAACGCCGGCGTCGCCGACGCTTTTTCCTATGTTTCGACGGCCGGCGGGGCGTTTCTCGAATGGCTGGAAGGCAAGACCCTGCCGGGGGTGGCCGCGCTCAGCAAAGATACCTGACGGCCGCTTTCAGGCCTTCCGGGGCGGCATGCCGCCTTGCGGGCGGGTGCCTGGGGCCTGGGTCGGTTGGTTCGACCCGGGCGGGGTCAGGCGATTGGCCGATCCCGGTTGGATCTTGGCCATGATATCGTCCAGCATGTTTTGCAGATACTGGGACTGGTTCAACAACTTGGTGGTGGCATCCAGGGCCTGACCCGATGCCGTCTGGGCGATGTCCTGGGCCACGGCGTTGACGTTTTCCATGGCGGCACGCACGGACTGCAGGGTGCGCTCGGCCCGGTCCGTGGCCTCGCGGATGGCGTCCAGGCGCCCGGCCGTCACCGGATCATTCACACTGGCGCCGTCACCATCCTTGCGGTCGTTGCCGTTGAAAGGGATCAGGTTTTCGGCGCCAGACGAATTGTAATCGCGCGGCGATGAACGGAAGGCCAGCAGGTTGACCTGATCGCGAACCGCGGTGACCAGATTGCCCAGCACCTCGATATGCGACGTCGCCTCGCCAAGGCTGCGGATCAGCGCTTCCGTGCGCTCCACATCGTGGGTGGCGGCGCTCACGTATTCGCTGAAATGGGTGAGCTGTCGGGAGATCGAGGAGATCGGTCCGGCGGCGGCGGCGGGATCGGCCGCATAGGGGGCGCCCTGAGGCGCCTGCGGCGGCGGCTGGCGAGCCGCCTCGGGCATGGATTCGGGTTCGGGTTGGGGTTCGGGCGCCGGCGGCTGTTCCGCCTGCTGTTCCAATTGCGCCCTGAGCGCCGCGGCGGCAGACGCGGTGGCGGCCTGTACCCTGCGGTCGGCCTCGGCGGTGGTCAGCTCCAGCTTGGCCCGCACCTGCTCCAGTTCGCGCCGCGACATGTCGGCCTCGACCATGTCGTCGATCCATTTATCCAGAGCCCGGGCAATCTGCCCCGTGGCGTCCGAATTGCCGCGCACCGGCACCTGGGCGCCGCGATCTCCGCCGGCCAGCCGCGACGCGGCGAAAGCCAACGCCTGCAGCGGGCTGACGACGCTGCGAAACAACAGAAGCCCGGCGAACATGAACCACAGGAAGATCGCCGCCGTGGCGCCGGCCAGGGAATAGCGGGCAAAACTGCGGGCCCGGTCGAGGCGCTTCGATGTGGTCAAATCGAGATCATCGGAAAACTTCCAAAGGGCATCCGTGCTGGGGGCCACATAGGCCAAAATTTCGCCGAAGTGGCGGCGTTCACTTTCCAGGGCGAAGCGGCTGTTGATGGTCGACATCATGTCAGCCTGATGGGCCTGCAACAGCTTCTGCAGGTTCGGCTTCACGGCCTTCGGCACCTTCGACGCTTTCAAAAAGGCGAACAAGGTGCGGTAGCGTTCGCGAATTTCGGTGAGCCCGTCATGGGTTCCCGAACGCAGCGTCTCCGTGCCCTGGCGGACGATGCGCGCAACCTGATCCGCCAGATTGGCAAACCCGGCCGTCGTAAAGCCCTGGCTGAGTTGGGCCGTCAGGCCCTGCAGGCGCGGGCTGATGCCGGAATCGGTGGTCAGCCCAAGGGCCTCTTCGGCGGTGACGAACTGGGTGAACTGCTGGCCGTATTGTTCCAGGCCATCGCGCAGCGTTGCAATATGCTGGCGCACGGCGCCGGCCTGGGGGAATTTATAAAGCTTATCGAGCGCCGCGCCGACCCGTGTCAGTTCGTTGGAAAAGGCATCCGCCACGTTGCGCTTCTTGTCCAGGACATAGGTTTTTTCCAGGGCTTCGGCACGGGCCAAACCGGATTGCGTCCGGGTCATCAGGATGGAAACGTCGCGGGCCGCCCGCCAGTCATCCATGGCGGCAACGACGCGTTGATCAACGTGCACGAAAATGCCGCCCAGGATCGTCAGCGACAAAACCCCAAACACCCAGAACAGCGTGCTGCGCACACTCAGGCGCACGCCGCCCAGGAAGGTGCGGTCCTCCATGCCTTCGCCCTTGAGATCAAGGAACTCGTGGTCGAATTTCGGATTCTCGGCCATGGCCGCTGAAATCCTCACCCTTTTGTCGCCGTCGGGCCCTCTTTCGGAACTCCGGTTCCGGGCAACCTATCATCCCAGCGGGTCCGGGAGAACACCTTATTTTTCAATTGTTTACTATAAATGACAGAAGGTCCGGTGGTAACGACAGCTTGCCATCAACGCCGGCTGGCGCCACATTGGCACCATGAATGCACTGAACGGCACCGCTGGGCCCTCTGTGAAGCTGATCCCCGAAGGGGATGACCGGCCGCGCCTGACCTGTCCCGATTGCGGCTACATCGCTTATGAGAACCCGAAGGTCGTCGTTGGCGCCGTATGCGTGTGGGAGGGTCAGTTTCTGATCTGCAAGCGTGCCATTGAGCCGAAGTTGGGCTATTGGACCATTCCCGCCGGGTATCTGGAATTGAACGAAACCTTCGCCGAAGGGGCCGCCCGGGAGGCCTGGGAAGAGGCGGAAACCCGGATCAACATCACCGGCGTTCTCGGCATCTATGAGATTCCCCGGATCAGCCAGATTTATGTCATTCACCGCGCCGAAATGATCACGCCTGAATTCGGCCCGGGCCTGGAAAGCGAGGAAGTGAAGCTGGTCGACTGGCGCGATATCCCCTGGGATGAGCTGGCATTCCCCAGCGTCACCTGGGCGCTCAATCACTACCGCAGCGGCGGTGAGACGGCTTTCGTGCGTCATCCGGAGCCTGAATAGATCATGTCCAATGGAGGCTTTGAGACTCCGTTAACCTTTTCCCGCTACCTTGCCCCCCATGACGGATGGGTTGACGTTTGCGAATACACAGGCGCCCGGGCGCGTTTCCCGCGCCAACGGCTATCAGGCTGATTCGGTCCGCGAAGTGCGGGCCCGCGCCGCGGTCAACGACCAAGGCACCTCGCCCGAAGAACAGCGCCGCCTGCGCCGCCTCAACCAGGTTCTGGACCAAGGTCAACCGCTGCGCGAGGACGTGCCGCGCGGCTACTATCTCAATCTCAACGTGTGATCACCGAACACCGCCGCACGGGACCATCCGGCGCGGCCCGCGCCTTGATCGCAAGCGCCTTGTTGTTGGTATCGGGGGCCGGCCACGCGGCCGACCTGGAGATCGTGGTCACCGGCCTCAGCAGCGCCGCCGGCAATGTCCACATGGCGCTTTACGATAATCCCGATAAGTTTCCCGACAGTGACGGCATGGTCGTCGAAGTCGAGGCGCCGATCACAGGGTCGACGGCGCGCCACGTGTTCAAAGATTTGGCAGCCGGACGCTATGCGGTCGCGACCTATCACGACGAGAACGACAATGATGAATTTGACCAAGGGTTCTTAGGCATCCCCCTGGAGGACTACGCCTTTTCAAGCGGCGCGACCGCATTCCTGAGCCCGCCCTCTTTCGATGCCGCCGCCTTTCGGCTTACCGTCGACCAAAGGCTGAGCATTCCGATAAACGATTGAGCGCCGCTCAATAGGACCCGAATTTCTCCAGAAAAACCGCTTCCTCGGGCGTCGTCTCCCGGCCCAGCGCCGCATTGCGGCCCGGAAACCGGCCGAACCGCGATATCACGTAATAATGCTCCAGGGCATAGGGATAGGTGGTGGCGTCGTTGGACGCCTTGAACAGTTCGACCGACCTGTTCTGATCTTCCATGTTTTCGCTGTGCTCAAAAGGCAGGTACACGAACATGCGCCGCGTCAGCCCCAGTTGCAGGTGGAATTCATTGGCCACCGCATGGCGGGCAACGCTCAGCGCCGCGGGATCGGTGGCAAAGGCCTGGGCCGAGCCGCGATACAGGTTGCGCGGAAACTGGTCGAGCAGAATGCACAGCGTCAGGCACCCTTGCGGGGTCTCGCGCAAGGCGTCCAATTCGCCCGCGGCGGCGGCCGCGACGTCAATTTCGAAGCCATCGCGGATGGCCTGATCGAAGGCATCGTTCTTTTCAAACCAGGCCGTGTTGTATTCACCGTCGGCCGCCGGATCCGGCGCCGGTTCGTCATACCAAAACTGCAAAACGCGGGAGACGACTTCCATCAATGGCCCTCTCATGAGCTTGAAAAGCAACGCCATGACCGTAACATGTGGCCTTTGGGAATAGGAGTTTGAATTGACCGATACCGACCCGATGAACGCTTGGTTGACCCGGTACCAAGGTGTCACCATGGACGCAGCGCCGAAAGTTCCGGCCAGCGGTGATGATCCCGTGGTCAACCGTTTGCCGGGCCTGGTTTTCGAAGCGGAGCCGGCCGACTACGTCCGCCTGATCCACGATCTGGCGCCGGCGGAACTGAAACGGGAGAGCCCCGGTGAGTGACGATATCTGCCGACTGTCCCTGAGCGACGTGGCGGCCGCCATCGCGGCGGGGACCCTGTCTTCCGAAGAGGCGACGAAGGCCTGCTTGGACCGCATGGCGCGCCTCAATCCGGCCCTCAACGCCGTCCAGTATGTGGATCCGGATGCGGCCCTCACCGCGGCCCGCCAGGCCGATACGGAGCAGGCCGCCGGGCGCCGTCGCGGCCCCTTGCACGGCGTCCCGTTGGCCCACAAGGACATGTACTACCGGGCCGGCCGGCGCAGTGGCTGCGGATCGAAAATCCGCGCCGATTTCGTGCCCCATGTGACGGCCACGGCCTTGCAACGGCTGGACGCCGCCGGCGCGCTAGATATGGCGCGTCTGAACATGGTCGAATTTGCCCTGGGCGTTACCGGCCACAACGACATTACCGGGACGCCCCGCAACCCTTGGAACACGGCCTATATCCCGGGCGGCTCATCCAGTGGCTCCGGGGTCAGCGTCGCGGCGCGCCTGACCTTTGGGGCGCTCGGCTCGGATACCGGTGGCTCAATCCGCTTTCCGTCGTGCTGCAACGGTGTCACCGGCATGAAGCCGACCTGGAGCCGGGTCAGCCGCTTCGGCGCCATGCCCCTGTCGCCCAGCCTCGATTGCATCGGACCCCTGACCCGCACGGTTCGCGACAACGCCCTGATGCTGCAGGCGATCGCCGGGCCTGATCGCCGCGATTCCACGGCAAGCCCGCTGCCCGTGCCGGATTATGTGGAGCGCCTGGAAAAGGGCATTGAGGGCCTGAAGGTGGCGGTGCCGGAAAATTATTTCTACGATCAGACCGAACCGGAGATCGCCGATCTGGTGCGGTCCAGTCTGGACGTGCTGATTGGCGCGGGCGCCGAACCGGTCGCCGTCACCATTCCTGACTCCATTGTCCCGACAAACGCTTTTACCAGCCTGATCATCGCCGCCGAGGCCGCCGCCACGCACCAGCTGTGGTTGCAAGAACGGCCCGATGACTACGGCCCACAGACCCGGGCCCGGATGATGGCCGGCTTGACCACGGCGGCGTCACGCTACATCCAGGCACGGTCCATGCGCGCGCCGATCTTGGCGGAGTTCACCGAGGCGGTATTTGCAAAGGCGGATATCCTGCATATCCCGGTGATGATCTCGCCAATCCCGACCATTGCGGAATCGGATACGGCCGCCAACCCGGGGTTCATGGATGCCATCGTCGCCATGGGCCTGTGTACGCGTCCCATCAACTATCTGGGTCTGCCCGCCCTGACCCTGCCGTGCGGGTTCGATGGCAACGGCCTGCCGACGGCCTTCCAGTTGGTCGGCCGGCCCTTTGACGAAGCGACACTTTACCAGGCCGGGGCCGCTTATCAGAGGGACACGGACTGGCACGAAATGATGCCTCAGATCGACGGGTCGGCATCGCCTTATACCAAATTGCATTAATAATGACCCATAGAGATCGTCCGTACAGCCCGCTGGGTAGGAAGGAACGTGCAGGCGATGCGGAGTATCGTCAAACGTTTCTGACGCCCTCCAGCGGGCTGTACGAACG
>Ga0114932_10004334_pt1 | contig 13357 bp, 10 predicted proteins | sample 2SBtaG_2_FD_87286 | JGI IMG/M metagenome (GOLD analysis project Ga0114932, IMG submission 87286) | Deep subsurface microbial communities from Kolumbo volcano to uncover new lineages of life (NeLLi) - 2SBTROV12_ACTIVE470 metaG | ecosystem: Environmental > Aquatic > Marine > Volcanic ...
CGGTTACGATCCCTACGATATGAGTCAGTGGTCTGGATCTCGTCACAATTTTGATATCTTTAACATGGTGGAAGAGGGCCTTGAGGGTTCGGATTTAGAAGGTCAGGAAGAAGCGGTAGCGGGCGACGCAAAGGCATGGTATGAAAAAGCACTATCAGAAGGAGGAGCTTGGGTCTTAGACGTAGGCGCAGATGTTCTTCAAATGGTCGTTGCCGCCAAAATTGCTGATATCGCTTCAAGCGGTGCAAGAGGCGATTGGGAGGATGCGACTAAAAATTTACGTGAGTACCATGAGGAAAAGGAAGCTGATTCTGAATTAGCTCGACTACAAAAACAGCAACTTGGCGCTATCCTTCACGAAAGATTATTAGGCGATTTAAAAAGAACTGATGGATCTGATCCTCGTCCTTTTGGTACAATCAAGCCTCACCGACTTCCTTCTTTTAATCCCAACATTCAAAAGTTTAATACAAGAAATGATTCTGGTGGGTTCGTTCCTTCTCTTGCTGATGCAACTACATACCGATATGCTCCTTCTTGGGCTGAACCTCACGCCCCCGAAGAAGTGCATTCGATCCGTGATTTTAGTAGGGATGCAACTGACCCCTATCAGAGTTACGCTGGAGGTCGAACAGACAACCCTCCTTGGGTAAAGAATCAAGCACCCGTCGATATTACGCAAAACCCTTATTATGGAACTGACTTGCAAAGGAGGCAAGGGGATGACAATCCTAAATCTGTCAACGACAGAGTGCCACCTCCATCGTCTTATGACGTAGGAAGAGAAAGACAAAAAAATGAGTATACTGATAGAGGTCGGGAGATCTACATGGGGCAAAGGAAAGAACCAAGTTATGGTTGGATAGATCCCAGAACTAATGAAAGAGGTTCGATTGATGATAATTGGCTCGCAGAGTATTTCTTATCAGATGCGGATTATATAGAATATTTAAAAGGCATCGAAGCGCATAACATTATGATTGATGCCAATCCAAGTGGTGAAGAATGGATGAAAAGACATGCAAAATCTCCTCGTGAAACTGCCTTGGAAAGGTCGCGTGTAACACACGGTTCAGCATTAGGGCCTGACGCAGAAAAACTGGAAAGAAAATCTGGAGACGACCTTAGGAGTGAATGGGGGGAAGATGGATTTCCAAACAGTGGGCCTATAGAACGGCAAATGCAGGGTGATTATTGGTGGTGGGAACAGGGAAGACCAGACTACAATCTATATTATGAAAGTTCAGATGACGTTAATTGGGGAGATCCTAACGCCAAAAAACCAACTTGGTGGAGAAATGATCCTGACAAAGACGATGATGGTAATTACACTGACAAGGCACATGTAGATTGGGTGAATTATGCAAGAAAAGATGTAGAGAGAAATCCAGAAAACTGGCATGAGTCATTCCGTCCTTCACAGGAATGGTTGGAATGGGAAAAACTTGATGATAAATACAGTGGACTCAGCGGCCACGAAAGAGCATTAGAGAAGTTAAAGGCGAGAAGGGAAAGAGAACAATGACGATATATGTAGGAGAAGATATAGGGCCAAGATACGAAGATTTAAGAGCTAAATCTGAAGCAAGAGGGATGCCTACTGATGATGCTACGATGGCGCAACTGCTTGGAGTAAGCTTACAGGACATACAAAATTATCAAAACTTTAACGCACGAAATCGAAGTAAATTTTTTGCAAGTCAAGCTCACCAAGGGAATGTACATCAATCTGAGTTGCCTACCTATGTTCCTTTAAGTCCAGTTCTTTCTCCTGATGCTTCAGTAACTAACACTTCTTTTGTTCCACCAGCAGGTTACGGTACGAGTAATAGTGTGAACGCTCCAGCAACTCCAGTTGTAGGTGGAGGTTTTAATCCACCAGCAGATTATGGTACAAATTATAGTGTCCCCCCAGTACAGCCAGTTGTAGATACAAATAATGGTCGTGCCGTAGGAACTGGACGGCCTAATGATCCAAGTGTTGTTCAAGATTTTATAAATCCACAAGCTAATCAGGGTGCAAATGCACCACCGCCAGTACCTGTTGGAGCTAATCAAAATACGAACTTCGGAACAGTTAAACCTGCTCCTATTGTTCCTGATACTGGTGCTGGTGGAATGCCCGACGATGGAGCAAATGTGTATTCTGGAGGAATGCCCGATGATGGCGCTTATGGGAATACTCAGGTTGGTGGCTCTTCGAATAGTAGTGGTACTGGGATGCCCGACGACGGATTAAATGTATACGCTGGAGGAATGCCCGATGATGGTGCTTATGGAAACACTCAAGTTGGTGGCCCTTCAAGTAATAGTGGTACTGGGATGCCCGACGATGGAGCAAATGTATATACTGGAGGGATGCCTGATGATGGTGATAATGATAATATCATTTATGAAAATAATGAGCCTTGGGTAAATCCAGACCTATCATACGGTGACGGTAGGGATGGTCGTCCTCCCGTAGGCAGTGGCCCTATGCCTGATGATGGTGCTTATGGAAATACTCAAGTTGGGACAACTGGTGGTGATGGTAGCGGTGGTGTTGGAGTTGGTGGCGTTGATGGTCGCGGAGCTAATCAAAATACAAACGTAGGGGTTGTAACCCCTGCCGTAGAACCAGAAGCTGATTGGAAAGAACCTATTGACCCTAATGCTATCGTTGATTACAGCTCCGCTCTTATTCCTAAATACACCGAGAAGGTTTATTCGGGAGATCAAAGAGAAAATTATTACGATACGCGTAGGGATGAAATGCTTGAAGGGCCGATGAATGCTATAGACCGAGCTATGGAGAAAAGGATTGCAGAGATAAATCATAGGTTTGCTAACACAGGGAACTTAGGTTCCCCTGCTTACGATCAAGCCATGTCAGATCTTCAGGATTGGGCTGCAAACGCAAGGTTTAAAATAGAATCAGACTTTGCTTATAAAGCGGCTGAGATGGACAACAAGATGTATGACTCTACTATGGATGATTTTGATCGTGGAATAAATACCACAAGAAACATCTTTGATAAAGATTACGGTATGGCATTAGGGGATTACGAGAGAGAACTGAAGAATTATTGGGATTACGTACAGTGGGCAGACAATGATGTGATGAGACAGAATGAGTATATTAAGCAAGTAAATAGAGATGTAATGAATTACATGAATGGTTTGCCAGTAGGGATGAGCGATGACTTTTATAAATCTGAAATGGATTATGCTTGGAAGCGATATTCTCAGAGTTATCAAGGTTGGGAGAATCTCATTATGGGGATTGGCCAACCACAGTCTAATAGTGGAGTGAGACAATGAATATAAAAGGGTTTCTATCAGACTTAGGAGTAAAGGCTTATAATTCGCAACAGGAACAAAGAGCAAGATTAGAACAGTTGCGAAAACAGGAAACAGACATGGCAGTAAAGGGGTTTGTTCCTGATCCACAAGGCCCTTCAACGAAGTTGGGTTCAAGTCTTAGGAGAGCTTTTTTCTACGATCCTTCTATGGACGTAGCTCCTAAGTATACCTCTGCTAAATGGCATGAGGGGGAAGTAGCTTTGTCTGGACAAAAGACGGATTTACAAGGGATTAGATTAAAATATAATATGATGGGGGCTAATGAGAAAGGCCTTGAAAGATTGAAGCAGATGGATAAAAAATTAGACAGAGTACATGATATTAATCTGATGAACACAGAGTATAAGAATGATAGAAATCTTCAAAAATTTCAGATAAAGCATGACAATAGATTTTTTGAAATTGAGATGGCACTAAAAGAGGAAGAGCTTGATCAGTATACACGGGAAGGTGTGTGGGCCGCTGAAGAAGAAAAGTTAAATAGTATGGTTAGGGAACTGGAGAAGGATTACGTTGAAGCAAATGGCCCCTTGATTAACGAATTAAAACTCAGATCCGAAAAAGCAAAAGCAAAGAAAGAGGAAGCCGAGCATAAGTATATTGATGCTGGAGTTAAACAAATAAACTTAGACGTAAAAAACAAAAAGGCTGAACTTAAGGAATGGACAGAGAATAAGTTTCATAGAGATTACATGAGGCAAATGGAGAGAACTCATGCTTATGATGAAACGGTAAAAGCCGCAGATGAAGCGTTTGCAAGACAGTACTCTAAGTATGAGTGGACAGATTCTAATGGCGTTACTCAAGTGTGGGCTGTCAATAAGAGGAACCCTCAAGTAAAACATCTTATGTATAAATTTAAAGATGCTAATAATGTAGCTCAAATGAATAAAGCATACGCTGATTATTTAATCAATATGAAGATAGCTTCAGGAACAGATGCTGATAAACCATACGAAGGAGACGATCCTATTCGCGGAGGAGATCTTTCGCCTGATCGGTCAATAATAGTTCCTTCACGAGAAATAAATGCTCCACCTGTTAATCCTGTTCCCACTACTAATAATAATAATGGAGGTGCGTCACCATCGTTTAATTCCAGCGACAGAGCTGATCCACGTAGAATAGACTACCGTCAGGGGCCGACAAGTAGTAGGGGCGGTCAGGGATTATCTCAAGTTGCGTTTAATGATTTGCTTCGAAGACGAGGCCCAACAAGAAGCATGAAGAACGTTCCCTTAAATGACAACTCTGTCAGAAGGTTTTCTTAATGTCAAATCCATCTGTTGGGGGATACCCAGACCCAAGGGACTACATTCTGTCTCCTAATGCAGGGCAGGTAAATTTAGAAACATCAAACTTACCCTACATAGTAGGAGAAGAACCCGTTGAATACTTTAGGGCTATGTTTTTTAAGAACCCTTCTAAGGCAAGGGAAGAATATGCTAAGTATAAAAACGAAGTTGGGAAGTCAGATACTTATGGTAATCCTTATAATTATGCACCATTGGATAACATTGTTAAACCGTGGGGTCCACACGAAGAAATAATCGGACTTGGAATTTCAGGTGCAGAGGGATTCACTTGGAATGCTTTGGATACAGGTTTGGATTACGGACATCCAGTAACGAATTTTGCTGGAAATGTATTGGGTAGTCTTCCAACTGGGAATGTTATTGTTAAAAAGGCTGGTGTCCCTTTTGCTAAAAAGGCGTTGCAAAGCCACGGTCTTATCCGCGGATTATCTAATAATGTAGCCACGACGTTAAATAAAATGAAGATCCCTGTTACCGCTAAGAATACACGGAGATGGTCAGGGGTGTTAGGGCTGTCTGTTCCAGAGGCTATAATAGGTGGTGTGGCTGATGGTATACGGGAACGTAGCCTCGGTGAAGCTCTAACATCCATGCCATATTGGTTCCTTGTTGGAGTAGCTGGCAATACTTTTGGTCAATGGATTAAACAGGCCCGACGAAGACGAAAAGTGAGATTAGCTGAAGGGCGTTATAAAGATAACGCAAAGGAAGATGCAGAAATTTTAAATGATGAATGGGAGCTTACCCCAGAAGAACAATCTGAATTAACTAATATCTTGGAAGGGGAGTTTCAGGGTAAATTAGGTTTATCCATGGGGGAGTTTGATCAGATACTAAAAGACTTTAGTCAAGGAGAAGTTAACGGTCTTCTGTTAATGATTGAACACAATGTAGGGGGCAAGCAGAAGAAAAAGATTAAGCAATACATTACTGACGTTTATAATAATAAACATTTAGGTGAGACGGCAATAGAACGTGTTTCTGGTAAAATAGATCAAAGCAATGAGGCGATAGTTAACAGAGAGATTGATAACGCTTCAAGGTCTACTGGTGTTGCTGACGCTGATGCAAGTTTAGTTAAGCAAGCCTCAGTTAGTAGTCATGCTATGACCTTATTAGAGAGTATGAATTTAATTCCAAAGGGAGCTAAGGTTGACAAGGTAACTGATTGGACAAAACAACCTGAAGTTCCTTTTGAAATTTATGTCGCAGATGAAGCTAAGGTAGTTGAAAATATTAATGACGATTGGACATTAGATTCCATCTATGGATTTTATGGGAAAAAGAAGCCCAGTGGTTCCGATCAAGCAGAGTCATTTATGCGTGATGAAGCAAAGGAAAATCCTTATGTAGCCGACATGTTATGGAAAGCAAGAGTTGAAGCAGGGCCTCCTTTGAGAAGAGAAAAACATGTAGATCCACCTGATGACTTGTTGCCTAATCAAGAGTTATCTAAAGAGGAAGTCTTTAAACAATCAGGAATTAAAACTGAGGCTGAAGTGCGTGATGAGGGATACGAATTTGACCCAGAAATTCATCAAGTCGAAGGACAAAGTGCTATAGATGCGGCCAACAAAAGAGCCGGAAAACCTACCGATCAAACCTACGATGAACGGGAGTCACAACAGGCCGACCTTTTTGATTCTTTTATAGAGGAAAGAAGGCCGTTAGTAACAGAGTCTAAGAAGAGAGCAACGATTGAAAAGAAGGAGCCTGTAACAACATTGGACAATGGAGATGACTTTAAAGGAACTCCTGAAGATTACAAGAATACTTTACAGGACGAACTTAAGGTTAACTTAGAATCGTTAGGCACAACAAAGAAAACTCCGTTTGGAGATGTGGAAATAACAAGCCCCGTTTACGATTATGCAGGGCAAGTAAGCTTTTTAAATAGTTGGATGCCACGATGGTTGTCAAATGTAAATCCTGTATTTGAAGAAGGAGCATCTAAGTTTAAAAACATTAGGGTGACTAAGATATCCGACATAGAATCTTGGGAGGAAACAACTGGTGGCATATTAAGGCCCAATGAAGCGACCGATGGTCTTACGGTTGGTATGAATAGAACCACCCATGAACCAGAATTGATATACTACATACCAGAACTTTTAGCAAGGTATCGACACTTTACTCAAAATAAAATAACCAAAGATCCTGTTACTGGTGAGATTGTCAATCTTAATAGCTTCGATGAATTTGTAAACGAACAGATAAGTATATTCTACGGTAATCTTAGGAGGGGATCTTATCGCATTGTTGCTCCATTGAGAAAGTTGTCGGAAGAGAAAAGGATCAAAGAAGTAGAGAAAGAGGCCGCCAAAGCAAAGGTCAAAGAAGGATCGGACGAAGCAAAGATGGAAGCTGCACTTGAAGAACATCAGAATGAATTAAAAATCAGATCCGAAGTGAAACGGCAATGGGATGAAGGTAAAGCTGAGAAGGTAGAAGAGCCACTTGACTTAGATGATCTCGTAAAGTCTGAGCCTGAATTCCAAAAAGATATTACTGAAGCGGAAAATCTTAAGACTTCCTCCTTGTCTTCTGACGGGTCAGGCGAAACATTCAAAGGCGTTTCTTTAGTCGAAGATCCTTTTAGTCTTAAGCCTGCTTTTTACAACAGAGAAACTAAAACTATAGTCATTAACTCAGTTAAGTTAGAAAAGAAATACACAGAGAAAGCTTGGACTAATCCTACGGTTGTGGGGGTAGATCCTATGCCTGATGATGCTTTTCATTCCCTTGACGAATGGAAAGAGTTTGTTTTACACCATGAACGTACTCACCATGACATGAGCTTTGACGACTTCAAAAAGCTTATGAAGGATGTTGGGGCTGATGAAACTCCAACTGAAGCTGATTATGAGAATTGGATAAATGCAATAGCTTACTATGAGTCTACTGGAAGAGAATTTGGTAAGCCTAAAGATGCTGTTGGTATGCTAAGGGAATTGCTTGACCTTGATAATGAAGTAAAGGCCTTGAAGACAGAGACTCCATCAGGACAAAGCGATGCTATGTCGTGGCTCGAAGGGATGGATCTGCTCCCATTTAATAAGCAATCAAACAGAAGAGCTTTTGACGAAGGAGTCTTGCCAGATGACATTGACATGGGGGCCCCTGCTATAAGAGAAGTTAAAGAGATGATTGTAAATCAGGTTCAGTTTCTAAGCCGAGTGGATGATAAGGTTTTTGATGCAACGAAAATACCTAAGAACCTTACGAATGGTCAAGCTCTTCAGATAACTGATTGGTTGCATGATCGAATCTCTGTTGCAAGAGATAAACATTTAGATGAGATAATAGATGGCTTAGATAATATAGCTTATCAAGGTTCATATCTATCGCCCCGTGGACTTAAAGGTATAGACGCTGAATCCCCTGACGTAGAAACTGTCACTGGTAAAGCTGTATCAGCGAACCCTGATCCAGAGGTCATTAAGGGAGCAGAAGTTTTAAAGGATGAATTAGGAGATCAGGCTACTACATGGTTTGGACTTGACATGGAATGGTTGATGGGAACGAACGGTGCTTTTGGTATTAGTAAAAATAGATACGTAAGAGACTTCTTAGTTCGTTATGCTCAAAGTGAAAATGATTCAATGGGGTTGATGCAAGAGCAGTTGTTAAGTAAATACTTTAAAGTAAGAGAACTTCTTGGAGTTGATAATAAAGGATCTATAAGCAATCAAAAGAACAGAGCCTTAACTGCTATGGGTATAAAGAATGTTTCAAATCAGCAAGAGCAAAGACTTTATAAGCTTGCTGAGTATTTAGACAAAGATTATACCGAAGGTAATAATCCATTGGCAAAGGTTCCAGAAGAGCTTAAAGCTGACAAGGGGATGTATGAAGCATTTCTTTTATATAGAGAGTTGATGGATGATGTAGCTAATCTATTGAAACTTCCTAAAGATAAGAGGATAACGGGATACCTTGCTCATATATTTGGAGGGAAAGCAGGTCGATTGGTTGGCCAGAATATTTCTCAAAAGATTAAAGATAAGAACACAAGAGAGGTGCTTGAAAACTTTTCAACAATGCTCAACACTGAAGGGAAGTCATTAGACGAGATATTAGATTCTCTTGAGGGGGCTATTGGTGAGGGTCTTGAGGGTTCAGGTTACCGAGGGCTATTTAAAAGGACAGGTTCTGAGGATTACACTTTTGATTTAGATAGCATAACAATGTCTGTTATATATGGATCTACTCAGAAAGATTTTACTCAGAAAATTGCGTTAAGAGCGAATGATGTTTTAGCAAATATCCCAATGAGAACAATTAACAAGGCAGGGGTTTCAATAAGAAATCCAATGAGAGCTTCGATAGCAAGCGCGGCAAGACATATAATGGGTAAGCCAACACCAAGAAGAGAGTTGATAGCCGCTACTTTTTCAAACTCAGAAATGTTTAACCGTGGGGTAGATCGACTTGTTGAGCTAATTGGAGGTGCGCCCAAGGGCCTTAACCTATCAATGCCAAAGCGTGGCATTGAATCCAAGGCTGATAATCAGATGAGGCTCAAGTCTATTGAATGGCTTGACGACTTAGAGAGGACGTGTAGGATAGTTGATTGGAAGACAGGTGAGCCTACTAAGAATCTTAGGAATAATCCTACGAAGTTTCTTAGGGCAAGCATCGCACTTCAAATACAAGATCTTAGAAACGCATTAAACAACAAGCATCTTTCTGGCCCTGTTGCAAATGCTATGTATAGAGCGATGATTGTTTCTAAGCTGGGTATGAATGTAAGTCATGCAATGCTCAACTTAACTCAGGTCATTAACACTGCTTCTAAGTTAGAGTTAAGGTATGTTAAGCATGGTCTTGCCGATGCAATCTATCAAAACAAAAGTGAGATTAATGGTAGATCGGTAGCCGCTATCGTAGAAGAATCAGGAATAAAAAGAGATGTTACTTCGACAGAAGAATTCTTAGGTATGAAACCAAGCCTACTTAAGGATGTTCAAGAGGGTGCGCTTTACCTGTCACGAAAATCTGAAACATTCAATAGGGAAGTAGCGTTGCTCGGTGCTTACAGAAAGCATACCGATATAGGGAAGTCACATTCTGAAGCGATGACCTTTGCAAGAAACATTGTTAACGAAACTCAGCACACGTTTGATAGAACTGGAACTCCTCCGATTTTAAGAGGATCTATGATGAGATTGATCGCCATGTTTCAATCCTATACTATTCATCAGACTTCTTTTGCCGCTGAAATAGGAAACAACTTTAGGGGAGAATGGTCTAAGCAAGGCTTCTTGAAAGCTTTGCAGACAGAAGACGGATTAGCTTTAAGGAAATATGCGGGTGGGACAATAGCTCTTATGGGGGGAAGTTGGCTTGCGGATGAAGCGTTTGATACTGACATAGCTTACAAGACTGTTCCTCCTTTTATCTCCACTCCTCTTGGTATTATTCAAGAGACTCCAAGAAGGGGATTCTTAGGTGCAACGATTGAAAACCTCCAAGGGCCTGCGGCTGATCTTTCAGTTAATTTAATTGATGGAACGACCAATGGATTAGCCTATGTTTATTACACGTTAATGAATATGAATAGCTTGGCAAGCGACAGTGCTGACAGGTCATTAAGGCAATTCAGTGATGCCTCCACTTCTTTTGTTCCAACTACCGCAAAGAAAATTTGGAATTACGAGGATCATAATTGGAAACAAATCCTTGGGTTACAGAAGCAGAAGAAGCGACAGGCTCTTAGGCCAGTTCGTGGTGGTGGGTCTGTTAATAGTAGTATGATTGGGAGTGGGAGGAGCATGAATGATTCCAAGAGAGGCATGTAAAGCACATGTCATTAGCTAAGAGGTAAGTGATGCCACAGAAAAGAGATCCCAAACTTGTAAGGGCGGGCGTGAGCGCGTACAACAAACCCAAGAGAACCCCGAATCACAAAACCAAGAGTCATGTGGTTGTCGCAAAAAGCGGAGGGCAAACAAAGACAATCAGATTCGGCCAACAAGGTGTAAAGGGGGCTGGAAGCAAACCAAGGACGGCCAAAGAAAAAGCGCGTAAAAAGTCTTACTATGCCCGACACAATGCTCAGGACAGCAAACCATCCAAAATGTCGGCCCGTTATTGGAGCCACAAAACGAAATGGTAATCCATGGCTAAACGAGGACTATATGCTAATATCCACGCCAAGCGCAAACGGATAGCTAAAGGCAGTGGAGAGAAGATGCGTAAACCAGGCACTAAAGGTGCGCCTACTGCAAAGGCATTTAAGCAATCCGCTAAGACAGCTAAAAAGCGTAAATAACCCATGAAAGGCAGGCAATGTCAGTAGAAGACAAGCTTGATGAATTAAAGGCCAATCGCAAAGAGGCTCTACAAGCCTTACAGGAGGCCCAAACCCGTGTTCAGGAACTCACAGCACTCGTACAACGTCAATCGGGTGCTATAACCGCATTAGAAGAGCTAATAGAGCTTTCTGATGCAAATGACGCAAAAGGAGTAGATGATAGCCATGAAATTTCTTAATGATTTGAAGGATAAGTTAGGTAGTAGAAAATTAGGTGTTACGGCTGCAATCGGAGCAGCGGCAGGGACAGGGGCCGTAGAGGTAACTTGGCCTATCGCATTAGTGGCATCAGCATATGTGCTTGGGCAGGCATATGTAGACGCTCATAGCAAGTAGGCCAATCAAAAGTCGTGGCGGGCTTTAGCACATTGTGATTCTCTTCATGGGTGGGGGTCACGCCTGTCACGACCCCCTACCCACCTAATCAGATACTTCTACCATTTCCCGTAATCCATCCTCGATACATTGTTGAGCCAGTAATACATGTTTGCAGGTTCCTCTGTATTTATGGCCTTTACACATACATTGCCAAGCAACAAAATTATCTTTCATCCGTTTAGCCCACACCTCATATGGCTCATCTGGATTAGTCTGGCTCGCAATGACAAATTTTATCATAATCCTAACGGCTCCTCGTAATCAAATCGGGTTAACTTATCATAGGCTTTTTTGGCAATCACAATCAAAGTGAGGATAGCCACCGCCTGTAATCCTCTTTGCCCATATCGAACCATTCGCTTTCTTCGCTTTCTAATTTGCATATGGCAAAATCCTTTAAATCGTGGGTAAATAATACAATGTAAAATGGGACGTTTAATGCTTGGGCCACATGGCGTAATGACCTGCCCGAGAACTGCGTCCAGAGCCGATGCCGAACCGCCCTTTGCACATGCTCGTTCATATCGGGGTTTGTGGTTAATTCTAATACAGCCACAGGCTTGCCGTCACGCCATTCAATCTGATCTGCATCGTGGACAGCCCCTACGTTCCATTGATACCGCCAAGAACGGTAACCGGACGTTTTGTCTTGCCATCCATGTTTACGGTTTTTCATAAGTCACCGTCTACAGTAGCCTGCCCTGCGAGGACAGCAATTCGTTTGCGATAATGACCATCTCGTCCGTTTGCCACCCGGACCACAGTTGAGTGTCGTGGTTGTATTTCAGTCCCACATCCTTGAGCCTCATCTGCACCTGCTTGGGTAGCTCTGACGGTGGCCGTCCTCTTCTCTCGTATCGGATTGCCGCTTTGGGTCGGTTCTGCATTTTCCGCTCGATCTCGCGTTCGTTTCTTTTCATCCAATGTAGCTCGATCGCAATCAAACTGAGTAACGATTGTATCCTTGGTGAGCACTTCGACTCGCCCATATCCAGCATCGCGGAAATAACCTTGCAGGCCCATAGCGTGCTCATATTGCTGACTCTCGGATCGGGTGGAAGCTCCTCTTCTGGAAACCTTTTCCGCAATTCGTGAAGGTGCGAGATGTTTGGTGGTTCCTCGCTGAAAATCCTTAATTCTTTTATCGGTTGACCGTATTCGTCTTCGTGCATTATCTGCCATCTCCTGTAGGCACTGGTTGCTGACATGGATGTAATCATCATTGAGGGTTTCTAAAGTAAATCGAGGGATGTCTTTCTTTTTGTTACGTGCTAATTTTGGGTTTAAACAGGCCCAAGTCCATCCGTATTTGATGTCTTTTTTCATCGACATCTTAGTGCCGGACGGTAGCTCCAGCTGGTCAATCAAATCTACCGCCTCGTCATATGTATTCGCATGTCCTATCATGTTATCTCCTATGGTTATAAAAGTGGGTAGACCAATGTAGTGTCACTGGCCTACCCGATATGCCCCGAATGTGCCCTATGAGCGATTTCCCAAATCTCAACAGTCAGGACATATCAAATACCTTCAGGTTCTGGCTGTAAAAAAACCTCCAATCTTGGGTTATTTTTATCAATGTGAAACGTATGAATAAAACCAATAATCCAATCCATATTATCTTCGGGCAAAACTTTAGCCACCTGTAGTCCATCCAAAACATACTTGAGTCCGACAGCCTTATTATCTGGATCAACTCTACGATTTTTTAAATAATGTTCGCATGTAATCCACACTGGCCCTGCCACAGGTTTTAGTCCCTGCGACAGAGTTTCAGCGTAGACTGTGTTCGTCCATCGTTTTTTTTCTTTAGCGTAGTGGCTCCAATGTTTTTTGGAGGCAGCAATCACCTGGTTTAACGATGGCAAATCGCCTGTAATAATTAACTTTTGACTCAAAACGGCATGTCCATAGGATCGGAGTGAAACGCAGTGCAAGAAAATCGCTTGTGCGATTCAATTGCTAATCCAGTTGCAGCAGACATTATCGCAGGTAGCAATTCTGA
>Ga0114932_10004339_pt1 | contig 13345 bp, 17 predicted proteins | sample 2SBtaG_2_FD_87286 | JGI IMG/M metagenome (GOLD analysis project Ga0114932, IMG submission 87286) | Deep subsurface microbial communities from Kolumbo volcano to uncover new lineages of life (NeLLi) - 2SBTROV12_ACTIVE470 metaG | ecosystem: Environmental > Aquatic > Marine > Volcanic ...
CTAAAAAATCAAAATTAAAAACAGCGCGCTTTGGTGCTGATGTTGTTTTGGTGTCACTCCAACATGAAGACGGTAATGGAGTTGACCAAGTTGTTCATGGAGATAAAAAACCGTTTGTGGTTGATGGTCCGGGTGAATATGAATCACGAAGAGTATTCATAAAGGGATTTCCGTCAGTTTCAAAATATACCGGTGAAGAAAAGATAAACACGATTTACTCGGCACGTATTGATACCATGAAAGTATGTTTTCTTGGATTTTTATCATCACGAAAGTTGTCAGCAGATATAAAATCGGCAGTCGGCACCGTTGACGTTCTGTTCGTTCCTGTTGGTGGTAAGGTTGGTGATGGAGAAGTATTAAAAGCATCCGATGCGTATGAGCTTGCGGTTACACTTGAAGCGAAGGTTGTTATACCAGTTTTGTATGATGGTGCGACAGGAGAAAAACAACTTAAGACATTTCTTGAAGAGGGAGATGTAAAAGGTAAAAAACCAATAGATAAATTTACATTAAAGAAAAAAGATCTGGATGGTAAGTCGGGGGAGATAGTTATTTTAACCTCCTAGCTTATAGCTTCGTTAGCTTCCTTAGAAAAAACGTTTCTCTAATGAAGTCATAAGCTAAATTACCAATGAAGCTATTATGGACTTTCTTGAAACATTACGACAAAAACCAGAAGCGACACGTAAAAGAATTGTTTTTATAAGCGCGTTCGTTTTCACCGGAGTTGTTTTTTTTGTGTGGCTTTCGGTGATGACTGTTACCTTGACCGATGCAGTATCGGTCCCGTCTGAAGAATTATCGGGGGGAGTTATTGACGAATATGTTCCTGCGTTTGATGATGTGCAAGAAGACCTTCGTCGCTTTATGGAGGAAGGGAGGAGTGTGTTTGGGCAACAGGTTGCACCGCTTACCAGCGAGGTTAATGCTTCTTTAGAACCTCTTGATACAACGGATGTAGAAACAAAAATTATTGATGCCTCTGATACTTCTCCAGACAGAGAAAGTGATATAGAAATTATTGAAATAATACGTTAAAAATCCACCATTCTTACTTCTCAAAAGCTTCTGTTTTGGTATTTCGTTGTATAATATGTATAATAAAATGTAATGAAGAAAATTATTATTTGGGGAGTTTTATTTTTTGTAATTCTTGGTAGTATCCAGTTTCTTTCTGCGTTAGTTTACACTAATCATCCTGAATATCTGTATGTTATAAAAGGAGGACTTCCTACAACAAAAGTAAAAAGTTCTCACGGCTTTACTTTTACACCACCGCGTGGGTGGGTACTTTGGGAGGGGCAAAGCGTCTTAGCTGATGCATTTTCTCAAAATGCTTCGTTGATTGATAATTTGTCACATATAGATGAGACATTAGGGTGGAAGGGTGTTTCTGTTGATATAAAAAAAGACATTGAAGAAAGTTTTTCTAATTGGCGCGTTGAAAATGCACTTTCTTTCATATATACCGATGACTTTGTAAATGTCACATCAAGAGACCCTGAAAAACAAATAATGCATTTTGGTCGTAGAGCCAACGAAGATTTGAATGATGATTTAGAATATCACACTATTGAAGTAAGTGTGCATGCTAATGGAATTATAAGCAATCTGCCTCAAGGGTCAGAAAAAGAAAATCGTTTTGAAGTGTTAAATATTTCAATAAATGAAAAAGACTCGGAGTACAGACGACTATATGTTCCTGAAAGTATCTATGATTTTATTTTTATTAGAGTACCATTTGTAGATAAAAATACTCCTGGGTATGTTCAGTTTTATTGTTTGATACCCGAAGAAGATACCGACGAAGAAAGTATTGATTGGTTCAAAGATTTCTTGAAGGAACTCACTTTTGACGAGATCTAAAAGGAAAAAAGTGGTTATAAAAAGGTACTATTTCGGGTGAAAATATGCTACAATATAAGGACTTTAAGCGGTAAAAACAGTATCTAAATGGCTAAAAAAGACGCTCAAAACGATAAAAAAGACACATCTAAGGAATTGACGCATCAAGGCATTATTCCGCGGGATATAAGCGCTGAAATGAAGGATGCGTATTTGGATTATGCGATGTCGGTTATTACCGCTCGCGCACTTCCTGATGTACGTGACGGGCTTAAACCAGTGCATCGTCGTATTCTCTACACCATGCATCAAATGGGATTATCCTCTGGTGCGAAGTTTAGAAAATCTGCAGCGATTGTTGGTGATGTGATGGGTAAGTATCACCCGCATGGTGACATGTCTATTTATGACGCGATGGCAAAAATGGCACAAGATTTTTCGTATCGGTATCCGCTTGTGCGTGGACAAGGAAATTTCGGTTCCCTTGATGGCGACTCGCCGGCCGCAATGCGTTACACCGAAGCAAAAATGGAATCAGTGTCGGGGGAACTTATTCGTGATCTAGAAAAAGAAACAGTAGAGTGGCGTCCTAACTATGACGGCACCAAAAAAGAACCAATCGTGTTGCCAGCGGCGGTGCCAAACATTTTATTGAATGGAACGCTTGGTATTGCGGTTGGTATGGCGACAAATATTCCACCTCACAATCTTACTGAAGTATGTGAAGCTACCATACACCTCATTGATAATAAGGATGCAACGACAGAAGACCTTCTGCAACACATTAAGGGTCCAGATTTTCCAACTGGTGGAAGTGCATTTAATAAAAAAGATATTCGTCATGCGTATACAAATGGAAGGGGGGGTGTTGTTGTGCGTGGTGAGGCAGAGATTATTGAAGGAAAGCGGGGAGCTTTTCAGATTATTGTTTCGTCTATCCCGTATCGTGTCAATAAAGCAGATCTTATTATAAAAATCGCAGATTTGGTGCGTGCTAAAAAAGTTGAAGGTATAAAGGATATTCGTGATGAGTCTACTAAAGACGTTCGCATTGCGATTGACCTCAAGGGCGGTGCGCAACCACAGAGTGTCTTGAATTATCTCTACAAACATACACAACTTGAGGAGACGTTTCACTATAATATGGTTGGGTTGGTGGATGGTGTACCACAGACGCTCTCGCTCTCAACTATTCTTGAAGAATTTATTGAGCATCGTAACACTGTTGTGCGTCGTCGGAGTGAATACGAACTCAAACGTGCAGAGGCGAGAGAGCATATCTTACTAGGTCTTACCAAAGCACTTGATCATATTGACGCAATCATAAAGACAATTAAAGCATCAAAAGACGTGATGACTGCGCACGCAGCCTTGAAGAGTAAATTTAAGTTTTCTGATAAACAAGCGACTGCGATTTTGGAAATGAGACTTCAGAAACTCGCTGGTCTTGAGCGTAAAAAACTTGAAGAAGAACTAAAAGAAATTCAAGCTAAAATTAAGAGCCTCAAAGAACTCTTAAAAAGCCCAAAGAAAATACTCGGCGTTATAAAAGAAGAGTTGCAGGGAATAGTAAAAACGTACGGTGATGAGCGACGTACTAAAATTGTCGGACAGGGGACAAAGTCTTTTTCGGTTGAAGATCTTATTCCTGATGAAGAGAGTGCACTTGTGTTGACTACGGGGGGATATATAAAACGGACGAATCCTAATGAATTTAAAAAACAAAAACGTGGAGGTGTTGGTGTTATTGACCTGAATACAAAAGAAGAAGATACGGTCATTAAGTTTTTGACCGCAAGTACACATAGCGACTTACTCTTTTTCTCTGATAAGGGGAAGGTATATCAGATTAAAATGCATGAAGTTCCAGAAGGGCGTCGTGCCACCAAAGGAAAGTCTATAATGAATTATCTCTCACTTTCGCAAGATGAACGCATAACATCGGTGTTGCCGATGAGTAAGGATTTGAAAGATGGACACCCGTCATTAGTGATGGTCACAAAGCATGGTGTTGCAAAAAAGGTGAATGCAAAACATTTCTTTGATGTACGACGAAGTGGTTTGATAGCGATTAATCTTGGAAAAGATGATGAACTTATTTCAACTTCGTTTGTTGAAAGGGGCGACCAAGTCGTACTCGCGACTCGAGAAGGGAAAGCGATTCGTTTTCAAGAGGAAGATTTGCGAGAGATGGGACGTGCAGCTGCTGGTGTGCGTGGAATCAAACTTGCCAAGAGTGACAGACTTGTTGGTGCGGGGGTGATTAAAAAAGACGTTCGCGGTACCGACCTTCTAGTACTTTCGGAAAATGGATACGGTAAGAAAACACCTGCAAAAGAATATAAAATTCAAAAACGTGGTGGTTCGGGGATTAAAACCGCTAAAGTATCTTCCAAGACAGGTAATCTTATTTCGTCTCATATCGTGGAGGGAGACGATGGCGAAGTGGTTGCGATGTCGCAGAAGGGCCAAGTCATTAGACTTGATCTTAAAGAAATCCCGTCACTTGGACGACAGACACAAGGTGTGCGTATTATGAAATTGCGCGCGGGGGACAGTATTGCATCGTTGGTAATACTCTAAAGATTTAAAGTGACCGATGAATAAAATCTGCGCAGTACACGGTGGCTGGTTGCTCTTACATACAGCTACTATGTATAATATAACTATATGCAGGCAATTTTTTCAGAACCTAAAAAAAATCTTGAGCGTTTTGGTCTTAGTGATGGTTTGCGTGTTGCGGATTTTGGTTCTGGTTCGGGACATTATACACTTGCTGCGTCTGAACTTGTGGGAGAGTCGGGGGTAGTGTATGCGGTTGAAATCCAGCAACTACTTCTCAAGCAAGTAAAAAATCTTTCCAGAGATGAGCACCGCAAGAATATTGAGATTATTCATGGGGACATTGAGAAGAGGGGTGGCACAAAACTTGCAGACAACTCCATGGATGTTGTTATTATGTCAAATATCTTTTTTCAACTTGAAGATAAGGCAGCTGCTCTTGCTGAAGCGTATCGTGTATTAAAGCAGAAGGGACGACTCTTTTTTGTAGATTGGTCTGATTCGTTTGGCGGAATTGGTCCACAACCTGAATATATTGTGAATGAAGAAGACGCTCAACAGATTATCTCGGAAAATAATTTTGCTTTTGAACGCACAGTTGCTGTCGGTAAGCATCATTATGGATTGTTGTTTAGAAAATAATGAATCACGAACCTACCACTTCATCGGCGACTCGTCGATGAAGTGGTAAATTAGAAAACACGAACAACTTTCCATTCTCCAACTTTTATATCCCAAATATTATGAAACAAAACAATTTTAAAATTATCGTTTTAGTGACATTTAGCGTATTTGCTGTTATAGGCGTTCTTCTCTTTGCTGGTATTGGAGGACTGTCAAAAGGAACTCCTATACGTCCAGTTGTTATTTGGGGAACAGTAGAAAGTGGTGTAATGAATGAACTTTTAAAACAAATGGGTCTTGAATTGAAAGAATTTGCTCGGGTGTCGTATGCACAGAAGGACCCACGTACGTATGAACAAGAATTTATAGAAGCCCTTGCATCAAGTACTGGCCCCGACATTTTATTATTATCACAAGATTTACTTGTTGCTCATAGAAATAAAATTTTTGCACTTCCGTACGATAACTTCAACGAGCGTTTGTTTAAGGATACGTTTATAGAAGAAGGAGAGCTTTTTACTGACGAATCAGGTGTTATTGGTATGCCTTTTTTAATAGACCCACTCGTACTTTATTGGAATCGCACAGTATTTTCTAATAAAGGGATAGCAAAGCCACCCGTGTATTGGGAGGAGTTATTTACGTTGGCTCCGAAGTTGATAGAACGAGATAATGCTTCTAATATTGCAAAAAGCGCAATTGCATTTGGTGAATATACTAACATTGACCATGCCAAGGAGATACTCTCTGCGCTTATCATACAGGCCGACAGCACCATTACTGCCTACAATATACAGGGAGACTTACAATCGGTACTTGGTGATAGGGGAGAATATCCCGTACCACCATCTGAAGCTGCTCTACGGTATTACACTGAATTTTCTAATCCAGTACAGAATGTATATTCGTGGAATAGGTCTCTTCCGCATTCAAAACAGATGTTTATTGCTGGAGATTTGGCGATGTATATTGGTTTTGCAAGCGAGTTTACTGAACTACGTAGACTAAATCCAAATTTGAACTTTGATGTAGCGCTTCTTCCTCAATCAAAAGGTGTTGAGGAAAAAAGTACGTATGGTGATTTAACTGCAATGGTGGTGATGCGCACCTCTCCGTACTTAAACGCTGCGTTTCAAACTGTAATTACTCTTTCTGAAAAGAAAGCTGGAGAAGTTGTATCGGCAGAGTTGTTGTTGCCTTCGGTACGACGTGATTTACTTTCTGTTACAGACACCGACGCATATACTTCAGTATTTAATAGATCTGCGCTTTTTGCTCGCGGATGGCTTGATCCAGATAGAGATGCTACAGACGTTATTTTTAAAACAATGGTTGAAGATGTAACTTCAGGACGGTTCCGTCTCCAGCAGGCAGTTCAGAATGCACACAAAGAGTTATCGCGTGTTTCTAAATAATAGTATACTTAATATATATGTTGTTTAATTATAAAAAAATGTGGAAACTTATTTCTTTTGTTGCTGTGTATTTTTTGGTGTTACCACTTATTGTGACTGCACAAGTAAGCGGGTCTGATGGGTTTGAAAATCCTATACAGTTTAATTCTTTGCGCGAATTTCTCGAAGCAATACTCAATGTTGTTATTTCAATATCTTTTCCATTTGTTGTACTCGCTATTGTGTACACAGGATATCTTTTTGTTAGTGCGGGAGGGGATGAGGGTAAACTTAATACTGCGAAGAACATGCTCTTGTGGACAGTGATTGGTGCGATGATTATTCTTGGTGCTTTTGTGCTCTCAAATGCTATTAGTGGAACCGTTGATGAAATAAGGGGGGCATATAATGATACTGCAATATATTTAGCTCTTAAATAAAACATGTCCATTTATTTTAAATATTCACCGATCGTTTTTTTGAGTTTGTTATTTGCGCCCGCAATGGCATCTGCGCAGATTACTGACTTCAAGAGTTTTATTGATATAATACTTGGTATATTAGCACTTCTTGTACCGATCATTTTTACACTTGCACTTCTTTATTTTTTTTGGGGGGTTGCGCAGTTTATCTTAAGTGCAGGAGACACTACAAAGCATGAAGAAGGTAAAACAATGATGACTTGGGGTATTGTTGCACTTTTTGTCATGTTTTCAGTCTGGGGTATAATAAAAATGTTGCTTAATACATTTGGTTTTTAATAGAATAAAAAATAGTTTATGAAAAAAATACTTATATTTTATTTACCAATCTTGTTTTTCGCACCATTTTTTGTTTTTGCTGCTTCAGTTTCAGATGTCATAGAAACTATAGGGGAAATTATTTCAGCGTTGATACCTATCGTAGCAGCGCTTGCGCTCCTTTTCTTCTTTTGGGGTCTTGCAAAGTACATCCTGAACGCTGGAGATGAAACAGCAAAAACAGAAGGACGAAACATCATGATTTGGGGAATTATCGCACTCTTTGTCATGTTTTCAGTCTGGGGACTTGTTGAAGTATTGCAAAACACCTTTTCTGTAGGAGGATCTTCTGCGCCAACACTGCCAGAGATTCCAGGTGGCGGTGGCTTTACTGGAAACCCACATCGTTAATTTTAATCCACATTGCGTGTAGTAAGTGCTATTTACAGCATGACGTTGCTACGATAGTATAAAACTATAGACATTTAAATAAGGTCGTTTTAATATAATTATTAATAACTAACAAAATATAATGAAAAAGAAAATAACTATTTCAGGTATTGTCGCATTTGCTCCATTGCTCGCCTTTGCACAAACACTTGGCAGTATCGCTGACATTTTCGGCAATCTCGTTGCGGTTATTACACCGATTATTGTTGCACTCGCACTCCTCTTCTTCTTTTGGGGTCTTGCAAAGTACATCTTGAACGCTGGAGATGAAACAGCAAAAGCAGAGGGACGAAACATCATGATTTGGGGAATTATCGCACTCTTTGTGATGGTATCGGTATGGGGACTTGTACAGGTTCTTAATAATACGTTCGGTGTATCTCAAACAGCAACTGTTACTCCGCCTTCGGTGCAGCTTAGATAATTTTCAATAATCTCTTGGTATGACTGGGGCGCAAACGTTTATTGATAAAATAGTTGATGTGATTATAAATCCCATCATTACGCTTTTGATTGCACTCGCTTTCGTGCTTTTCTTGTGGGGCAGTGCGCAGTTTGTCTTGAATGTAAGCGGTACCACTGAACGCGAAAAAGGAAAACAACACATGCTGTGGGGGATTATAGGGCTGTTTATTATGTTTGGGGTATTTGGTCTTTTGAGGATATTGGCAAATACGATTGGATTTTGTGACACATTACCGATAGGGTGTTAATTGACAAATATATAAAACAATGGCGCTATCTCGTCTAGACGAGATAGCGCCATTGGTGTTCTTTTCAAGATTTTCTATTCGGTATATACTTTGAGTTATATGCATCCGAAAACTTTTATTTTTATTGGTCGTTCTGGTTCTGGAAAAGGGACACAGGCACGACTTATTCAAGAGTGGCTCAAAAAAGAAACACCAGAATTTGAGATTTTTTATCTTGAGACAGGCACAGGATTCCGTAAATTTTTTAAAGGAAACGCTTTTTCTCATACGTTGTCACAGAAAATTTACAAAGAAGGTGGACTTCAGCCTGCGTTTCTTGCGGTGTGGATGTGGTCTCATCTTTTAATAGAAAAAATGACTGGTAAGGAGCATTTAATCATTGATGGAACACCACGGAAAGCACATGAAGCTCCGCTTCTTGATGAAGCATTGCGTTTTTATGAACGCAAAAAACCATATTTTGTGTATCTTAATGTTGGTGAAGAATGGGCACGTAAGCGACTCCACGAACGTGGTAGAAGTGATGACCGCACAGAAACATCTGTGAATGAGAGGATGGAATGGTTCAAAACAGATGTATTACCGGCGGTTGAATTTTTTCGCAAGAGAGATGGTTATCATTTTCTTGATATTAATGGGGAGCAGGGAATAGATGAGATACATAAGGATATCGTGAGTCATTTAACAAAATAGTTTTATGATTAGTATCAAAACACAAGAAGATATAGAAATATTACGAGAAGCGGGAAAACGACTCGCTTTTGTTTTAGAGAGTGTATCTCGTTGTGTTGTTGCTGGTGTGTCAACAGAAAAATTAAATAGTATTGCAGAGGAGATGATAAAGAAAAATGGAGATATACCGTCATTTTTAGGATATAGTCCTGACGGCGCTTCGCGCCCGTATCCTGCAACACTTTGTACATCTATAAATGATGAAGTGGTGCATGGTGTACCAAATACAAATCCTCGTATTTTAAAAGAAGGGGACATTATTACTATTGATTGTGGTTTGACGCATAAAAAAAGAATAGTTGATTCCGCAATTACTGTGAGCGTTGGCATGATAGATAAAAAAGCAAAAGAATTAATGTCGGTTACTAAACGTGCACTTGCTCTCGGGATTGGTGCTGCACAGGCAGGAAATACTGTGGGCGACATTGGGTATGCAATAGAGCAATATGTAAAGCAGTCTAGGTTCGGTATTGTTCGCGAACTTGGTGGTCACGGTGTGGGATATGAGGTCCACGAAGATCCACACATATTTAATTTTGGAAAAAGGGGGACTGGAGCAACACTTAAGCCCGGAATGGTTTTGGCTATTGAGCCAATTATTACTGAAGGGGGTGAGGATATTATTCTCGGTGATGACGGATTTACATTAAAAACAAAAGATGGGTCGCGCGCCGCGCACGAAGAACATACAGTCGTCGTAACTGACAGTGATGCTGAAATATTGACACAAGAGTAACATCTGGTATCTTGAATTTATAATAAGTAATATATAAAACAATGACTAATTTTAAAGAAGAGAGGACTTTAATTATTATTAAACCAGATGGTGTTCAACGCTCACTTATGGGAGAGATTATTGGACGTTATGAACGACTTGGACTTAAGTTAATTGGTTTAAAAATACAGATTCCGACTCAAGAAAAAATCGAGCAACACTACACTCTTGACCCAGAGTGGAGAAGGGTTACAGGAGAAAAAACTATCAAGGGGTATAAAGACAAGGGAATGAAACCGCCATCCGAAGATCCTCTTGAAATCACTGCAGTTATATTGGAAAATTTGAAAAAATATATGACAAGCGCACCAAGTATTTTCATGGTCTGGCAGGGAGCACACGCAGTCCCAGTTGTTCGAAAGGTAACTGGTGGAACCGAACCGCTTACATCGGATGTTGGTACTATTCGTGGAGATTTCGTTTTGGATTCGTATCAGATGTCGGACACTGATGGACGCGCAATACGAAATTTAATCCACGCATCTGGATCCACAGAAGAAGCAGAAAAAGAAATAGCACATTGGTTTTCTAAAGATGAACTGATTAGTTATCGCTTGATACAAGAACAAATTCTTTACGATGTAAATCTTGATGGTTTACTTGAGTAACCTTCTTGTTTTTTGATGGTAAGTATTTTGTAATTACTTATACACTTGATACACTCACAAAGATAGCTCATACTTAAAATAGGGTTATTGGAGCATTGTCCACAAAGTATATTTTAGGGAGTCTTACATCGTCACGTTCTTTTGAATGTGGTTGCGGGCACCCACCTAGGCAACTGGGCGACGTGCTTCAGTAACCCCATCAAAAAATCCAAGAATATTCTGCAGAGTATTCTTGGATTTTTTGTTTTTTTTCAACATAATTCTATTATGACCTATCGTTAACGATAGAAGTATGTTCAGACATTGGATGTCTAATAGTTGAGATGTTGTTACGTCACAAAAACCTTTCGATATATCGAAATGTTTTTGTTTACCCCGTTCTCATTTTCAGTACATTAACAGAATGGATATACCGAGTATGTACGTTGGTATATAATTGAGGTACTATTTAGTTATGATAAGACAACTGTTTCTTTATTTTCTTCTTTTTCTCGCATCTCTGATTGCATTTTTGCATTTCATTGCAATAGAGTTCTACTTTTATTGGTCACTGTGGTGGTATGACATCGTCGTACATTTTCTTGGGGGACTTTTTATTGGACTCGGTGCGTTGTGGATTGTATTTTTTTCTGGATTTTTTTCATATTTTCAATATTCAAAAAAACGAGCACTCTGTGTCGCATTACTCTCTATTTTTGTTGTCGGAATTGCATGGGAGGTTTTTGAATTGTGGGCAGGAGTACCGTTTACTAAAAATTATATTGCGGACACTATAACAGATATTATTATAGATATACTAGGCGCACTTGTTGGGTATACGTGTGTGATAACCTTTCTTTTGAAAAATGAAACATAATCTTAAACTAACCTTTCACGGAGGAGCGGGGACGGTAACAGGCTCAAACTTTCTCCTTGAAAATGAAGATAAAAAAATACTCGTTGATTGTGGTTTGGTGCAAGGAGAGGCATATTGTAATGATTGTAACGAGGACCCGTTTCCTTATGACCCCAAAAGTGTTGACGTACTTATTGTAACGCACGCACACATTGATCATATTGGACGTATCCCTCGTTTGGTACGAGAAGGTTTTAACGGAGTAATTTATGGAACTCCTGCAACCAAGGAGCTCGCGAAAATTTCGTACGATGATAGTTTAAAGATTTTAGCATACGAAGCGGAGAAAAAGGGAAAGAAACCGTTATACGAAGCACAAGATGTTCAGAAAACGCTTTCGTTGTGGGAGACAGTTTCGTATCATAGCCCGAAAGATATTGGAGGAGACTTTGTGTTTACGTATAAAGACGCGGGGCACATTTTAGGCTCTGCGATGGTAGAAATACAATATCATCAGAAAAATATAGTGTTTACAGGAGATCTTGGAAATTCTCCCTCACCACTTTTAAAAGATACTGAAGTCATTGATGATGCAGATTACCTCATTATGGAAAGTGTCTATGGAGATAAAAACCATGAACCAAAAGAAGAACGCACTGATAAACTTCGATCAGTGATTGAAAAAACAATTTCACAAGGCGGTGTTTTAATGATACCCGCTTTTTCTATTGAGCGAACACAGGTATTACTCTACGAAATAAATAATCTTGTTGAAGAAAAGAAAATACCGAGTATTCCCGTTTTTCTTGATTCTCCTTTTGCGATAAAGGCGACGGAGGTGTATAAACGATACAATAAAAATTTTAAGGGAAGTATACAAGATGAGATAAAATCAGGAGATGACATTTTTGATTTTCCTCAACTACAATTTACTTTGACAAGAGAGGAGTCTAAACACATAAATAATGTTCCTGCACCAAAAATTATTATCGCAGGTTCCGGTATGTCTCACGGGGGGCGTATTATGCATCATGAAAGAAAGTATCTTTCCGACCCCAAAAACACACTTCTTTTGGCTGGGTATCAGTCTGCGGGAAGTTTGGGAAGAATATTACAAGACGGTGCAAAGAAAGTAACTATTTTTAATACGACAGTACCAGTAAAAGCGGGCGTAGTTACTCTTCGTTCGTATTCTGCACACAAGGACTCTGATAATCTTATTGAATTTGTGTCGCATACTGCCGAGAAGGTGAAGAAGGTTTTTGTGGTGATGGGGGAGACAAAAGCGTCACTCTTCTTAGTGCAGCGACTCCGGGACTATCTAGGTGTAGATGCAATTGCACCACAGCAAGGTGAGAGTGTTGTACTTGAAATATAAATTATAAAAAAACTTCCAGTATGCTGGAAGTTTTTTTATACGTTAGTTTATGAAAGTTTATGAAATTTGTTTGACTATTCGTTCAAAGCTTTCAGGATGTGTATTCGCGATTTCTGAAAGCATTTTTCTATTGAGGTCTATATTTTTCTTTTTGAGAGCGTGTATAAATGTACTGTATGAAAATTTAAAAGGTCGTACCGCTGCATTGATGCGCACATTCCAGAGTCGTCTAAAGTCACCCTTTTTGTCTCTACGGTGGTCAAATGCGTGATTACCTGCGTGAGCTATTGCTTCGCGCGCTTGGCGTTCTTTGGTGGAACGTCCAAAACGATATCCTTTAACTTGTTTTAGGACATTTCGTCTTGTTTTTAATGATATTGTTCCTCGTTTTACTCTACTCATATAATTGGAATTATGAATTAAAAATTTTTACGCAGATTATTTTTATAGGAAGCGACTCTTTGCTTTATTGGTCATTTTGAGAGGGGTAACTCCTTTTCGTGCAAGTTGTTTTGTACGGGACTCTTTTGCATTGAAATGATTATGGCTCGGGACACGTGCAAGCACTTTTCCGTTTTTAGTCACCTTCAATCTTTTTGTGTATGATTTGTTTGTTTTTACCATAAAATATATTATATTTTTCTTTCAATAACAACTGACAACCCTTTGGGACTTTTCTTTATTTC
>Ga0114932_10004343_pt1 | contig 13339 bp, 11 predicted proteins | sample 2SBtaG_2_FD_87286 | JGI IMG/M metagenome (GOLD analysis project Ga0114932, IMG submission 87286) | Deep subsurface microbial communities from Kolumbo volcano to uncover new lineages of life (NeLLi) - 2SBTROV12_ACTIVE470 metaG | ecosystem: Environmental > Aquatic > Marine > Volcanic ...
CACCGTTACTATGCGCTGAAGGCCAAGTGGCTGGGGTTGGAAAAGCTCGAGATCTGGGACCGGAACGCGCCTCTGCCACAGGAAGAACCCGGTATTGTCGACTGGGCGACGGCAAAACAGACCGTCCTGGACGCTTATGGCGCGTTTGATGCACAAATGGCCGAGATCGCCGCGCCGTTCTTTGAGCGCGGCTGGATCGACGCGGCGACGAAACCGGGCAAGGCACCGGGCGCGTTTGCCCACCCGACGGTGACGGACGTGCATCCGTATGTGATGCTGAACTACCTCGGCAAGCCGCGCGATGTCATGACGCTGGCGCATGAACTGGGCCACGGTGTGCATCAGGTGCTGGCGGCCGATCAGGGCGAGTTGTTGTCGTCGACCCCGCTGACACTGGCCGAAACCGCCAGCGTCTTTGGCGAAATGCTGACGTTTCGTGCGCTGCTGGCCGAAGCCCCCGATCAGGCGTCGCGCAAGATGTTGCTGGCCGGCAAGGTCGAGGACATGATCAACACCGTCGTCCGGCAGATCGCGTTTTACGATTTCGAATGCAAGCTGCACGCCGCAAGGGCCGATGGCGAACTGACACCCGACGCAATCAACGCGCTGTGGATGAGCGTGCAGGCGGAAAGTCTGGGGCCGGTTTTCAATTTCATGGACGGCTACGAAACCTTCTGGGCCTATATTCCGCATTTCATCCATTCGCCCTTTTACGTCTATGCCTATGCATTCGGCGATGGTCTGGTGAACGCACTTTACGCGGTTTACGAAGAAGGCGATCCGGGCTTTCAGGCCAAATATTTCGACATGCTCAAAGCGGGTGGATCAAAACACCACCGCGAATTGCTGGCACCCTTTGGGCTGGATGCAGGCGATCCGGCGTTCTGGGACAAGGGGCTGTCCATGATTGCCGGAATGATCGACGAACTTGAGGCCATGGAAGGGTGACGCGATGATGCGCACCTTCGATACGGGCGGAAAACCGTCCTGACCACCGGCCCAACCAACGGAGGATTGCGGCATGCGGATCTGGGTGAAACGAATTCTGGCGTCGCTGTTGGCGGTCGGCGTTCTGGGGCTTGCCGGTTTTCTGATCTTTGCGCCGGCGATCGTCGAAAAGGGCCAGAACGGGGTCGTTGCGCACGAGCCGTATCCGGTCTCGCAAGCGGCGCGCGCGCTGCATGAACGGCTGGTCATCGGTGACTGGCACGCCGACAGCCTGTTGTGGAACCGCGATCTGCTGAAGCGCTCGAATTACGGGCAGGTCGATTTCCCGCGACTGAAAGCGGGAAATGTTGCGGTGCAGGTGTTGACCACGGTGACCAAAAGCCCGTCGGGTCAGAATTACGACCAGAATTCCGCCGAGGCCGGCGACCGCATCACCCTATTGGCGATGGGGCAGTTATGGCCCTTTCGGACATGGAACAGCCTGACCGAGCGGGCATTGTACCAGTCGCAGAAACTGCACGAATTCGCCGAACGAGCCGAGGGAACGATACGGATCATCCGAACCCGGCGCGATCTTGCCGCCGTGCTTGCGGCGCGGGCGGTCGGGCAAGATTTGACCGGCATCGTGATCGGAGCCGAGGGCGGACACGCGCTCGACCGGGATCAGGCGAATCTGGGGCGTCTGTTTGACGCGGGTTTTCGCTTGATGGGCTTGCAGCACTTCTTTGACAATGCGCTTGGCGGCTCGCTGCACGGGCGGTCCGGTGCCGGGCTTACCGAGTTCGGCATCTCTGTCGTTCACGAGATGGCAGAGCGCGGCATGGTCATTGACCTTGCCCATTCCAGCCAGGCCGTTGCCCGAGAAGTGCTTGAAATCACGGACGTTCCCGTGATCGTTAGCCACACCGGCATTTTCAGCCACTGCCAGACGAAGCGAAATTTTCCCGATGATCTGATGGCCGCGATCGCCGCAAGGGGCGGGCTGATCGGGATCGGTTACTGGGCCGACGTGACCTGCGATGCCAGCCCTGACGGCGTGGCCGGGGCCATTCGGGCGGCCATTGCGCTGGTCGGGGCGGACCACGTTGCACTGGGCTCGGATTTTGATGGCGCGGTCGAAACGGCGTTCGATGCGTCGGAACTGGCCGCCCTGACCGACGCATTGCTGCGGGCCGGGGTTTCAGAGGGCGACATCGTCCGGGTGATGGGCGCGAACATGATGGCGTTCTTGCAGTCCCAACTGCCAGAGTGAAGCCGGGCGCCGCCGCGCTGGCCCCTGAAAGAGCGCGCGCGGGTGGGCCACATTGCGCACCCTATTTCAACTGACTGTCCTTTGATCCGCGCCGGTTGAACCCGGGCCGCGCCCTGAACCGCCCCTGCTGCTCGGCGGCGCAATCGATACACAGCTTCACGCCGGGAACCGCCGCTCGCCTTGCCTGCGGGATCGGTTCTTCGCAATCGGCACAATGGGTCAGACTTTCGCCAACCGGCCCTTTGCGGGCCTGCAGTCGGGCCAATTCGTCCTTTACCGACGCTTCGATCTGATCGTTTACCGCGCCGTCACGTGCCCAGCCGCCCGCCATCGCAGTTCAGCGCCCCCATTTGCCCCAGGGAAACGGCTTGTCGTCGGTCGCGCCAGTCTGAAAGGCGGCCACCTCTGCCAGCCACTTGCCAAGATCGGTCCCGAAAGCGGCAATCGCCGCATTCTTTTCGCGTTTGAACAGCATCCAGAAGAACTGCACGACCGCAAGAAACAGCAGCAACGTTTCGGAAAGACCGAAAAACACCGCGAAAATCACCATGAACAGGCCGCGCATCCAGACGCTGCCGCCGGGTTCATAGGTTTCGGCGTGGTCGTCGTGATGGGTCATCGATTTCTCCTCGTCATGCAGCGCTGGGCATCATACCCTTTTCGATCGCCAGGCTGCGCATTTTCGTTTGCAACTTTTCAAACGCCCGCACCTCGATCTGACGGATGCGTTCGCGGCTGACGTTGTACACGCCCGACAGTTCCTCAAGCGTGACCGGGTTGTCTTCCAGCTTGCGTTTCATCAGGATGTCGCGCTCGCGGTCATTCAGGTCGGCCATCGCTTCGCCAAGCAGTTCGCGGCGATTGTCCAGCTCGTCCTTTTCGGCGTAATCGGTGGCCTGATCGGCGTCTTCATCCTCCAGCCAATCCTGCCATTCCGACGAACCCTCGCCCTCGACCCCGATCTGCGCGTTCAGCGACGCGTCGCCACCGGACATGCGCCGGTTCATCGAAATGACCTCGGTCTCGGTCACATTCAGATCATGCGCGATGCGTTTCACGTTTTCGGGCCGCAGATCCCCCTCTTCCAGCGCGCCGATGCGGTTCTTGGCCTTGCGAAGATTGAAAAACAGCTTTTTCTGTGCGGACGTTGTCCCCATTTTGACCAGCGACCACGAGCGCAGGATATATTCCTGAATGCTGGCCCTGATCCACCACATCGCATAGGTCGACAGGCGGAACCCCTTGTCGGGATCGAACCGCTTGACCGCCTGCATCAGGCCGACATTGGCTTCCGACACCACTTCGGCAATCGGCAGACCATAGCCGCGATAGCCCATGGCGATTTTGGCCGCCAACCGCAGATGCGAGGTGACCATCTTGTGGGCGGCGCCGGAATCCTCGTGATCGACCCAGCGCTTGGCCAGCATGAACTCTTGCTCGGGTTCCAGCATCGGGAACTTGCGGATTTCCTGCATATATCGGTTGAGACCCTGTTCCGGCGACGGGGCCGGCAGGTTGGCGTAGCTCATCGAAATCCCTCACCTGATGTTAATGTTCGTTACATAGCGGAAATAGGTATCCGAAATCCTAATTTCAAGGTTATGCCCCTGCCAGAGATTGCACAAGATCGCGCATGTCTTGCGGCAGATCGGCCGTGAACGCCAATTCCCTGCCGCTGACCGGATGGACAAAGCCCAGGGTCGCGGCGTGAAGCGCCTGACGCTGAAAGGCATTTGCCAAACCAACGGCTTGTGGCGAAACGGATTTCATCGCCAGTTTCCGCCGCCCGCCATAGACCGGATCGCCGATCAATCCGTGACCGGCATGGGCCAGGTGCACCCGGATCTGGTGGGTTCGACCGGTCTCAAGCCAGCAATCGACCAGTGCTGCCGATCCGCCGAAATCCTGCTGAACCCGCAAACGCGTAATCGCATGCCGGCCCGTATTGGCCTGCACCGCCATCTTCTTGCGCTCGGTCTTGTGGCGCGCGATGTTGCCCGAAATCCGGATCACCCCACTCGCTTCGAACGCCACACCCGAAACGCCCGCCAGACGCGGATCCGCCTGCGAAGGCACCCCGTGAACCACGGCAAGATAGTGCCGGTCGGCGGTATGCGCCGCGAACTGCGATGCCAGCCCCTGATGCGCCCGGTCGGATTTCGCGGCGACCAGCAGGCCGGTGGTATTCTTGTCGATGCGGTGCACGATACCGGGGCGCCTCTCGCCGCCAATTCCCGACAAACTGCCCGCGCAATGATACAGCAACGCGTTGACCAGCGTTCCGCTGGCCGCACCGGGTGCCGGATGCACGACCATGCCCGCCGGTTTGTCGATCACGATCAGATCGGCGTCTTCGTGAATGATGGTCAGGGGTATGTCCTGGGGAATCGCGTCGACGGTTTCGGGCGCACCGACCGCTACAAGCCAAACTTCGCCGGGAAATGTCCGCGTCTTCAGGCCGGTGACGACTTCGCCGTTTTCCCGCGTTACCGAACCGCTTTCGATCAGCTTGCCAAGCCGCGACCGGCTAAGCGCCGACGCCTCTGGCGCAACCGCCGCCAAGGCCTTATCAAGCCGGGGCGCGGGGTTTTCCCCGATTTCAAGGCGCAGGACGGGATCCGACATGGGCAAAAATCCGGGCGGTACAGGCGAACCCGCCAATCTGAGGTTTCTGAGAATACTGGTCACCATCCTGACCGCATCCATGATTGCGGGCCTTGTAACCATCATCGTGCTGATTGTCATCCGGGTGCCGGATGTGGTGCGCACGGTGCCCGATCCCGTGCCGCTGCCAACGTCGATCACGCTGCCCGACGGCAGCATCGCGACCGCTTTCACCCGCGGCGCGGATTGGTACGCGGTCGTGACCGGGGACGACGAGATCCTGATTTTCGATATCGGGACAGGCGAATTGCTGCAAAGGGTCGAAATCCGATAGTCCGGGTTTCTTTTTGGTCCAAATGCTCAATTCCGGGTCGGCGTCGATCCTGAACGCTTCGGACCTTGCGCCGACCCGCCCGGAGTCCGATATTACCCCACCATGAGCCTGCCACCCGGATTCCTCGACGAACTTCGCGCCCAGACCGCACTGGCGGCTGTGGTCGGGCGCAAGGTGACGTGGGACACGAAGAAGTCCAACCCCGGAAAGGGAGATTTCTGGGCGCCCTGCCCGTTTCACCAGGAAAAGACGCCCAGTTTCCACGTCGATGACCGCAAAGGATTTTATTACTGCTTTGGCTGCCACGCCAAGGGCGACGCGTTGAGTTTCATCCGCGAGACCGAGAATGTGGGCTTTATGGAAGCCGTCAGCATTCTGGCGCGCGAAGCCGGGATGACCATGCCCGAACGCGATCCGCAAGCCGCAGCAAAGGCGGACCGGCGGACGCAGCTTTTTGCCGTCATGGAAGACGCGGTGCAGTTCTACCGGCTGCAATTGAAAACGGCCGCCGCGGCGGATGCACGGGACTATCTGTCGGGTCGCGCCCTGAACGAGGCGATGTTGGACAGGTTCGAAATCGGCTTTGCGCCGGATGGCCGGAAAAATCTGACCGCGCATCTGGCCAACAAGGGCCACGGAATCGAGCTGTTGATCGATGCGGGCCTTGCGATCAAACCAGACGATGGCGGCGCGCCCTTTGACCGGTTCCGGGGTCGGATCGTGTTTCCCATTCGCGATATTCGCGGACGCCCCACCGCCTTTGGCGGTCGCGCAATGGACCCGAATGCACGAGCCAAGTACCTGAATTCACCCGAGACTCCGCTGTTCGACAAGGGCCGCAGCCTTTACAATCACGGTCCCGCCCGCACGGCGGCGGGCAAGGCAAATGCGCTGATCGTGGCCGAAGGCTACATGGATGTGATTGCATTGGCGCGCGCCGGGTTCGACCACGCCGTTGCCCCGCTGGGCACCGCGATCACCGAAAGTCAACTTTTGCTGATGTGGCGGCTGTGTCCGGAGCCGGTCATTGCGCTGGATGGCGATACGGCAGGCCTCAGGGCGGCCATGCGCCTGATCGACATCACGCTGCCGCTGCTGGAGCCGGGCCGCGGCCTGCGCTTCTGCCTGCTGCCCGACGGGCTGGACCCCGACGACCTGATCAGAATGCAGGGCAAGTCGGCGATGCAGACAATTCTGGACAACGCGTTTCCGATGGTGCGGCTGCTGTGGAACCGCGAGACCGAAGGCCGTGATTTCGACAGCCCGGAACGCCGCGCCGCTCTTGATGCTGCGCTAAAATCCGCGCTTGGCAAGATCCGGGATGTTTCGGTCAGGGCACATTACACCGACGCGATCAGGGATCTGCGGGCCGGGCTGTTCCGCCCAAGCAATCGCCGTGATGCCCCGTACCACGCCGGCAAGAGACCGGTCGTGGACTCCGCCACCCCGGGCGCGAAATCGTCGATGCTGGCGCAGGGAAGCGGCGACTGGCGCACCGAAGAAAGACTGCGCGAGGCAGTGATCCTGGTCGCCTGCATCAACCACCCCGAGGCGGTGGGACAGTTTGAAAGCGATCTGGAACGGCTGCGCTTCACGACCGCCGGATACGGCGCGATCCGCGACACCATCTTGCGGCATGCGGGCGGGCACAATATGCAACCGGGCGAACTGACCCGGATCATCGACGCGGAACACGGCCCCGATGCCCTTGAAAAGCTGATGAGCCATCGCCATCTGGGCGCGATCAAGACGATTCGGCCTGAAAGCGAACATGACCGTGCGGCGCATGCATTGAGCGAGGAGATTGCCAAGCTGGAGGCCGCCCGCGGCGCGCGATCCGAAACCGACGAGGCAGCGCTGGACATGGCGGGACTGGTCGAAGAGGGCCTGACCTGGCGCCTGTGGCAGGCAATCGACGCCAAAAACAGGGCCACCCGCACCGAGCTGCCCGAGGCGGGAAGCGACGCGCAGGAACGCGAAATCCTGTCTCGAAATCTGCAAGGTCTGATCGATGATCAGGTTTGGGTAAAGAAAAAGAGTTAAAGTGCATTGCGAATCAGTGATTCGCCGTGTTGATTCGCGTCAATGATTCGCGCGCAGCACGGGCGGTGATGATTCGCCCTTTCTGACATGGAGTGATCGATGGCCGCCAAGGACAACGAAGCGACGAAAACCGACGAAGCGCCCGACGCCGCCGCGCTTGGCGACATGAGCCAGGCCGCCGTCAAGAAGATGATCGCCAACGCACGGACGCGCGGTTACATCACCTATGACGAGCTCAACAAGGTTCTGCCGCCCGATCAGGTCTCCAGCGAACAGATCGAAGACGTGATGTCGATGCTTTCCGAGATGGGCATCAACATCATCGAGGACGAGGACGCCGAAGAGGAAGAGACGAAATCCACCGAGCTGGTGGAGACCTCGGCCTCCAAGGAAGTCGCCGTATCGACCACCACCACCGAAACGCTGGACCGCACCGACGATCCGGTTCGCATGTATCTGCGCGAAATGGGCAGCGTCGAACTGTTGTCCCGCGAGGGCGAGATTGCCATCGCCAAACGGATCGAGGCCGGGCGCAACACCATGATCGCGGGCCTGTGCGAAAGCCCGCTGACGTTTCAGGCCATCACCATCTGGCGCGACGAATTGCTGGAAGAGGAAATCCTGCTGCGCGACGTGATCGACCTGGAAACCACGTTTTCGGGCTCGGTCGAAGGGGACGTCGAGGAAGAAATCGGAACCCCGGAAACCACGGCCGCATCCGCCCCGGCAGCGGCCCCGGCACCCGGCGAGGCCGCGAAACCAAAACCCGAAGAGACCCCCGAAACCGACGCCGACGGCAACCCGATCGAACGGGATGACGACGACGAGGACGAGGACGATCAGGCCAACCTGTCGCTGGCGGCAATGGAGGCGGCGCTGAAACCGCAGGTTCTGGAAACGCTGGACCAGATCGCCGGGGACTATGCCAAACTGGCGGACATGCAGGACAGCCGGATTTCGGCAACGCTGAACGAGGATGACTCGTTTTCCAAAAAGCAGGAGGCCAAGTATCAGGCGCTCAGGGCCGAAATCGTGGAACTGGTCAACTCGCTGCACCTGCACAACAACCGGATCGAAGCGCTGATCGACCAGCTTTACGGCATCAACCGCAAGATCATGTCGATCGACGGCGCGATGGTGAAACTGGCCGACCAGTCCCGCATCAACCGCCGCGATTTCGTCGAGGCGTATCGTGGCTCTGAACTTGACCCGACATGGGTCGACCGCGTCGCCGAAAAACCCGGACGCGGCTGGGCGACGTTCATGGAACGGTTCCGCGGCAAGGTCGAAGATCTGCGCGCCGAGATGGCCGAGGTCGGGCAATATGTCGGCGTCGATATTTCGGAGTATCGCCGCATCGTCAATCAGGTGCAGAAGGGCGAGAAAGAGGCGCGTCTGGCCAAAAAGGAAATGGTCGAGGCGAACCTCAGGCTGGTCATCTCCATCGCCAAGAAATACACCAACCGTGGTCTTCAGTTTCTCGACCTCATTCAGGAAGGCAACATCGGCCTGATGAAGGCGGTCGACAAGTTTGAATACCGGCGCGGTTACAAATTCTCGACCTACGCGACCTGGTGGATCCGCCAGGCGATCACGCGTTCGATCGCCGATCAGGCCCGCACCATCCGTATTCCGGTTCACATGATCGAAACCATCAACAAGCTGGTGCGTACGGGCCGCCAGATGTTGCATGAAATCGGGCGCGAACCCACGCCCGAAGAACTGGCCGAAAAGTTGCAGATGCCGCTGGAAAAGGTCCGCAAGGTGATGAAAATCGCCAAGGAACCGATCAGCCTCGAAACCCCGATCGGGGACGAAGAAGATTCACAGCTTGGCGATTTCATCGAGGACAAGAATGCGGTGCTGCCATTGGAAAGCGCCATCCAGGGGAACCTGAAGGAAACCACGACCCGCGTGCTGGCGTCTCTGACCCCGCGCGAGGAACGCGTGCTGCGGATGCGGTTCGGCATCGGCATGAATACCGACCACACGCTGGAAGAAGTCGGCCAGCAATTCAGCGTGACCCGCGAGCGTATCCGGCAGATCGAAGCCAAGGCGCTGCGTAAGCTGAAACATCCGAGCCGTTCGCGGAAGTTGAGATCGTTCCTGGATCAGTAGTTCGGACAATTGTCCGACCTACATCGGGGATCGCATTCGTCAAATCGCCCGGCAAGACACCACCCCGCGGGTGCGACACGACCAAGAACCACGGCGCAATAAATGCCGCGCGGAACACCGCGACATAAACAGCAGCCCGCGATCTGAATCGCGCGCATGACAGGGTCAGAGACCGGACCCAAAGGGACCGGAGGACCCTGCGCCCGTACCGCGCATTCGGGGCAGTTTATCACGTTGGGTGTCGACCCGCATGCCGGGTTCACTGCCGTCCGCAGACCCGCGCCAGATAACGGGTGAATTGCCAGAGATTACGCTCGATCGGGTGGTACGTACCGGCTGGTAAAATGGTCGAGGCGCTACCCCGGTGCAATGCCTCGACCAGCACCTTGTCCTCGTCATTGGCAATATTCATATAGGCCAGCAGGTCCGCCCGCCACCGTTCAAAATCCTCGGGCGCAATATCAGAAAGCACCTCGGGCGGCACGGCAACCCCCCATGTCGCTTGAAACTGGTCGACCGCGATGGGTTGCACCGAAATCCACCAAAGATAATCCGGCATCAGCGTCACCAGATGGCACGGGAATACACAGAAATCGATCATCATCCGCCGCCATTCGCCGGTCAGCCGCGTATTGTCGGGATGGGCGGCCCCGGCCCCGGAATCCGCCGCCTGAGGGGCGCGGTGCCACGCGTAATGATCGCTGTCCTCGCCACAAACGTAATCATCCAGCGGCTTCTTGTGCTTGGCAAAGGTCTTCTTGTGCGCAATCGGGACGTGATAGCTTTCGGTGAAATTCTCGATCAGGTTTTTCCAGTTGGCGTTCCAGACCATCGTCTCGCGCAGCACGGTCCGGTATGCGGCCATGTCGTATCGCCCCACGACATTGTCGCGCAAAGGTGCCAGCGCTTGTGCCACCGTTTCGCTCGGAGCCGGTGCAAGGCTGACATAGACGAACCCCTCCCATATCTCGGTGCAAAGCGCGCGCAAACCGTGCGCGGAACGTACGAACCCGGCCTTCATCTCCATGTGCGGCGCGCGGATCAGGTCGCCTTTCAGATCATAGGTCCATGCATGATACCGGCAGGTGAACCGCTTTGTGTTGCCGGTCGCGTCCGGCACAAGGCAGGCGAAGCGATGCGCGCAGGCATTGACGAAGCCGCCGATGCCCCCCTCTGCATTCCGCACAACCAGCACCGGCACGCCCGCGATTTCCCCGGTCAGAAAATCGCCGGCATCCGCAATCTCGTCTGTGCGTCCAAGGCAAATCCATTCCGCCGCAAAGACGGCCTTGCGCTCGTGTTCGAAGAATTCCGCCGAGTGGTTGACGATCGCCGGGATCGGATTGGCCCGATCAAAAGGTTGTTCACCGGCCGCGTGCAGCGCGGCAAGCATCTTGCGCAATTCGGCATTCGCAATACCATCTTGGTCTGAATTCGGTTCCATCGCGCCACGCTAAGCGGGAATTCTCGTTCTGCAAGCCATATTCGCGGTCATGCCGAAAACCGAAATCCCGCCATCAGTTCGATATTTCACAACCCCGCAACCCGCTGACGACCGCTGTCTGATAGCGCATCAGCACGCTGGGCCCCTCGCGCCGCGCCAGATCGGGCCCTTTGCGCACATGGTCGAAATAGGGATTGCCGTCGGGGAAATCCTTGCGTGATATGAACAGACCGACCGCAGTGCAAAACCGCTCCGGGATATCCGGCAGAAACAGATAACGCCACGGTTCGCTTACGGACCGCACCGGCAGATCGTACCCGGCAAGATAATGCGTCAGTTGCCCGGTCAAGCCATAGGCATCGGTCGCGATCCAGACGGCGTCATTTTCGGCCGCGACCGTCCTGATATCCCGGATCACCGCGTCCCAGCCCCGGATTTGCGTTGACGGATTATGCCCGCCGATCAATGCCCGCCCCGGCCAGAAGGCAACCGCGAAAGTCGCCAGCGCCAGGGCAAACCCCACCGGGGCCGCCCAACGCATCGTCCACCCCCTGGGCATACCCAGCGCGGCCATGACCGCCAGCACCGGAAATATCGGCGCGATCCACTGCCCGCCCGCCAGCGACCTGAGCCCATGCCACGTCAGGTAGATGACGATCGGAGCGGTCAGCCAGATCAGATATCCGGACACCCGCCCCGACCGCAACGCCCGCAGCACCAGCCAGAATATCAGCGGTGTGACCAACAAGACCACCGAAAGCCAAAAAAGCGCGAAATCACCAAGGTCCACGTTTCCGCCGGACCCGACCCGCCCGAATTGCCGTTCAAACCCGATCCAGTCGTTTCGCAGGTTCCACCACAAAAACGGCAGCAGCACCAACACCCCGACCGCCGCCCCGGCCCAGACCTGCCAGACCCGCAACCAGCCACGCCCCTCGCGGGTTGCCAGCAACCAGATCACCAGTGAAAGACCGAAAAAGAAGTTGGTGAATTTGGACAAAACCCCGAGACCGGCAAACAGGCCCACCAACAACCACCAATGCGCGGACCGGCCGTTTGCGACCTCGGCAACGGCCCAGATCGCGGCCACCCAGAACAAAATCGACGGTGCGTCCGGCGTGGCGGCGAATCCCAGCGCTGCAAACGGCACCATCGCGCTCTGCCAAAGGGCCGCCCGAAAGGCGATCCCGCGATCCTTGGAGATCACCCACGCCATGCGCCACGTAAGCAACGTGATCAGCGCCGATGCCAGAACCGGCAACAGACGCACGCCCCAAAACGCCCCCTGCGTCAGCCATTGCCCCAGCCATATCCACCACGCGATCATCGGCGGATGGTCGTAATAACCCACCGACGGCACGCTCGCCCACAGCGTGTAATAGGCTTCGTCCTCGGACAACGGCAACAGACACGCGGCACCCAGATGCAGCACGCCAAATCCAAGAACAAGCGCCCATAATCCGCCGGATTTAAGCATGATCCACCTCGTTGCCGCCCAAGGCTTAGCGGCAATATATCTTTGGGGTCAAGGCAGCATGTGGTGTTTGGGAAAAGGGCCTACACAAAGGTTTGAAGCCTGCGTATAGTGCGCCCAGCCAGCCGAGTTATTTTCAGGGGAACCCAAAAAATGCGCTGCCCGTTTTGCGGAAACATCGACACCCAGGTCAAGGACAGCCGCCCGGCTGAAGATCATATCGCGATCCGCCGCCGCCGCGCCTGCCCGGCCTGCGCGGGGCGTTTCACGACATATGAACGGGTGCAATTGCGCGACCTCGTGGTGATCAAGAAAAACGGCAAACGCGAGGAATTCGACCGCGACAAGCTGGAACGCTCGATCCGGATTGCGCTGCAGAAACGCCCGATCGACCCAGAGCGGATCGACCACATGATCTCGGGCATCGTGCGGCGACTGGAGAGCCTTGGCGACACCGATGTCCAGTCCGACAAGATCGGCGAGATCGTGATGGAATCGCTCGCCCGGATCGACACGGTTGCCTATGTGCGGTTTGCCAGCGTTTACAAGAACTTTCAGGCGGCGGATGACTTCGAGGATTTCGTGTCCGAACTACGCCCGCCCGACCCTTCTGACGACTGACCATGGCCTGCGATCCGGCAGATCGACGCTGGATGGAACTGGCGCTGGCGCTGGGCCGCCGAAATCTGGGGCAGACCTGGCCCAATCCGGCGGTCGGTTGCGTGATCGTGAAAGATGGCCATGTCGTTGGGCGTGGCTGGACCGGCCCCGGCGGCGTACCCCATGGCGAGACGATGGCGCTGGCCCAGGCAGGTGCACGCGCGCGTGACGCCACCGCCTTCGTCACACTGGAGCCCTGCGCGCATCACGGGAAGACGCCGCCCTGCGCGGACGCCCTGATCACGGCCAGGGTCGCGCGGGTCGTCATCGCGATTCAGGATCCCGATCCGCGGGTGGCAGGCAAGGGCATTTCGCTGTTGCGCCGTGCGGCGACTGCCGTTGAAACCGGATGTCTGGCACGCGGGGCGCCGCGTGACCCCGCCGGGTTTCTGCAGCGCATCCAGAAGGACCGTCCGCTGGTAACCCTCAAACTCGCCACGTCGCTGGACGGACGGATCGCGA
>Ga0114932_10004344_pt1 | contig 13338 bp, 10 predicted proteins | sample 2SBtaG_2_FD_87286 | JGI IMG/M metagenome (GOLD analysis project Ga0114932, IMG submission 87286) | Deep subsurface microbial communities from Kolumbo volcano to uncover new lineages of life (NeLLi) - 2SBTROV12_ACTIVE470 metaG | ecosystem: Environmental > Aquatic > Marine > Volcanic ...
ATTAGATTCTGCTACAGGTATTGTAAACATACAAGACGGTGGTTCTACCGTACTTAGCTTTACAGAAGGTAACTCTGGTGACGTAACTGTTAAACTAGAAACCAATGCTAAAGACTTAGTATTCACTGATAATGGTGATGCTACTAATATGAAAATCTTAGATGCCGCTGCTGGTATCAATGTTCCCGGAGAGGTACAAACGACTGGTATCGCATTTACCGACGGTGATAATGCTATGACAATTGTGGATGGTGGAGCTGTAACTTTCCCAGTAAGTATTGATATTACAGGGTCTGCGGGAATTATATTAGAAAATGACGAAACTATAACCAACTCAACAAATGGACAAGTTGATATAAATGGTAATGTAATGGTTGGGTCTGGTAGTGGAAATGCTACAGTAAAATCAAGTGGTAACCATGACATTATTGTTCAAACAGGTAACAGCACTACAGGGTCAATTACAATAACTGACGGGGCAAATGGAGACATTACCCTTGCTCCTAACGGTACTGGTGAAATAGCTGCTGATTCCCACATATCAGTTGCGGACAGTCATTACATAGAATTAGAATCCGCTGCAGGTACTCCTGGTACAGACGATTCAGCTCAAGGAATTGTAATTGAATTTTTAGCAGCTGAAGCAATTACCCAATGGGATGCTGTATACGTCAGCACAACAACTGGTAGAGTTGGAAGAGCTGATGCAACTAATGCAGCTAAAATGCCTGTGATTGGTATTGCTATAGAACCTCAAGGAAGTGCTGGGTCAGCCGTTAGAGTATTAACGCATGGTGTATATAGAGATGACGGTGGATTTGGTGGAAATATGACAGTAGGAGTTGATTTATATGCTCCTGAAACAGCTGGTAACTTAACTACTACACGACCTTCAGATGACGACGATTTTGTACAAGTTATAGGGGTAGCCATAGGCGTAAGAAGTGCTTTTATTAACCCAGACTTAACAGTACTTAAATTAGACTAGGAGTAACTGTATATGGCTGATTTAGAAGATATAAATGGTGTAGCAAACGCAAGCCTTGAAACTATAAATGGGGTTGACGCATCAAGCGTTGAGGATATTAATGGCATAACAGGTGTAGGCGTTCAATACGCCGCTGTAGTAACTACATCATTAGGCACTTCTGGAGATACTTATAGACCAGTTATGGCATATGATACGCATAATGACAAGTTAGTTGTATTTTATCAATCAGCCAATTCTTCTACTAACCAAGGAAAACGCAGAGTTGGGACAGTAGGTGCAGATGGGGCTGTAACATGGGGGTCAATAGCAGACTTTGACGCTGGTCAAACTAGCAGTAGTGATAATCCTAGAGGAATTAAACCCTTATTTGCTTGTTTTAACTCATCAATTAATAAGGTTGTAGTAGGTTATAATAGTGCTGTTGCTAGTGGCAATCAAACTGAATATAAAGTATATACACGATATGGAGCTATTTCAGGCTCTGGTGGAAGCGCTACGATTACTATGGAACCAACATCTAGTTCAAGTGGCAACAGTGCTGGTTATTGGTCTGGAGAAGGGGTAGAACGTGGTCAAGCTGTTTATCATACCAAAGCTGATAAAGTAATAGTTCATTATGAACAACCTGCATGGGATGACCATTATAGTAGTACAGAGCCAGTTTGCCAAGTTCGACATGTAAGAATTTACGGTGATGGTAGTGCCGTAAATGATACAGATATGACAGGAATAGTTGGGGCTTACAGCGGAGGTTCCGTTGATACTGATTCAAACCCTTGGGATTCAGGTTCAGGGTCTAATAATTTACAGCATTGGGTAGGTATAACATATTGTGCTAGTATTGAAAGAACTATTTATGCTACTAGTGATAATGGCTCATTAACTTTACGTTGTGCTAGAACTGGTGGAGGTTCTACGATAACTGAAGATTTAGATAATAGTGAAACGCAAATAGATGTAGCTGACGGAACGCAATTCCAAGACGGTGACTTACTTGTAATGAGAGGAACGGGTAGTCATGAATATATGGAAGTAATAAGTGTAGCTGGTAATACGATAACCGTAACAGAACGAGGATTAGGTAGCTGGAATGCTTATACGCATAGTAATGGAGATTATATAAATAACTATACACATAATTTGGGTGCTGATTGTGTCGAAGGTTTTTCCGATGCGGATGATATTCAAGTTGCGTGGGATGAAGACAATAATAAAGGCGTTTGTATTTGGACTGGTAATAGTGATGGACACCTTCGATACCATACGTTTACTGTTAACACATCCACTAACGCTATTACATTTGCTGATGAGTCAGCTACTGGAGATGGTAGTGAAGGTACATTTGAAAGTACAGCCGCTTGTGATTCTGTAAATATTTGTTACGACGAAGCCGCTAACCACTTTGTAATTGTATATAGAATGAATTCTAAATTGTATTTTAGAACCGCTAAATTTGATGGTACTACACCAAATTTATTATGGGGGTCATCATCAGGCTTTGCCGCTACTAATGATGATGCTGATGACAGAGTTTTAATTTATCCGCCCGCTAGTGGAACTGGTAGCACCGATGCAGTACGGACTACACAATTAACATTTTCGCCAGCTAATGTACAAATGCAAAAGTACCCAGATGCTACACCTGGAGTTTTAGTATGTTTTTGGAAAGCTGATAGTGCTGATAATAACCCTGAAGGTATGGTTACACGATTAGCCGCTTTAGGAACACATTATGAACAAACAGCGGGGTAGATATGAGTAAAGCATTAATTAGAAAAAGTGATAAAGTAATTGTAATGGTTTTTGATGATTCAACAACTATTACGGATTCTACTGTTAGGGGTGCTTATAGAGTTACTGTAAATGATAAAAATACATTGGTCCATAATAAAAAAGAGTTAGATATTGTTGAGAATATTACTTTACCAGAAGATTTTGAACTATATAAATATGAAGTTAATAATGGTGAGCTTTCTGTATCTGATTCATGGGCGGATGAATTAGCCCGTAGAGAGTCTGACAGATTATTTGCATTACGTGTAGAACCACCAGTAACAGACCACGTTGCTCCATCAGAAGAAGAAATGCAACAGATTTTAAATGATGAACCATCACGTGGTCCTGAATAAAATTTACCCATACATAGTATAATAATATATACGCCTTCGGGCGAAAGATAAGAAAAGGAGATAACAATGACAGAAATAGACGTACAAAACGATTTGAATGCAGTAAACAATCAGATTGAAACTTTTGCTGAAGAGCTAAGGAAAATAGATGCGGCAAGGGAAAATATAGTAACACAACTTACAAATTTAAACGGGGTGTCGATGTACTTAAGGGGCAAACTAGCTACTGATGAAGAAGTAGTTAAAGAAGAGTCTTCTGAAGATGATTTAGAAAGAACTTCAGAGTACCCAGAAGAAACATCATAAACCCCCAAATGGGGAGATAAATGCCTACAACCGATTTTAGTTTTACAAGCGTATTAACTTATAACGGTTCTACTTATGGAGATATGACTTTAGAGGCACAAAAGCCTGGTGGAACTTCTTTTGGAGCTTTTGTAGAAACAAGTCATTTTTTATATTTAGGTCATGATAGTAAGTTTGACATGGCTATTTTTGATATTGATACAGCAGGAAGTCTTGGTACGTTAAAGTATGAATACTACAACGGTAGTGCTTGGACTGAATTTAATCCATCATCTGCTTTGTATGCACAAGACCCAGATGATGACGAAGATTCTCAATATGCTTTTGATGCGGATGGGGCAGAAATGTTTCCAGAAAATAGATTAGACGATTGGTCTACTACCGCTATTAATAGCACTACAAAATATTGGATACGGATTTCTAGCCCTACGTCTGTAACACAAAACCCTACGTTTAAACGTATACAAATGAGACCTTTATCTGCCTACTGCACTTCTAAAGATGTATTTGATTTATTGCAAATGAGCGCCGTATTAGGAGGAACTGATTTTACTTCTAGTACAGTACCATCTAAAGCTCTTGTAGAAAAGTACATTAATGAAGCTCAATCTTATATAGATTACATGACTCGTAAATCATGGAGACCAAATATTGTTTATGATGAGTACCATGAGTTTAATTTAAGCGGGTTTAAATTAGATAGACCAGACCCCTCTAAAATTATTAGTTTTAAAATTTGGAATGGGGGTTCTTGGGATAATAAAACCCAAGGTAGAAAACAAGACTTTTTCTTAGTCCATGATACTGGAATGATACATTTTTCACGATATTTTTTACTACCAGCACGATTTCAATCATATAATGCCCCAGTTTGGAGATGGGGAGGTGGTGAATTTACTATGCCTATTAAAGTAACATATTTAAATGGTAGGGATTTTAATACAGATGTAAGGGAAAATGGTATTGTACATGATGCTTGTAAAAAATTAGCCGCTATAGATATTACTAGAACTGCTGATTTCGGAGGATTAGTTGTGAGTGGAATGGATAGAGTGCTTTCACCCCAGCGTTTAGAAGGTTGGAAGATGGAAATAGACGAGCAATTAGAAAGTTTACGAGCATTTGAGATATTTTAAGGGGTAAATTATGGCAGAACCAGTAGCAGTTACAGATATATTAAGTGAAATTAATGGGCAATGGAATGCTAGTAATGTAGCAAAACCTCAAATTGTAGAAATGAATGGGGCAGACGCACCATCTCGAATAGATTTAAATAGGGGAGATTACATAATTGGCCAGCCAGGAAGTCCTACTATGGAAGAAACTCCATTAGGAAACTGGCAGTATGTAAACAGGACATACGGAGTTAATATTAATGTGCAGACTAGAATTAGTAGGCAAAGACTTTATGATTTAATGCGGGAAATTCGTAGAATATGTCATGCAAGACGACATAATTTAACTAATTTTCAACGATTACAGTTCATAAATTTTAATGAAGAGGTAGGAGAGCAGTTAAATGTTTGGAACGGAACTGTATCACTGCAAGCAATTAACGATAATGTTCTCGCAGAAACTACGTAAATATGAGTATAATAATAAGAAGAACTTTGTTCTTTCCTAATTAGGAGGAAATATGGCAATATATAGGTCGGACCAAGCGCAATTAACATTTAATAGTGAGGCGGCTGCTGGAGGGTATGTAGAAACTATACCTAGCGGTCTTTCTGTATCTGGCGGTAGTACCACACTTTCAGCCGCACATGAGGCAGGAGTTCGCCAAATTACTGTATCATCAGCAACTAGCTTTACTGTAGGAGACCACATTGCTTTTGATGTGGGGGTTACTGCACAAGAATCAGAATTAAGAAGAATTGAACATATATCAGGAACTACATTTACTTTAGATGCGCCTACAGCATTTTATCATGGTAGTAGTTGTACAATTAAAGAAGTAGATGCCACTAGTATTACTTCCGCTACTGCTCAACAATATATTAATTTAATTCCTGGTGTATATGAAACAGTCGACTTACCCGACCCAGAAATGGCAATTGAAGGAAGATATTTCTTAGGGACTGCTTCAAAACGAAATTTTTATGCTGCATATAGCGGTCAACAAACATATAACGGTTCTTTAGGAGGTTTTGTTCTTTTAGATGGTAGAGCTTTAAGATATCCTATTGGACAAGTTGCTTCTTCTACACTTTATGTAAATACTGCTGGTACTGACGGAGACCCAAGCTATGGAGCTATGATTAATGGGGCAGTTAAAAAAGGAGACTTTTTTGTAACTGTAGATGCTGCATACGGAAGTATTCCTCAAAATGCTTATTTAGTGTTTACGGGTTCAACTACACGAACAACCGAATCTAGCAGTACTTCAGAAATAAGAAAGCACGTAGGAAGTGCTTCTACTACAGCACTTCAATTAGATTATCCATTACAATTTGACCACGCAGATAATGAGTATGTGTTTGCTGTTATGACTTCTGATGGGGGAACTACCGTAGCTACTAACCAAACTATTCCATATACTCACGCAATTACAGAAACAGTAGATTTAGATTCAATTAGTTGGCATGCTCATATGAGAGCTTCCGATGAAGATTCAACTAAAGATTTTGACCGCAGATATTTTGGGGGCAAAGTAGGAAACGCTACTATTGCTGCTGATGAAGGCGGATTAGTAACCATGTCATGGGATTCTGTAAATTTCTTAGGAATGATTCATAATCAAAAAACTAGTTCAAATGGTTCTGTAGGAGTTCCGTTTTATTCAATGATGCAGACTATTGATAGCGATGGGGTTGATTTTCCTACAACAGACCCTTACTACTTTTCCCAAGGTGAGGTTACTATATTTGGACAGACTATTGCGAGAATACGAAGCTTTAGTTTATCTATAAATAATAACGAAGAACCTAGATATTATGTAACAAAGCAGATGGGTCGAAGAAGAGGTCCATCAGAGATAAAAGAGCAGCGAAGAGAATACAGCCTTAGTGTATCATTAGCACTACCAGATGCTGGTGTTGCTACTACTGCAGCCAGAACCTTGTTTAACGAGATGTTATTAGAGGGGGATTATGGTAGTGGTAAAGCAGGTTTTGATGTGTCAATAACCTTTACACGAGGAAATGTTGTGACTGATTTTGAGGACAAAATAACTATTACAGTCCCAGCTTCAACTGCGGGAACTGGTGGTAATAATCAAGGAGCTTTTATTAGAACAGCTCCACATGACTTTACTACTGATAACCCGTTCCAAGTAGATGCTGATATTCTTTTCCGTAATTTGAAGATAGACGTACAAGATTCAGAGTATTATTACCCATAAACGTATATACAATTTAATATAGTGGAGGTTAGCTACCCATGACCAGTAAAGCAAAAGATATTTCAACTTCGTTTGACGTATCGAAATATACGGTAAGTTCAGAGCCAACAACGGAAACGATAACCATTGAAGGAACGGGAGATACGTTTGATGTTTCTATTAAGCCTTTAACGTGGGCAAAAAGAAACCAACTTATTTCACGGCATCTTAACTGGGATGCTGATGGAAATACTTCATTTAGTGGAGACGAGTACGTACGTGCTTGTTTACGAGAAATGATTATAGAAGCGCCTTGGGGGAAAACTACCGAAGCGTTTTTAATTTCTATAGATGAAAGGTTAGGTAAGGCTTTAGAAGAATTAGTACCTCAAGCATTTGGTACTGATGATTTAACAGAGTCTGAAACCGTAAAAAAAGGGCAGTAGCCTTTCTTTCAGGGGTGGGACAACATACACCCCAAGAAGGGCTAGTGTATAATTATTGGTTAACTGTTCTAATGTTGCTTAAATTAGGTATACCGTATACGGATATTTTAAACTTTACGGAATCTGAAATTGCTTTAATTATTGGTTTAAGTGGTGCAATCTCCCAAAAAGAATTTGATATGCAAGAACGTAATCAACGGATTGCGCAAGCAAAAAGACAGGGAGGTTAAATAATGCCAGCTAATGTACCTTTAGTAGCACAAATAATGGTAACCCATTCTAATCAAGCAATGGGAGCTACTACGCCTGGTCGAGCCGCAACAAGTACTGGCGGCGGAGGTCAAAGCTCTACTAGAGACGCTAAACGAGTTATTAAAAATGACGAGACTCGAAATAAACATCTTGATGAAATCAGAAAATTAAATCGGACTAGTTTAAAAACTGCTAGAAGCTACCTTTCTGCTACGTTTGGCGTACAAGTAACTATGTCTGCTATGCTAAAACAATCACAAATATTTACTGGAATTTTAGGAAGTTTATTTAGTTTATTTGGTACATTTATTGATGTTATTCTTGCGCCATTTGTCCCTGCTATTGCCAAAGGAATTAGGTATATAGCTTCTTTAACCCCTTATATTAGAAAAGCAGCTGATAATATTGGCTCCAAAGTTTTAGCTTTAGGGGCAATTTTTGTAAAGGTTTTAAATTTATTAGGGCTTAGTCCAATGGCAAATAGCACTAAATTTAAACAGGTACTCGGATATGTAATTGTCGGTGTGTTCTTTGCTCGTATATTTAATCTACATAAATTATTAATGTACTTTTTAAAATTTATTTTAATGTTAACTATACGTAAAATAAATGCTACCATCGCTACTGGAAATGCTTCTCAAGTTACCCTGTTAAAAATTATTGCTGCTAATACAAACCCAATAAAAAATGTAGCTAAAAATAATGTAGCTTCAGGGGTTGTAGCAGGTTCATTTTTTACTAAATTTACTAAATTATTTAGAAGCAGAACATTTTTAATTGTAGCTGGTATAACTGCTCTTATAGCAGGGATAACTTGGTTAGTAGATAAAGTAGGTGGTTGGTTAGGTAAAGATAAAGAAAATGGGGTTAATAACGTAGGAAGTCCAGGAGGTCTTAAAATAGGAGACCAAACTTACTTATTACCTAGTTGCGGTCCTTTACGCCCCGACCTACCCGAAACTCCGGGAGATATTATAAAAGAAAAAGCAGCTGTAAAAGTAGTTGAACTAGCAGCTAAAGTTGTTTCATCATTAAGTCCTAGAAATCCTAAATTAGATGATATTACTCCAAACAAAGTTAAAGGTACTACTCCTCCTCCGGGCCCAGCAGGTAAAGTTGCAGATGACATTGCTAAGGCAGCTGACACAGTTGCTAAAAGGGGTCCAATAGGAGATGCCGTAAAATGGGCTTCAAAAGCTGCTCAAACTGCAGCTAAAGCAGCAACCGCTGGCAGCAAAGCTATTAACGAATTAGCGACAAGGGCTAGACAAGTTACGCAAAAAACAGTAAGTACAGTTGCAGAAGTTGCTGCAAAAATTACTGGAAGAAATCCAATGGTAGATAATTTATCTTACAAACAAGCCAATCGTTTTTCCACAGGAGGGGATGCTGCTTCCGTAGCGGCAGACGAATTAAGACAACGGGCAAGAGGAGGGTCAGCGGCTACAGGTGCTATCTCAAGTGCAGCTAAAACTTCAAAAATTCCAAACTGGTTAAAAAAAGTTGGTGGTACTATATTAGATGTAGGAGCTGTGGCAGGACCTTTTGTAGAAGGGTTTTTTGGGATGAAACGAGCACAAGCTGTAGATGATATATACACACAAGCCCGTATTCAAGACTTAATAGATTCTGGTATGTGGGAAGAAGACCAAATAAGAGCTGCAGTATTAGCAATGAGGACGGGGCATAACCAAATGCAATCGGCAGCTGCTTTTGGAATGTCAGGTATTAACGCCGGAATGGTGCGGAATATAGGGGGAGGTTCAAATCTTCCGCAAGGTTTGGCGGAAGCGGCTAGACACGCTCTATACCCTACTACGAGTGCGCTACATACGACAAACGCCCTAGTAGGACTTGAAACTCTAACTATGCCACTGGGGATAGCTCCGGCAATCGGAGTTGGGGCAGCTGGTATAGGAATACCCGCTGCAGATGATATGTTGTTGCGGGGTAGCGCTGGAGATATTAATATTAACATTACTACTGGCCCTCATGGGGATATTAAAGATGCTCAAGTTCAAAGCCAAAAGAACCGTAAAATTAGTATTTTCAATAACTTTAATGAAATGACTATGGAAGATGATTAAATGGAATTAGCAGTTTTATTACGTAATTGTGCTCATGATGAAAAAGCAACTGGTAGTATTATTAGTGGTAATCATAAACGCCTTAGATATGCTCTAAAATGCGATACGTTTACTATTCAATATGCTAAAAGCCCTATGCAACTTCCCATGCTAGGACAATCTCCTGAAATTATAGATTTAAATATTTTTCGCCCTAGTATAACAATTACTGGAATTGTAGATACAGTAGGGCAGACAACTAGTAAGACTACACTATTCCAAAATATGGAAACCATAAATGTTGCTAGAAAATATTGGAATGGGGTAAAGTACGAAGACGTAACTCAAACTTATTATGTACCTTTTAAAAATGCTTTAGAGGGGGCAGTATCTACATGGATAAGTACTGAAACTACTCAACTAGAACTTGAAATAGGAAACGCTAATTTTCCGTTATACAATACTGCAGCCGAACCTAACAGTAGTGATGTAGTAGCAGTTTATACAAGTTTATTAAACGAAGCTTTAGATACAAGCGAAACAGGTGTTGATGTTGACGATGGGGACGAGTTTGCTGTAAATGATGTTATACGGATTGAAGAAACTTATACAAGTTTATTAAATGAAGCATTAGACACAACTGAAACCGCAGTTGATGTTGATGATGGAAGTGAATTTTCTGTAAATGATGTTATTAAAATTGTAAATTCAGCAGATTCAAACGCTTTTGAAGAAATGTTAGTCACAGCAATAAGCAGTAATACTCTAACTGTAACTCGTGGATATAACAACACCGCCGCAGCTGCTCACGCAGATAATGCCGCTATTAATGGTACGGCTTTTGAAGAAATGTTAGTAACTGGAATTAGTTCTAATACTTTAACCGTTACACGAGCATACAATAGTACGTCAGCGGCTAAACATGCAGATAATGCTACAATTACAAAAGTAGAAACCGAAACGGGCGGAGGCATATACATAGTTGCTGTACAACAAGCAAGGTTTAATGTGAGTCCAGGAACGGAAGATAGATACGAATTTACCATGCAGTTTGTATGCGAAGCTAGAAAAGATACTCAATTTAATGTGTAAGAGGGATAAATAATATGGCATTGCCTACTATACGATTAGATTATTGGAATGGTTCAGCATGGGTAGAAGCTAAAACCCATAAAGGGAACTCGGCTGTTGTAGAATGTACAATTACAAAAATATTAAATAATCCAAGTATGGCTTCTGTAGTTTTAGCTAATCCCTCTAAAGACTGGACTTCAACTACCGCTTCCACAAGTAAAGGTAACCTTACTGAAGTTTTTGAAGGTACACCTTTTATGCATTGTATTTTACGAGATAATGAAACAGGTTTAATTTTATTTAGAGGGAGGGTTTATAGTGTTATAGATGAATATGATGTGTCTAAATATGCTGACTCTCTTCAATTATTATTACATGATGGGTTAAAAGAATTAAATGACTATCCTATTAAAACTACCCCACCTTCACTAACTCAAATTGCTTTAAATACGTATGATAAACGAAGTGAGTTAATTGAATTAATTTCAACTAAATTAAATGCTAGAATTAGTTTTAGCGATACAACTAAATTTGAACCTTCTCATCACGCTTTTACAACAGCTGAAAAAAAGCGGGCAGGTAGATTAAGTGATGGAAATTATTATTCAGATATTTCTACAAGTACTACTAATGCGTTACAACTAATCCATGATATTTCTCAAGCTGACCCTCATGATGGAGATACAACTTCTAAACATTATGGATTTGATTATTACGTTGACCCAGCAATTACTAGCTGTGCTACTAACTTTAGCCCTGTTACAAATTTACCTACGTTTAATTACTTTGAACGGGGAACTAGGCCAAGTGCAGATACATCAGCTATAGCCGTACCCGCTACTTACGGTATTACGGTTAGATATCCAATTCCTCCTGCATGGGCGGCTATATCAGATGATTTAAAAAGTAGACACGTTAAAGGCATGTTGCCAGACTCTCGTTTTATTGACGATGAAGAAGCTATGTATACTTCTGCTCAAGTTACCTTTGAAGAAAAAGGGGCTAATGAATTAGATGCTAGTGGTTTAGGAGAATCTGAACAACAATTAGAAAGAGATGTAGAGTTTGAATTACTGTATGTAACTATTCCAAGTGGACATTTTACACATGCTAGTAACTCTACCGGAAAGGCGATTTGGGAAAGTAAAAGATTATTTTATAGGGCTGATAAACCCACTGATGTAGATACTACTTCTGGGGGTAACGGGGCAGACCAATCCAATACAGCAGCTAATCCCCATTTAATATATAAAGCAGGAAGTAGTAATCCTTGTGCAATTATACATTATGCTAGTGGGAGTGCTAGTGGTACAGCTGCTGACTATGTAATTTTATCTAATATTTATGATGCATCTGAAACTTATGAAGGAATTACCTTTGATGCTTTTCCTACTGATAGTTCAAGCGTTAGATTTTTTACACGAGCTAGTCAAAGTAGTTCAGCAACAACAGCTCCTTATTTTGACTTAGTTCCTAGTACAGGTAGAGTAGCTAAAAAATTCGATATTAAACGCCCTCTTTCATTAGATTTTTATGAGATAGAACAATCAAGTGAAAGCATTCGTAAACATATTGCGTCAAGTTTAAATAGAAGAACAGTAGATAAAATTGTTAAGGGGGAGTTAAGAATTAATCGTTACCCTTATGTGAAAATTGTTTCTCCAGCAGCTAACGCTGCGATAAGTAGTAATGTAATTACATTTTCTACTCAGGGAGGTTCTGCGGCTTTTACTGCGGCTGATGACTCTACTAAAACAAATGACTGTAGAACATTTGGTGTTAAAAAAGGAATGGTAGTAGCAGAAATGTATAATAATACTGTTACACGTTATTCTTATATATCTGCAGTAAATGCAACTACCGTAACCTATGGAGCAAGTGCTACAGATACTTCTGATGGCACTGCTTTAGATGTAAGTAAGCCTATTGCTATATTTATTCCTGCGGAAGCGGGGCACATGATACGGGCTAAACATGATAAAAATGACCGTGAAATGGATATGGTAATTGAAAATATTATTTATAGATTAGATGCAGGTTTATTAAGTTGCGAAATTTTAGGTACTGGCATTGAAGAAAATGGTGTTGGAATTCCGGGGCAAATGTCTAAAGGAGTTAAATCATCTGTTTCGGCTGGAGTTGATAAAGGAAGAACTACAAATTTACCCCCTAATCAACAAACATGGACTTTAACAGATGGTAATTTAACTCCTGTTTCTAACACTAAATTAAAATTAGTTGCTAATGGTTCTCATGCTGATGGTCAAACATTAGCAGGAAATGGGGGTCAATACGTAACAGTTGTAACTAGTGATGGCCAAAAATATGCTGTTGCAAAAAGAGATGATACAAGTGGATATGCTTATGTAGATATTGGAGGCACTGGCGCAACTTTAGGGCAACCACACGTTCTTTATTTACGAAAATCTGGATACGTTAATTTTCTTGATTCAACAATGCGTGGAGCTACTGACTTAAAAGCTACTGCTGCAACTGCTCAAGATACTACTACAACTATATATAATGACATCGCTTCTTCTGACGATGTTTTGATTGGATGGGCAGAAGCTGATAAAATACGGTATAGATACGACTCTGAAGCTCAACCATCTGCCTTAACCTCTCCTATTACTGACCAATTAAACGGGGCAATCGACAATAGTGCGAGTACCACAACCGTGGCAGTAGACGATGGTAGTAAATTTGTTGTTGGGGATATTATTATTAACACTACCGTTGATGCCCCCGAAGAAGA
>Ga0114932_10004346_pt1 | contig 13335 bp, 14 predicted proteins | sample 2SBtaG_2_FD_87286 | JGI IMG/M metagenome (GOLD analysis project Ga0114932, IMG submission 87286) | Deep subsurface microbial communities from Kolumbo volcano to uncover new lineages of life (NeLLi) - 2SBTROV12_ACTIVE470 metaG | ecosystem: Environmental > Aquatic > Marine > Volcanic ...
ATTTATCTAGCCAGGTTCTCAATTGTTCAAGTAGCGGTAGGGATTGCTCTCTTCGGATAGCGACTTTTTCTTCCGCTGATTTACCTTCGATGAGTTTCTTTGAAACTCATTACGATCAAGCGCTTCAAAACCTTCAACGTTAATTGATGAATAGCGCTAAGTTTACAACCCCTAAATCCTACACTGATCCATTTCAGCAAAAAGGGTGATCTGTAATATAACACCACCCTACTTTGCCATTGATCAAACCTGACAACCCCAAATCCTCGAAGGGTAAAGGTATCGTAAGTAAAAGTACAACCACACATGGATTGACCGCGAATACCTGTCAAAACGAATCAGAGACCATGCTCTTCGAACAGCACCGAGACACTTACACCGCTAACTTTCATCCCAAATCAAACACCGAGAAAATATTAGTGAAAAAGCTAGCCTAATACGGCGTGCATCTAGATCGTATTTACCAAGTCGAAGTGTTCTTTACCAATTATCCCGTGAATGGTCTGCAAACACTGATATTTTTTTAATTGTTTTCTAAAGTAAACAAAATATTGAGTTTCTTTTTTCGCTGCTCAATCAGATCTACTATTTTTTTGATTTGCTCATTATCACCATGTGTTTGTTGAAATTGAGATGTCTGATGGACTGCACAAGACGACAATTCATCAGCCATGGTTAAACACCGGTGTCGAACCAATTTGTGCTTTACGCCAATATCTTCTGAAAATGGTTCCCAGTGTTGACAGTAGTACACTTATCATTCTGGGTTTACTGTCAAAGTGATGGGGCCACCCCTTTGTTCATGATAAATAAACAACGTTTTGTTAGTTAATGAACGACCATCCCATAAGGGTTTGGAATACTCCCTTAACTTTAAATTGACATCTTTTTTAAATCGCCAGTGGTAGTATTTTAACCCTTCATGGAACTCACCATTTAAAAGCCCGGAAGTTTAATGATTTGTAACCTTTAACCATGGTAATCAATTGTGAAAGAGAGTAGTTTCAGTAGTCTTGAAAACAAATACATCGGAGATCTGAAACACTGTAAAGTCATGCTTGGAAGTGTTCCGACCAAGCATCGAGTTTGTAAAACAGTGATGCGCTTCACAGCATTTGAAATACGTCCAAACACTCGTAAAGATAAAAAGTTAGCTTAAAAAATGAACTTTGAATTTGAAAATCATAAGTTTTTTACTCAATCATGATCACCAACTTGTTCTTCCTCCATCCACAGGGATAATTGCCCCATTTAAATAACTGGATGCATCACTTAGCATCCAAACCAATGTACCCTGATACTCATCAACTTCTGCTAAGCGGCTCATTGGTATTCGCGATGAAACTTCTCTTAGAAATGCCTCTGGCTGCCCATTTTCTATGCCTCTGGGACACATGGCGTTACAGCGTACATTTTTTCAGGCCAGCAACAAGCGCACCACTATTTTACCGTTTGCTTGTTTTGGGGGGTCCCAGCCCAAGCAAACGGTAAAATAGTGGCGCGCTTAACTACATCTAATACATCAAGACCTCATTCTAGGTCATTATTAACGAAATTTTGGTGTGATCATCATTTGAATTTGGAAAAATGCAACAAATCATAGGCTTGACCATCAACTAATTCCTGAGCTCTACGGACACCGTCTTCTTGCATACCTGTATCTTTCATAATTTTTATCATTCCAAAATTACATGATAACGTGCCTCCCGTGACCTTCCGAACACAAGCGTCATTACTCAATAATTCCAGCACTGCTCTCCAAGCAATTTTTCCAAACCCTTTTCCACAATATTTTTTCCCTATCAATATACCAACATCTGCTGTTTCGTGTTCCGGTATACAATGAATGGTCATCGTACCTAAAACATGACCTCCATCTTTAGTTAAAACAGTAATAAAAATACTGTTACTACTTTCGAATGAATGGAAATATTCTAAACATGTTGCAATTGTGTGCACTCTGAATCGTTGATTGCTATATATCATTAATTCTGAGTCATTCAGCCAACTGATATAACATTCGCTAATATCATCCTTACAAAACAGTCGAAGTTTTATCTCCCCTGCTATTATTGGAAATAGCCTTATAATTTCTGTTACCTCAATCATTAGTATTCAATCACTCATATTGCCCCATACTGTACGAAATGCTTTAACAATTAGTTCAACATCAGCAGCAGAAAGATCAAGTGCACATCTCCCAAAATATAAAAAACTCTTATCATTTATTTTTTCAGTTACAGGAGATATTTCTTTGTCATAGCAATCTCTCTACGACATATTTCTGAGAAACAACTAATTGCGCTGCCTCAAGTCAAAATTCCGAGATAAATATTGATCTGCTTACTATCATCATGTACTCACCTTTGCTTCAATGAAATAAATAATATCACCTCTAATTAGGTCACCAATTAAACTATGCCACTACACCTATAGCAATTGCGGACTATCAGCACTTGCTTCGCTTTCCAAGCTGGTAGCGCGTGAGGTCAGCATAGCTATTACATTGCATAACAGCTAAAGCATATCATTTTTTTAATTCACTTAAATTAGCCCAAACTTTTCTAAATGTACTTATCACTCTATCTATATTTTCATCGGGCAAATCATGTAAACACATTTCAAAACCCAAAAACGTTTCATCATGCATTTTTTCTGCAACAGGGCAAATCCCTTTTTTATAATCGACATCACGTTTGCAAATATCCGACGTCCAGGGAAAACCAAGGGAACCATAGGCAATTTTTTCCTGATAAATAGGCATTAGATGCAGATTTGCATAACCACCGGCAAGCCCCTCCATACCCTCAGCCTCCAGTGCATCTATAATTCTGGAGCGCGGCACACCGAGCAGCTCAACATCTAGGATCATGGGATACACATAGAAAGCATGCGTGCATTCAGCTCTAATGGCTGGTGTCAAAAGCCCGGGCAGCCCCATGAGCCCTTCCGTCAGATAATCAGCTGCACGCTGACGGCTGGCAACCAGATAGTCTAGCTTTCTGAGCTGTTCAATACCAATTGCACACTCAATTTCTCCAAGGCGGAAGTTGTAACCCAGCATGTTTACAATATTTGCAACCCCTTTATCCTCAACAACGGCCTCAGCATGGTTGCGAATCAGTTGCAGACGTTCTGCAATATCATCATCATTGGTGACGAGTATACCGCCTTCACCGGTGTGAATATGTTTGTGATAGTTTAAGCTATATCCACCCACATGCCCCAGCGTTCCCGTTTTTTTGCCTTTGTAAGAAGTGCCCGGCGCTTGTGCAGTATCAGTCATCACCTTTAACTTATGGTGCTCAGCTATTTCCATGACGGCATCCATTTCAGCAGATTGACCAAAGATATCGATCACCATAATTGCCTTGGTGTAAGGCGTTATATTCGCTTCAATAGAAGCTGGATCAAGACAAAATGTTTCAGGCTCAATATCCGCAAAAACTGGAATTGCGTTCCAGTGCAAAATTGCCGTTGCACTTGCACACATTGTCCAGGGACTGACAATAACCTCATCCCCGGGCTCAATGCCGATGGCGCCAACGGCTGCAATCAAACCAGATGTCCATGAGTTGACTGTAATCGCATGTTTAACACCAAAATAGGACTCACATTGACGCTCAAACGCCTGAACGTTGGGACCACCGTAGAAATCTTCATTCCAGCACCCCAAAAATTTTGACAAAACGCCACTTTCCATGACAGATTTGACAGCTTCGCGCTCTTCTTGCCCAAGCGGATTATAACGTTTAAAAGGTTCTACAATGGTTTTGGGGCCGCCATGTAATGCTAGTTTTACTGTTGTCATGGTTATCTCTGGGTAATTATTTGGTGCATGGCTTCAAGCGTGGCCAAGGATTGTTTTCCGGTACTTAAAGTAAGTGGCTTATCGGTAAGGGCATTAGCTAGTTCATCAGCAACATTCAACTGGTAACGGTTCATACCATTGGTGACCAATTCAGGCTCATTTTGCAATATCTCGTAACCGGCAAAACTAGCGTCAGCTTGAGTTGATTGCCAAGCGATCGACGCCCCCCCTTGCTCATAACGCAACCGACCTGACGGGCTCATTAACTCTATTGTGTAGTGTGAAAAAGCCTCTTCCCATGCGGCTATAAAAACTACTTTTCCCTGTTCAAACTCGACTTGCACATCAGGTTCTGGGTCCTGATCCTCCCAGAGGCGACCTTTATCCAGTATTTTTGCCTTAATAAATGTCCCTAGCCAAAACTCAAGCAGATTAAAGAAATGTGAGCCATTGTGTAAGAAACCCTTTGAATACCACACCACACCTTTGATTGGTGTAGCAATTTGGCCAGATTCAATGCGTTCTTTGATTTCTATTGCGCCAGGATCTGCTCTTCGCATGTAGTTAACAAACAGCTTAACACCAGCACTTTGGCAAGCCTCCACCATCTTTCGCGCCTCGACCAAATCGTAAGCTAAAGGTTTTTCACAAAGAATAAGCTTGGGGGAAGAAAGTGCAAGCACTTCTTTGAGCGCCAAGCTGTGCTGAGCTGTGGGTGAAGCGATCACGACCACACTGGTTTTTTGGGCTTGTACTGCACTGGCTATCGTTGGATAAGCTGGCTGACCATAGTGCTGCTTAAAAAGGTCGCGTTGTTTTTTTTCTGGATCAACTGCGCCTACCAGCTCAAATGAAGGGTGCTCCGAAAAAGCTCTTGCGTGTGTATACACAATTTTTGCTGGATCGAGAGCTAAGTCATAGCCCATGCCGATTTGGCCGAGCCCTATAACTACGCACTTATCCACCATCTAAAGTTCCTTGGTATTTTTTGACCAACACTTGCAAATGTTCGATTTCTACTTGTGGCAAACTGCATGTCTTGCCGCCTAGTGGAATTGAGCTTATCACTCGTTTTTTGGCCAACAACCCGACCACCATGGCCATTGACTCACATCCCACCACCACATCGGCCTCTACTATTTGCTCAATTAATGACTTATTACTAGCTGTTTCAGTAACCAAAGAATTCACCTGCCCTGCCCAGTCATATTTATTTTTATTTTCAGACGGATGGGGGCGAATGATTATCTGGCTTAAAGAACACCCCAATGCACCTGTATTTTTTAAAAAGAATTGTAAGGCATCTGCCTCAGTATAACCCCAATGTCGTTCATTACCGTATGCAAGTAACGCATGCTCGCGAATCGGCTCGCAAACATAAAGAACAGAACTGTTTTGAGTATCATGGGAACGATCTCGAGTCTCTGCCAACAAATCTTTAAAATAGGGGTTTGAGCGCAAAACCACCTGAATCCTGGGAAAGAGTTCTTGTGCAATTCTTTCCGCATCCACATCACCTACCCAGATTTCATCTGGCTGGACGGTAACGCCTTCTAACTGAAATCTCGCAGGGTAATTCACCCAATGATCCAAAAATGCGATCACTTTCTTATCGGAAGCTTTGGCTTGGGCAATGGCATGTTTCTCTAGGTTAGACTCCCAACTGGTACCACACAACACCCAATCGCACATTTTAATTGCTTGCGCTAGAGATATTTTTTCGCAAACGCCAAGTTTACGTTGAAAAATCGCGACTGCAGGCCCATCAAGAACCAAACAATAAGGCTCTTGGTTTCTAAGTAACCAGCTACTCAGAATTTCTGCACCACCTGCATCATGACTGACTACTGCAATCATTTTATTTCATTGCTCATGTATCACCCTTACGAACCACGGCTTGATTTATCGCGACCCAATCCGGTCTTTGCTGAAGCAATTGAACCACTTCTCGGCAGCTAAACAGTAAACCATTGGGCTCAAAATATTCGATTATTTTTTTGATCAATTCATAATCGCTGATTTCATCAAGCGTTAAGCCTAGTTCAGGCCAATGTGATTCAGGCGGTGCAACCAGATGCATTTGAGAAAATATTTCCGGATGATTGCGAATATGAAGCGTGACATGCTCATGGTCCAATGTATCACTTGTCATCCTTGCCGAGCGCTTTAGCGATTCCAACCGGAAAACTTGGGTATCCATACCATCTGGGTAACTTCTGACGTGACCATTACTCACATAATCGACTTTATTAGCTTTAAATACACGAACTGTTTGCTCTACAATTTGAGGGTCAATAATTGGGCAGTCGCCAGTAATCTCCACAACGACATCCGCGCATACAGACTCTGCAGCACCGATAACTCTAGTCATAACATCATTTTCACTACCCCGATAACAATGTATCCCTATCTTTTTTGCAAATTCTTCGAGTTCGTCGTCAGTCTCATTGATTGTCGTCGCAAGTACAATCCCGTTGAGCGAGGGAACGGATTGCAGTCTATTCACCAGGTGCTCTAGCAGGGGTTTCCCTGCAGCTTGCAGCAAGACCTTGCCAGGTAACCTACTGGAAGTCATGCGTGCTTCAATTGTTGCTATTATGTTCATAGGAACTTTGCTCCATTTGATTAACCGGTTAATTCCCACTCCAATACAGTCCCACTCATTACATCCACTGGGACTGCCCTCCCCAATACAACATCTAAATACTTGGAGCAACCCCAACCGAGGTCCTCACCATAACCTTGGCTCATCAATCGTTTTTTTATCGCACCACTTTTCAAGCTTATCAATACAATAACTTTGCTCAAAGCTTTACAGCCTCCACTGACAAACCAACTCCAGCCTGAAGCTTTAAGGTCACTGACTGACTCATTCACTTTATAAGTCGTAGCACCATAAAAGCCTCAGCACTTTCCAGCCCCACGCTACTGCCACGCACACTTGCTAGGTTTATAAGGTTTTGTATGCTTCGGCTATGCGGTCGTTGATGCATTTCATCACGATATGCCTCAAGGACTTTTTGTTTAATCTCTATATAGTCGCTAATTTCGACAAAAACACTGGGTATAAAAGGTAATATGCCTGGCGTTTGCCATTCGGTACTCGATAACACTTCAAACGCATAAATCTCTTTGACACAAAAACCGGGTTGTGGTCGGCAGGCTGTCATCACGGCTTTATGGGTAATTTGATGGTCTATATTCAAATCACCTACATGGTGGGTATAAATAATTTCAGGTTGTATTGCTAAGATTACCTTTTCTATTGCTTGGGTTACTTTCAGCAAAGGGACTGAATCCATTTTATTATCGGGGAAATTCAAATTTTGCATCGATGTCACACACAAAATTTCAGATGCTTTTTTTGCCGATGTTTGTCGCTGAGCTTCCTTATCGCTACCTAAATGACGCCCGCTGACTCCATCCGTCATAAACAGCAGATGTACAGTATCGCCAGAAGCAACATGCTTTGAAATTGTGCCTGCACAGCCTAAGGCTTCATCATCAGAATGTGCAGCAACCACTAAAACGATTTTATTCACCAATTAAGTCCCAGTTAGTTGCGGTGCCTATTTTTATATCATCCTTTACTTCTTTACCAATCAATTGCTGTTCAAACTTAGGGGGTAATCCAAAACCAGGTCGAATACGGCGTATATGAGCTTTAGTAATTATTTCACCTGCTTTCATGTCTTTGACAAAATAAACAGAACGTCTAAATTTAACATTAGCCTCTTCTGCGGGCTTTCTTTCGTAACCTGCATCGCCAAGTGCGGACCAAGCCTCTTTAGTATCATTACATAATGCTTTTAATTCATCAGGTTCAATAGAAAAATCTGAGTCTGGCCCTTTCTCACTACGATCTAAAATAAAATGTTTTTCAATTAAAGTTGCACCCAATGCAACAGATACCACAGAAGCTGTATTTGAAATAGTGTGATCAGACAAGCCAATTTGCACTCCAAGTCTTTTTCGCATATCAGGAATAGTTAACAAATTTGATTGCTCTATAGGAGCTGGATAACTACTAATGCAGTGTAACAATACAAGGTCATTACACCCCGCCTCTCTTGCCGTTGTTATCATTTCTGCAATTTCTTCAAAATTTGCCATACCCGTTGACATAATCAATGGTTTTTTAGTTGCTGCAACATACTTAATAAGGGGTAAATCAGTGGCTTCAAATGAGGCTACTTTATAAGCAGGCGTATTTAAATCTTCCAAGAGATCAACCGCAGTTTCATCAAAAGGCGTAGAAAAACAAGTAATGCCCACTTTTCTTGCATGATCAAACATTGCTTTATGCCAATCAAACGGGGTTTGGGCTTCTTGATATAAATCATATAATTTATATCCATCCCAGAGCCCACCACATATATAAAATTCTTCACGATCACAATCTATGGTCATCGTATCAGCAGAGTATGTTTGTAGTTTGATCGCATCTGCTCCACATTTTTTTGCTTCAGAAATGGTATCTAGCGCCTTTTGTAGTACACCGTTGTGATTTGCTGATAACTCAGCAATAACATACGGAGGATATTTATGCCCAATCTTTCGACCATTAATTGTGACTGTTCTCATCTATATTCCTTAGCGTGATTTTTACCGAAGCCGTTAATTCATTTTTATCAAGTTGAGCTGCTTCAAATTCAAATCTATAATTTTCATTTTCTATAAATGCTTTTGGATAATCAGGCGCATCTAACATCCGAATATAATCAAACACCTGCTCTAAACTTAACCCTTCTGGTATTAAACTCTCTTCTTTCTTGCGTCTTTTAAAGAGCGTTACTTCCCCCTTTTGCGGTATAGGTAAAGGGTTTTCAGATATAAAATAAGCAATCATTCTCCACGATTGTTTTGACGCTCGCCGAAAAACATCCTGTGCAGTTCCCTCAAGCCTCAAAGGCTCTTTAAAGTAAACAGGACCTGTGTCAATTCCCTCTTCCATTCGTAATGCAGATAGCACTGTTTTTTTATGCCCTCTAACAATTAAATTTTGCAAAGGTGAGCCGCCGCGTCCATAAGGTACATCCGTCATATGAAAACAAATGCATTCGTATTCCTCTATGACAACCTTAGGAACAACCCATCGCCAATGTGGAAAAAATATATATTTTGGATTAACGGTCTCAAGTAATTTATTTAACTCATTAGGAGTAGAAGCAAAATACCAATTTCCAGGTATTTCTTTTATATACTTATCAAAAGTATCTTTATTCCACGCTCCAATAGCAGCAACAATATAGAAATTTTTCACTTTAATTCTTTTGTAATACAATTATCTTTGTTTGTGCACAAATACCAATTTCCGGCATTAAAAATGCCAACTTATTAAGTTCCGAATCATACTCAGGTTCCTTGTTATTATTTTTAGAAACCCAAGCATTTATAACCCTACTTAAAAAATAATAAGATGATGAAAAATTAATAATATCTAATACTTTAATGTTTCGAGGAAGTAGTTTCTTTAATTCTTCAAGTCTAAAATAGCTATTATGCCAAGGCATCTCTATAAGCCCTAATCCAATAGACTCCCTAAATATATTTATTTCATCAAGTCCATCTAAAAAAGATTCACATAAAATTATATGTCCATCTGGCCGCACTAAGTCTGCTAATTTATTTATCGCATCAATCTGCTCCTCTATCCCATTTAAATTAATTAAAGATCGTTCTGTATAAGCTGTATCAAAAGATTCTTCCTGAAAAGGTGGTGAAAATAAATCTCCAGTTTGAAGAATTAATCTATTTTCCAAGCATTCGTTTTTTCTATTTATTTTTGCCTCATGAATCATCCCCTCAGCATAATCAAAGCCAAAGACCTCCAACTCTGAATTGATTTTTAAAAGCTCTATAGCTGTATACCCATTACCACACCCAGCATCCAAAACTTTTTTACTTTCTCTAAGTAACTTACAAATATTCTTAATTTCAAGATTCTTTAAAATTAAATCATTAGAGCCAGCTTCTATGCCTAATTTAGATCTTTCATTCCAAAATACTTTTCTTTCTTTTTTTATATCTCTACTCATATAAAAAACCTTATTAATTTTTTTATACCCATTCCATCACACACTAACATCGCATTAGATGAAAGACATGACATATGATGATTTATTGTTAAAATTTCTTTAATTAACCCTTCCGTGCTTGAAAATATTATTATTGCTCCTTTATTTTTTAAATTATATGCTACCTCTTTCTGGTTATCGGCCCAAGGATATAGTATTAATGGCACCCCTAAACAACACCCCTCCCATGAAGTAGAGCCGGCCGCCCCAATGACCAAATCGGCATTTGCCATTAGCTCTGCCATATTATTTACAGCGGTTTTTATCTGTGCTTTATAGGGTATTTTTTCAGCTTGTTTTTGCACAACGTCAATATTAGGCGCAGTTCCACCCATAATGATTGTCACCTCTAATTCTTGGGGTAGCTTACAGCTTTTAAGTGCCTTTAAGACTTGGCCTGTCACATTATCAGGGTCTACGCCACCCATGGTAATTAATAATTGTTTAAGTTCAGGTTTTACCCGACGCTTTAAACTATACTCGCGCCATTGGGCAAATTCAGGTCTTAATAGTGCGTATTGTGAACCTAAGAGCATTTGACAATTTTTAGGAACATAATCGATATAATCCTCTTCTGATCGACCATAGGTCTGGTCTAATAATAGATCACACTGATGTGTTCTATCTGCCAGATCATCTATCACCATTAATTGCTTATAGCTGCCTTTTAACAATTCCTGCCAAATAGTGTCAATGGCATAATGATCAATAATTAACCAATCAGGTCTTATCTTTTCTAAAATCGGCTGGCATTGTTCAGCATCTTGTTGTTGCGTACTGCCTAACCATTGCGTGCCATATAATCTTTCTCTTTCGGTACTATTGCTTTGCTCTGCATCATTGGTGTTTTCTATGCTTTCAGGTAATTTGTAGGTTTTAAAGCCGTGTTGTTCTATGCGAGCCAATAAATGGCCTTTATGAGCTCGACAAATAAAGGTAATATCTACACCCTGTTGCTTTAATGCCTCTGCTAAGGTTAAACAGCGCATCACATGGCCTGTGCCAATTGTTAGTGAGGCGTCTGTGCGAATAACAACATCCATCATTTTAATTTAATCGTTTAAACCCAGAATGACAAATAGGACCTTTTAATAAATCCCTTACATTTCTTCCTTCTTCGCATTCTTTTATTAAAACAAATATAGGTTCAAGATTTTCAAAATATTCATCAACAATATTTGAAGTATGTTCTATACAAACATAAATACTGTTAGATGCTAAGTAACCTCTTTCTAACATTTCTTGTGTTAATAATGTTTTATAAGCGAGTGCATTATCTGCAATAAAACTAAACCCATTTAAAGCAGGCAATCCCCACGTTGCAATGTCTAATTCATATTTTCTAGCTAACTCTTTCCATCGTTCGGTTATACCTATCCCTGTATTGGTAATCATATCCCAAGATTTTTCCCTTTCCATTATCTCTAAAGTTTTAAGTGCAGCCGTTGGACCAATTCTTTCTGTCCAAAATGTACTACTGATAAATGTATTCTCTGCCGCTTGCATTACTCCTTGCCTGCCTATACATGCTGAAATTGCATAGCCATTCCCTAATGCTTTAGCAAAAATGGCAAGATCAGGCGCGACCTCAAATTTCTTATGTAAGCCACCAAACGTTTCTCTAAATCCTGACGTACATTCGTCAAAAATAAGAATAATATTATTATCTGTTGCTAATTTACGAACCTTTTGCAAAAAGTTATCTTGAGGGCTTTCATTCCGAGATACTTCCATTTTTATTGCCGCAATTTCCCCCTGGTTATCATTAATTAACTGTTGTAATTGCTCAATATTGTTGTAGTTAAACGGTAAAGTTGTACCTGTGAGTCCTCTCGGTACACCAGAAGGTTGTAATCCCGGTAATAAGTGCCCATCTAATTGACTGTCATCACTTAAATTAGTCGATAAATACCAGTCATGCCAACCATGATAACCACAAATAGCAACTTTATCTCTTCCTGTTGCTGCTCGAGCAATTCTAATAGCAATTGAATTAATTTCCCCGCCTGCACGCGCAAACCTTGCCATATCTGCCCAAGGGTGTATTTCAATTAATTTTTCAGCCAGGTATACCTCTTCAGGGCAGCTAAAGGTTGACATATTACCTTTCGTAACGGTTTCCATTACTGCAGCATCTACTTCGGGATGCCCATAGCCTAATATATTTGTCCCTATGCCCATAATGGACATATCGATATATTCTTTATCATCTAAATCCCAAACTTTACAGCCTTTTGCTTTGCTAAAATAGGCAGGCCATTGCTCAGGTAAAAACATTTCAGGGCGCTTGGAAAGCAACATGGTACCACCAGGGATTACTTGCTTTGCACGCTTATAAAGTTTTTGCCCTGTGCCCATTGCTGCTCCTTCATTTCTAACTATATGCTGGTTGATACTGAATAATTCTGGTTGCTGCTGCTGCAGGGAAAGCACTTCACGCCAAGTAAAATCTATTCGCGGATGAAAATACTGAAATACTTTTTCAATAACCACAAAATCAGCAAGCTCATCAACAGTCCAGCGCAAGGATGATAAGTCTTCGCTATGCTGCAGGCCCGCCGTTTTAAACTTATCGGATTTGCGCAAATAAGGCGTGACGTGCTCCCTATCAAATAGGTCAGTCGTTTCTTGGTTGGCCTGCTCTAGTGCTTTGAATGTACAGACTTCGACATCCAATCCATCAGGGTAAGTTGGTGGGTGGGTGTTGTTGAAATAATCCACGTTTGCTACTTTAAATTGGCGAATCACTTCATCGACCACGCCAGGATCAACCAAAGGGCAATCACCCGTGATGCGTACCACCACATCGGCTTGGTGTTTCTTAGCGGCTTTCACATAGCGATCCAACACATCATTTTCGCTCCCTTGTTCGCAGGCGTAGCCGAGCTTGTTGACATGCTTAACCAGGACAATGTTGCGCTCATCAACTGACGTCGCAACAACAATTTCGCTAACTTCTTTAGATAGGGCAAGGCGGGCAAGTAATAGATCAATCATGAGGATACCACCTATAGGCTTCATTACCTTATTAGGTAAGCGGGTTGAACCCATCCGTGCTTGTACAAGTGCTACGATTTTCAAAGTTGATCCCAATTTGCTGGATTAATTAGGTTTTCATGATCACATTGCAGATTTGGCCAGTCTATGTTCGGGCGCCACTGGGCGGCACTTATTATTTGCGTTAGTTGGTTCACGCTATCTGCACCTAAAATCACCCGATCAACCGCAGGAAAAGAAAGCGGAAAAGCTAAAGATGCCTGCACGGCTGAAATATCATGGGCTGCGATCCAACGATGCCATGTCTGCCACAAATCGTCCCATGCTGTAAATTTGACAGGCACGTCGGCTTGGTTCATCAATAACAAGCCTTGCAAAAAAGCGGAACGGGTGTGAATTTCAACATCAGCATCTTTCAAGCGCTGTAGCCAACCGGTACTATAAAGGCGC
>Ga0114932_10004349_pt1 | contig 13331 bp, 10 predicted proteins | sample 2SBtaG_2_FD_87286 | JGI IMG/M metagenome (GOLD analysis project Ga0114932, IMG submission 87286) | Deep subsurface microbial communities from Kolumbo volcano to uncover new lineages of life (NeLLi) - 2SBTROV12_ACTIVE470 metaG | ecosystem: Environmental > Aquatic > Marine > Volcanic ...
GAGAGCAGCCAGTTGCGCAATGTAGGCTTTTTGCAGATTTCTCCTGTACAGGTCTATTGGTTGGTATTCTTTGAGCTCACGAAAGATGCCCGCTTTGAGATCTTGCAATAAATCTATTGGTGTAAAAGCCCCCGTCGGGTGATTGGCCTCAAAATATAAAAGAGTACCCAAATTATTTAAGGACATCACTGCCGACAACACCTCTTTCTGCAAAAAAAGTATCCTAAGGTAACCGTTCCCTTCTACTAGAGAAAAGATATCTTTATTCACAGTCCATTCAGGAGTGGTGAACAACTGATCTTGTAAAAACTGTACTGCTTCTTTTTGCCTTTCGCGGGGAACAAATTCAAATACAGGTCCCGGTTGTTCAATTGTTTTAGATGTCTTCATCACCGTTCCGATATTTCTGACAACGTGGAAAAGGTAACGTTTGAACTGGGCCATCACTTCTTTCTGCATTTGATACAATTTGTCATAATTGTTATTGGGCTCCCTGGTCCACTCAATCAAGTGAGATAACACTATTTTCAGGTTCCGGATGCCATAATAGCCTGCTTTCATAGCATTGTCGCCGAGGTCTTCCGATTGACAGCGTGGGTCATAAGATAATGACGGATCCCCAAACCATAAGCGTTTGTCCTTACCCGTTCTATCAATGATCCAGCGGTTCAGGAAAGCTTTTTCTGCATCCGGATCTTTAAGATCAGGCAACCATCGGTATCCCCATTCAATAGCCCATTCGTCGTACACCCCTATCCTGGGGAAAATACCTGTTTCACCGATGCTGTCTTCCGGTTGCGCTACATAATTAAACCGCGCATAATCCATAATGGAAGGCGTGTGCCCATTGGCTTCCACCCATTTCTTGCTTCGCAAACTATCAACCGGAACCGTTGAAGAAGCGCCGAAATTGTGCATCAGCCCAAGCGTATGCCCCACTTCATGACTCGATACAAAGCGGATCAATTGCCCCATCAGCGAGTCGTCAAAATGCATCTTCCTTGCCCTGGGATCAACAGCGCCAGCTTGTATCATATACCAGTCGTGCAACAATTTTGTTATATTATGAAACCAGCCGATGTGGCTTTCCAAAATTTCCCCAGTTCTGGGATCATGTACTTGCGGTCCATAAGCATTGGCAGCAGCAGATGGTTTGTACACAATGACATTGTGTCGGGCATCATCGATATTCCATTCCGGATCGTTAACAGGAGCTTCCTGTGCGTATATAGCATGTTTAAATCCTGCTTTTTCAAATGCCTTTTGCCAGTCGTTCACTCCTTGCATCAGGTAAGGCACCCATTTTTTAGGTGTTGTAGGATCTATATAATACACAATAGGTTTCTTCGGCTCTACCAACTCTCCTTTTTTATACCTTTCAACGTCCTCAGGTTTGGGTTCCAGGCGCCAGCGTGTAATCATGTATGATCCTTCAACACCAGCTGGTTTATCGAAATCTCTGTATCCTCTTGCAAAATAACCTACTCTTTCATCTGCGAAGCGGGGCTTCATAGGAAGATCAGGCAAAAGCACCAGGGAACTGTTGAGTTCATAAGTGAGTGCATAATCTCCTGCCGGAGCCGGATAAGTTTTCACTGTACGGATTTCCAGATTAGTTGGGAATGATTGTATTTCCTGGATATACGATTTGTCGGCTTGCAATGCACCCAATTGGAGGTTCTTTTTAAATCTGGCGTTAAAAAAAAACACGGCGTTGTCCCCTGCCAGGTAGTCGGTCATATCAATGACCACACCTGATGAATCCGGTGTAAGTGCCTTGACATCAAATGCAGCCATAATAGTGGGAAGAGACGAATGGTGTAGAGAATGATACATACCATTGGCCGAGCTGTCTTTCGACCTTTCTATATAAGACAGCTCCTTGATGAACAATTTATTATTCCCCCCCTTGGCAAATTGTATTTCGATTTCTCCAATTTCATCTCCTGCATAACCAAAAAAGTCGGCGTCCATCCGCCCCTCTGCCGGCCCCTGACTGATTCGATTGACAATTAAAAAATCTTTATTTAAGAGAGAATCGGGTATCTCAAAGAAGTAGCGGCCCTCTACCTTATGTACTTTAAAAAGTCCATTCACAGTGATCGCCTTTTCTGTAATCACTTCTTTATAAGGCTTTATCTTAGCAACAGATTTTTGGACGGTATCAATTACAGCGGAAGTATTTCCCTTTACCTGTACAGGCGTCATTTTTTTGGGAACCGATGCTTTTTGAAGAAAGCTACAAGAGAACAAAAAAATACATGCTGTCAATGACAGCAGCTTATTTTTTAATAACATAATAATCTGATTAATTTACAGCTGAAAAATTTTGAAACAATCTGACCGGAACGGAAACTCATTTAGGTGATTGATAATCTTTCTCCCGTATCACCACCATTTCCATTTCCCGTTCTGTTTGGATAATATCCAATCCATAGGGGGCCAATGATTCCCTGATTTTTTCGAAAGGAGCATCCCCCAGTTCCTGCTCGACGGGTAGTACTATATCAACATTATTTTTGTATTCAGTTTCGTCCAGTAAAAGAGTAAAAGTGTTTTGGGGGTTAGCCATCATTTGACGTAATGCGCTTGCAATACATTCTTTCAAAGGCCGGTTGTGATAACGAACAAGCCTCATTCCACGCTCTGTAATAGGTTCTATTTTATAATCACTCCCTTTGGTTTGTGTGGCCAGCTTATCTTCTTTTGTGGTTCGAACAAGAACAAAGCAAGGTATCTTTATCTTTTCCAATCCACCTTTTGCCCCATAAAGAGCGCCGAAATAACGGTTCAGGTCTTCCAGCATGTATTCCTTTCGTTCTTTATTGGTTAAATTTATGGGTGTTATTTGTTCGTAACAGACGCGGCTTTTTACAAAATCCTTGTCCGTTAGTTCCTTTTCCTTATGCAGGGCATTGAACTCAAAAGTGTATCTCAATGTATCCTTAACAAAAAAGGAAAACCCAAGTGTAGGTGGACCATTGTACAAGATGACTTTGTTAGTAAAATTTTGTAACGACTCTTTGAACAAAGCAGCATATAATTCTATTGCTTCCCGGTTCACAAAAGTGTTTCGAATTGTACCAAAAGCACTGTCTTTGATCCCTTCCACTCTTCCTCCCGTCAAAGCTGCATACTCATTATTATGAGCAGTGAAAAATGAGCAAAAAGTCTGTTTGGTATTCGTTTTGGTCAGGAATTGATAATAGGGCATTCGTTTATCAAATATGGCAGTACTGTTGTTATCCTTCATATTATAGATGGCTTTTCCGGCCAGCAAATCCCTGATTTTGGATTCATAAGTACTATAGTGAGAGCCACGCACCCTGACAATTCCTTTGCCATCTATCCACACATGACTGGGGTTGCCCATTGGATGAGGGAAAAGCAAATACAACTGTTTAGCGTCAACGATGGAGGGCAGATCCGGCAATTTAAATCCGGAACTTTTAAATCGTTCATTTATTTGAGCCTGCGTTTCTTCGCTGTTCACCAGAAATACCTGGACACTGTCTCCAAATGTTTTTTGCAGCCTTTCCATTTCAGGCATCAGTTCAAGACAGGTTCCGCAATAGGTAGTCCAAAAGTCCAGGATCACGAGTTTTCCTCTGAATTGAGAAAATCGGGTCTTTCCAGTATGGTTATTAATGACCATTCCCAAAGGGATATCCGGCATTCTGTCTCCTTCTTTCAGTTCCGCAGCAGTATGCGCTTTCTTATACAACGCCACATCATCATCTGCCGATTGCGAGAATAACGAGGTTTGAACAAAAACCAGGAAGATGATCAACAAGAAATAATATCTGATAATTGTTTTCATTTTTTCTTTCTTATAATTACTATATCACAATCTTAATTCGGTCCCGTTCTGCATAATCAGATGAGGCCACTCAACGGGGGTTTTGTGCAATACCAGAAAGGTTGATCTCTGCCTGGGGTATCAGCATAACCGACCGGGAGTCGTTTGGGGGCAAGGAATAAGTAATATTGTTAATGACCCTGGTTAATGTAATATTGGCGCCTTCCAAATTCAACCGCCTGATATCGGGCCACCGCAAACAACGATAGAGCAATTCTTTTCTCCTTTCTGTTAATATTTTATTTTTTGCATCATTGGCATCCGTAGCAGTAAAGGGTACCCAAGTCCCGTTATTTTTCCATCTTTTAACCATCAGAGTATTGAGATCGTTCATGGCAGTATTCAGATTTCCTGCCCGGGCATAACATTCTGCCCGGATCAGGTACATTTCATCTGTTGTGATTCCATCAAAAGGGTAATAGGGGCTTCCCAAATAACTACCATAAAACTTATATGTTCCGTTTCCGTTCGAACGGAAAAACAATGTTTTTCTCAGGTCATTACTATCATAAGAATTATACAATGCACTGTCAACTATCGCTGTTGAACGAACGAGGTCTCCAATGAAGGGGTAACTATAATAAATTGTTTCAATATTAAACCGTTGAAAACGGCCACTTTGTGTATTATAATCCATTAATGAACTATTTTGCTGTAAACACAGGTCAGCATATTTGCCTGCATTCACATAGTCTCTCATTTCCAGGTACGTACGTGCCAACACTCCGTAAGCTGCCGCTTTGGTAGGTCGTGTAGAGGCAATACTGGTTATCGGTAACAAGTCTGCCGCCATCTTCAGATCATTAATGACCTGATCATAAGTCTGCTGAACCGTTGAGCGGCTTACTGCATCAGTAACACTGCCGCTAAGTTTTAATACAATCCCTAAATCCTTTGCAGCAGAAGGCGAATACGGCCGGCAATAAACTTGCGCTAAACGTTCGAAAGCAAAAGCACGGTAGAATAGTGCAGATCCTTTTACAGTGTTCCAAAGTATATTGCTGGCACTGTCGGTTGCAGGTATTGTTGGCAAAACATCCAAAACAACATTCGAATAATAGACAGGGTTGGTATAAGGGCTTTGCCAATCTGTTAACGATGTTGTAGTTGTTGGGCTGCCGTCCCATATATAATCCAACGCTTCCTGTTGAACATCCAGGGGGCCAGACATGATACTTTGCCAGTTTGCAGTAGTGATATAATAGTTATCTGCCAGCGCTTCGATCAAAGCAGGAGTTTCGCCGCGAGTAGTACGAGCATTATTATCCAGTATTGCCTGAAGATCGGTTAAGGAGGAAGGAACCACTTGCGATTTTAATGGCTTTTTATCTAAGTATTTGGAGCAGGAACAAAAGCTTACTATCAGCAGCCCAATACCATATATTAATTTATTGATCGTGAGTTTCATTGTCTTGTGTTTACAGTGAAAAAACATGGGTTAAAAATTTATGTTGATACCCCCGGTCCAGGTGACAGGTATCGGTGCAGCAAATGGATTGGCACCACCTGAAAAATCCGGATCCCAGCCCGATTTATTGGCCTTCCACAGAATCAGATTTAGGTTATTCACATAAGCAAACAATTGAATTGAATTGAATGGCATTTTGGTTGTTCTGCTCGGTGCCCAGTTGTATTGCAAACGAATATCCTGTAAGCGAATATTATCGGCTCTCAACACATTGATTTCCGAACCGGCATAAAAAACATCCCTGTTACTATTTCCCGGATAGACCATCGATGGAACATTGGTAGTACGTTCATCCCCGGGTTTCTGCCAGCGTTGTTCATAATCAGCGCTTAGGTTGGTCAGGCCGAACAATTCATAGTAGGTGATGGTTGGTTTTCTGAAATAATAAGCTAACCGGTAAGTAATATTTGCAGAAAGCGTAAAGTTTTTCCAGGTAACAGCATTTCCGATATAACCGGAATAGAGTGGAATAGCAGACCCATGGAATACCTGGTTTTGTATAGAGTCGTTGAAAATAGCCGCATAATCTTTGCTTACCTGCTTATTTAAATAACCTTGTGGATCTCCCGTAACAGGGTCAAGACCAGCCCACCGGTAACTTGAGATTCCGAAAGCAACCTTGCCTACCGCAGGATTTATATTGTAGGCTATGAAATCACTGGCTTTATAACCCCCATTATACAGTTTGGTAACGATCATTTTAGCATAGCTCAATCCAAAATTGGTTTCCCATTTTATGGTTCCTGTAGTATTCTTTGAATGCAACTGCAATTCAAACCCCTTTCCTTTCATACTGGCAGCATTAACTGTATAAGCAGTGAGTCCACTCGTAGGCGCAAAAGGAAGTTGAGAAATCAAATCTGTTGATTTCTTGTTGAACAGTTCCAGGCTTCCTGATAATCTGCTGTTGAGCATACTGAAATCCAATCCAAAATTGATCGTCCGAACCTGTTCCCATTTCAGGTTGGGGTTCGGCGCATTTTGTATTTGTGCCTGTGGCAGGTTTGTAAAAGTTGCGGTACCGCTGTAAAGAATGGTAGGCAATCCAGAAAGGAAATTATTCACGTTACCCATGTATCCATAAGAAGCACGCAAGCGAAGAGAAGGCATCCAACTGATTGAGTAAAAAGGTTCCTTGGAGAAATCCCAACTTGCCCCTATCGACCAAAGTGGTTTCCATCGGTTATTGGTATTCACTCCGAATACATTGCTACCGTCTCTCCGTGCACTTGCATAAAACGTATAACGATTGTTATAAGTATAAGAAGCATTGGCAAGCACAGAAACAATCCGGTTAAAAGGGCCATCAGTATAGATATCTCCTTGCGGAACAGTAGCCATGTCAGGTGTTCCGTAAATTGGATAAAAATTCAGGTAATCAATATCTGATTGATAGACTCCTGTGGCATCGTTGTATCCATAGAATTGGCTACTGTTTTGTGTGCTCTTAGATTCAGAAATCTCACCGGCCACCAAAGCTGTGAATGCATGTTTGGCATTCCATATTTTATTGACGTTGAATTGCGCCCTTGCATTGTGACTATTGAGAGTGATATTCTGCAATTGTAAAATCCCTCCAAGTGGAACAGGATATCTCAAATTTTGGCTGTTCTGGTTCAAGTTGGTATAAGTATTGATCAGATTACGTGTCCTGAATGTTTGCTGGCTGTAAAAATTACGATTATTGGCTGCCTGGTCCACATATTGGTATCGAACTTCAGCATTCAGCCAGCTGGTTAACTTGTAAGACACAGCAAAGTTCAACCGTACAGAGCTATTCGTAAGGTTGTTATCAGCCAACCCAATCTCATCCAAAGGCCGGTAATACCAGTCCAGGAGCATACCTCCACCAGCCGTATCCACATAAGCCAATCTTCGCTCTGTAGGTATTGCCTGGTGCTTTCCCTTTGCGTCTGCCAGTTGCGAATAAGGATAAGACTTGGGCAATGAAAATGGATAGCTTTTATCAGTGCCATGGCTATAATTGATACCTGCCTGTACTTCCAACCCCTTAAGAGGTCGGAAGCTAGCATTGGAACTGAGGGTATATTGATCCGCCCCTTTGCTGCCTTGAATATTGGGTAAGTTGTTGTTATATCCTGCAGAAAATTGATAGCTCAATAGTTGATTACCTCCACTGAAATTAAGATAATGTTGTTGCGCAACCGCTTGTCTGTAAACATAGCGGTTTAGTTCATTTCTAAGATCAATTCCCCTGAGTGTATTGATTTGCGCAGTAGCATCCGCCGCAGAAATCGTGCCTGTCCTTTGTTTAGCCAATATTTCTACAACCGGAGAAAGCACGGGCCAGTTATTGGTGTTAGAAAGATCAGCATCATAAAATCCTTTACCAAACAAAAATTGCTCTACATCAATGGCTTCCGAACTGCTCATACGAGGTGCATAAAATAAATTTGGCTTTTCCTGTATGGTTACATTAGAGCTCACAGAGATATGAAAAGGCTGGTTGTACTTTCCCTTTTTAGTAGTAATAATAATAACACCATTCCCTGCCCTGGCTCCCCAAATAGAAGCCGCGGCAGCATCTTTCAGCACTGTGATATTGGCTACATCATTTGGATTAATAGCATTCATGTCGCCATTAAAAGGGAAATTGTCTACGATCACCAAAGGATCTGGCGAGGGCGAGTAAAGCGGATTCAGCAAGGTACTGACTCCCCTAATCTGAATTGGTGCAGATGCGCCAGGCTTTTTATTGAAAAAGACTCCCGTTACTGTTCCGTCCAACCGCTCAATAATACCCATACCTGCACGGCGGTCGTAGGCAATACTGTCTAATTGAGCATATGAGCCAACAGTCCTTTCCTTAGTTATGTTTTGATAACCAGTGTTGATAAACACCGCTATGTCTTCCAGGGCTGTGGTTTTTGTTTTAAGTTTGATGTAAAGGTCGGCCGTGTTCCCGTTCTGCACTTTATACTCGAATGATTCCATGCTCACGTGCGTAAACAGAAGCGTAGCATTGCCAGCAACACCCAACAAACTGAACTCCCCGTTCGCATTAGTCTGTGTTCGTGTTTTTGTACCCTTGATCAGTACATTCACCCCTTCTACCGGCTCCCCTTTTTCATTTACCACCCGGCCGCGTATATCGGTAGACATAAGGGCGCTGTCGCCCCGGAGCGGAGCAGCCGGCAAGACAACAACGATTGAAGCCTGTTTTACCATGATGACTACATTATTCCCCCGTACTTCATAGGTCAAAGGCTGTTCTTTAAACACTTCTTTCAGAGCCGTTTCTACTGTAACATCTTTGAGCGATACGGTTACCGGCCGGGCTTTGGCTATATCCCTGTCGTTATAAATGAACAGGTAACCGGTCTGTTGTTTGATATGGGTCAACACTTCTTCTAAAGGCGCATTCCTGGCTTTGTAAGACAGCTTCTGGGAATGCACATGGGCGCTGACCTGGAGGCAGCCTGCGAGCATGATCATCGTTGTGAGCTTCATCACGCAGAACAGTTTGGTTCGAAATGTCATAATTTCGTACAGTTTTTGGGTTAAGAATGTTTGTCTTACCGGACAAGTAATATTCGGGTAACCCAAAACATCGGTCGGTAGCGTCGCAAGCGCTACCGGCTTTGTTTTGAATTACTGGAGAACAGGTACTGGATCTTCTGAAAGGATATCTAGGATATTTATTTTCAGGGCATCACTGTTATAAGCCTTTTGCCCTCATCTATGCTGAAATGTACATGCATCTGCTTCATGAAATCCAGTGCGTCAGACAGGTTCAGGTTCCTTCCCATGTCGCCGGAAAAAGTTTCCGCAGGTATGTTTTGTTCGTACCGTATGTCCACATCATACCACCGCGCCAGTTGCCGCATAACGGCAGGAAGATCAGTATGCCTGAAACTGAACCATCCCTTGTGCCAGGCCAGCTCCCGGTCCACATCTGCATCGCGCACCACTGTTAATCGACCATTCGTTTGTACCTGAGCCTGCTGACCTGGTTTCAGGATAATGCGTTCTGTAAGGTGTGCCAATCGTACGGCTCCTTCTACGAGCGTGGTTTTGATAACAGGTTCATCATGATATGCATTCACATTAAAGGCAGTGCCAACATCTTCAATCACCTGGCCGGCAACTTTAACTTTAAAGGGTTGTTTCGCATTGTGCACCACTTCAAAATACGCTTCGCCGGTTATTTCCACCTCTCTCTCTCTGCCGGTAAAATACAGCGGATAACGGATAGAAGAAGCTGCATTCAGCCAAACCTTTGAACCGTCTGGTAATACGAGGGCCCATTGCCGCCCCTTGTTTGTGGTAATGGTATTATAGACCTTTTCGTTGCCATTGGTTCCCCGATACCGGATCTCACCGGCAGTTTTCAATACCTCTGCCTGACCGTCGACTGCTACGGTTCCGTCCTGTAAACTATCTAATACCAAACGTTGACCAGTAGATAAGGTAAGTACGGCTCCTGTACGCCCGGGGGTAATATTGCGTGCAGCCGCCAGAACAGGTGGTGCATTTTCTTTTTTATGCGTACGCTGGTACCAGTAATAAGTGCCAGCTATCACCAGTAATATGGAAGCCGCTACTGCCATGCGACGCAGCAGGTAAACCACCCCTGTGCGTTGTTCTTCCGGCGCGCGCTTCAGCACTTTTTGCAACAGTTCCCGCCCTTTTTCAGGCGCGAAAAAAGCTTCTTCTGTTTCAGCTGTTTGTTCCCATGCGCCACGGATCAATGCGGTTAATTCCACATCATGCTGCCCCTGGCCAACGAGCTCCATCAGTTCCTTTTCCTCGGCATCCGTTGCCGTTTGGGTATAATAGCGGTTGAATAAATACTCCAGTCGATGATTGGCCACAGCATGTTAATTTACTGTTACGAAAATATCTTTATAGAGAAGACAACCAGGATTTCAAAAAGGGGCTAGTATACAATGATTTTTTTGTCAACTATTTAATTCAGGCAGGCAGGATCATACAAAACAGGCGCCAGCAACAGCAAGGCAATCAAAGCCGGGTCCATATGTGAGCGAACATAATGGCTGATGGCAACCGTAGCCAGTTGCAGGTATTTTTTAACGGTTTCACGGGAAATTCCCATTTCTGCTGCAATCTCTTCGTATTTCTTCTGCTGTCTTCGGCTGAGTACATACACTCTTTGTTGTTGTGGAGGCAACCTTTCAATAGCCTGGTCGATCAGGGAATAATACAATCCTTCCACTTCATCTGTAGCTGAAACGGTTGCTGCATTGTTCACATCTCCCTGGTAGACTTTTTGCTTTACCTGTTCTCTTGCCTTTTTCTTTAAGGCGTTCAGTGCATGGTTTTTAGAGATGACATACAGGTAGGATCGGAAATGATTGACTCCTTCCAGCGCTTCGCGGCTCATCCATATTTTCAGAAACACGTCCTGCACAATCTCTTCGGCCATTTCCATAGAACGGGTAAGCCTGAAAACATGTCTGCCTAAAAAATGATAATAGCGGGTGAACAACCTGGCAAAAGCCTGTTCATCACCGTTTGCTACCGCTTGTAAAAGCGCTTTTTCATCTTGTGAATCGGGGGTATTCAAGGGGACTATTAATTTCCTCTCATATGAAATTAAGACAAAAAAAGCTCGTTGCCAAACCGTTGCGAGTTTGTATTAAATTAAAAAGAATAGAGTGTTAAAAAAAACAAAAAACTAAATCAGAAAAAATTTAAATATAAAAATCTATCTTAAATTAGGATAGCGTTATTTACCCTCCTGTCTGTATCTGATCTATATAGTGTTTCATAATAGATCCTCATTAAATTCCAGTTTGCTGGTCATTCAGTGTACTTGTCTGTGGTTAACCCGTGGTTAATCACCTAATAATTCATGTGTCTGTTCTTGTCTATCCATAAATCAAATACTAAATCCGAGTTCCCATGAATGAGATTCCTTATGTAACAGAAATCAGGCCTTATACGCCCTCTGAATTGGCGCGTATTTATGGTGTATCTAAAAAAACAATGAACCGCTGGCTCAAGCCACATCGTGCAGCAATCCAGGAAAGAGAGGGTCTGTATTATACAGCCTTGCAGGTAAAGATCATCTTTGAAAAGTTAGGATTACCTTCTCGAATTGAAGAACGGTGAATTGTCTGTAATGCGCTGCAAAAGCCATTAATGTCTGACAAACAATTAAAAGATATTTTGGTCCTTTCTTCGCCTTTTCAGACCTGAGCGTACCTTCTTGCGCCCGCCCGGTTCATGTGCTGATGCGGCTCATACTATGTTTGTGTAACACAAGCGCAGTCATGAAAACAACAGCAGTTAACACCGGCAAAAGCACAACACCTTCCTTCAGCATCATCCGGGGATTGCTGATGGGCAGGAGCCCTATGCAGGACCTGGTAGATGCTGCCTGGCTATTCGCGTACACTGCTTTATGGAATCATTGTATTTTTTCAGGGGCCGAAAAGGAAACAGTTAAACAACTGATCTGTGCCGAACTGTCAACAATGGCCAACACAAGCAAAGCTTTCATACAGTTTTGCGAGCGCATCATCCTGGCCAGGAATGAAACAGTACTGTTTCCCGAAAACAAAGATGTGTTGCCCTCCTACTGGTTCTCGAAATACAGTACCAACGGTTATGTTACCGCAGCACGCAGGCTGGAGTCCATCTCCATGATCCGTCATGCTGTTCCGGGACACAAAATAGAAATCAAAGCCCTCGCAGAAGCTGTACTCGAATTAAGCCAGGAACCTACCGCCAGCAACTTCCTGTACTGGCGCAGTTATTTCATCGAACGCAAAGAAATACAACTCCTCGATCTGTTGACAGCATTCAGCGCCAACTGGCAGTTTAAAATCCAATAACCTATGAGCAAACACGCCATCAAACAGTATTTCGATGAACAGGGGAACCTGATCATCAAACCTTACCGGTTAAAAGACCTGGCAGCCATCTTTGACATCAACACGCAAACATTAAAACGATGGATGTCTCGTCATCCTGATGAACTGAGCTGCAAAACGGGTAAGTTTTATTCCATTAACCAGGTGGAATTCATGATTGACCAGTTCGGATTGCCTAAAAAGTTAGCCGTACACGTATCTCACCCTTCTGCCAAACAAGCTGCCTGACAGCGTCCTGGTATTTAAAATTCATGCAAGCATGCGACCAACAGACCAACAACGAGACGGCTCCAATATTTTTTTAACTGCCACCATCCTGCTGGCCAACCTGGATTACAGCGGATTGCTGGATTACGCGCTCAAAGCATTGATTGGTGGAGCCATCTGGTTCGGGTGCAAGATCACAGCAGATCATATCAGCCGGCACAAACAAAAGAAATCATGACAAATGGACAAAAAATTTTAGGTGGATCAGCGCTCGCATTGGGTACCGGCCTGGGTTTGATGGCATGGAAATACAACCAGATGAGAAGTGTGGATATTTTCACTACGCTTCCTAAAATAACACATATCAATGCCTTTGGTTTTGCCATTGTGTTCGACCTGACGATCCAAAATCCTACTCCCTATGATTTCAAGTTCAACATTCCCTATATCGCCATCCACTATAACAATATACCCATTGGCAGCTCAGAAGCATTGAACCAGATGATTGATTTACCTGGCAAAGGAAAGATCACCATCCCCAATATCAAAATTGGAATATCTGTCATCAATATTTTAATGTCCATACCCGATATCATCAGCAGGATCATGAATAAAGAAACTGTTTCGGCAGATGCCGTCATGCACACTTCGGTGCCATTTCTCTGGGGATTGGCAAATATCCCTTACAAAAGAACCAAAACCATTTCTCTCAAACTATAATTCAACCAGCAAGCGCCATGATAGCCAGGAAAAAAAGGACCATCGCCAGCGGCAGGGAATACGACCAGTTCTTCCCGCGCGCTACTGGATTGATCTATACCATACGTGAAAAAGCCAATGTGCAGCATACGGTTGACTTTATTCCCAGAGTGGTGATGGCTACCCTGGGCCACACAAGATCTCTTGCGGAAGCCATGCGGGGCAATACATTGGAAGC
>Ga0114932_10004352_pt1 | contig 13321 bp, 15 predicted proteins | sample 2SBtaG_2_FD_87286 | JGI IMG/M metagenome (GOLD analysis project Ga0114932, IMG submission 87286) | Deep subsurface microbial communities from Kolumbo volcano to uncover new lineages of life (NeLLi) - 2SBTROV12_ACTIVE470 metaG | ecosystem: Environmental > Aquatic > Marine > Volcanic ...
AAACCAGAAGTGAGAACTGGAGCAGGGGAGCTAAAACGCTGGATTTCATTAAGCACAACCTCGAGCCAACTTACCCGAAATATAATTTTAATGACTTGCTGCTGATTGGCCACTCAAACGGCGGCGATATCTCGTCCTGGCTTGCGAATGAAGGCAAGGATTACATAGAAACTGTCATTACGATTGACCACCGCCGCGTTCCACTTCCACGCAATAAGGATATTGGTGTGCTCTCAATTCGCGGCAGCGATTACCCTGCAGACGACGGGGTGTTGCCGTCACAGCAAGAGAGTGAGAAATACGGTATATGCGTTAAGAAAATACCAAAGTCCCGGCATAACGATATGACGGACTACGGGCCTGCGTGGCTCAAAGACGAAATTAACCGCACTGTGGAGAGCTATTTGAAAGGGTTGGGGTGTGAGAAAGTGTAATGGTTAATTCAGCCAAAAGAAGCGCCTTTCAGGCTGGAAAAATCACAATTACGGCGATAATGCTGTGCGTGTTCTGTTGGCTGTTTTTCAGTAACCCTGACTCGACTACAAATACTCAGTTCGTTGTAGCCGATAAGTCTATTACGTCCCAGGTATATGACAACACTGCTGTCTCGGCTTCACTATACTCAAGCGCAAGTCAATTTGAACACCATAAGCAGTCGGCAAATTGGCAATTCGAGCGTGTTGATGAAACTAAGTTCAGCGCGCTCGTTGCTAATATTTATTTGCTCACCGAACCTATTCCTATCGATTGGTTTTTAATAAAGCCATCAAGTCGTTTTCACCTGTCCGGGTGGAAAGACGTTGGCATGCAATTCAAAATCAAGAACGCCTTTATCTGAATCCATTAGTTCCTAAACGAATAACGAAAACTGGACTGGTTCAAGCCAGCCCTTACTAATGGATTTTTAAAGGTAAACTCATGAAAAGTTTTTTATTTAAATCGTGCAGACTCATTGCTCTGCTACTTTTGCTTATTTCTCTACTGTCGAATTCGGAAATTTCTCAGGCAGATGAGAACAACCTGTCGTCAGAACATGCTCGTCAGCTGATGACTAAAACGTTCGATGTTATGCAGGACAACTACATAGAACCGGAAGTGGTTCCCGAATTAAGGGCGTTATTTCTAAACAAGCTGGAGTTGGGACAATACGATTCGCTGACGTCTCTGGAGGACTTTGCGCACGTACTGGGACAAGATTTACGAGCGGTTACAGGCGATAACCACCTTAGTTTGTATACCGTTAACCCAGACGAAGAAATCACACATATATTGACCCATGAAGAAGGAAAGTTAACCAATAACTATGGGTTCGAGGAAGTGCGTTACCTGAGCGGTAACATTGGCTATTTGAAGTTTAATAAGTTTTCGCCGGACAAGCATGCCAGGGACGCCGTTGACGCAGCTTTTAACTTTCTTGGCCAGAGCGACGGTATCATTATTGACTTGCGAGATACCGTTGGCGGCTCGCCCGATTTAGTTCAGTACATGCTGAGCTATTTTCTGCCCGACGAAACGCCCCTTTGGTATGTGCTTAATTCTAAGAGCGAGAAGACCGCAGAGATTTCAGCATCTGATACCGCAGCTCACCAAGGGTTTCGCGGTGACTTTCCGGTTTGGGTATTAACCAGTCGCAACACGGCTAGTGCTTCTGAAATTTTCGCCGGTGTTTTACAGGCGAATTCAAAGGCCGTACTGGTTGGTGACACCACCGCTAGTGCAGGTTTTTATGTCGGAGTACGCCGAATTACCGACACGCTTGCGTTTCGTATTTCACTATTTAAGCCGATAATAACGGCAACCGGGAAAAGCTGGGAGCGCACGGGAATTATTCCGGATATTGAAGTACCGGCTATGGATGCTTTAGATCATGCTCATGAGTTAAGTAGCAAAACTATGAGCGCTGACTTTTAGTCGGAGCCGGTGTCGTTCCAGTAAGTTCGACGTCGGCAAAACCTTCCAGGTTATGCTGTTTAATCGATTGGCCAATCAGTTTTTCAATAGCTTTCAGGAAAGCAAATTCTTCGTCTGTAACCAAAGATATGGCATGACCAACCTGACCAGCACGGCCGGTGCGGCCAATGCGATGCACATAGTCTTCAGCAACCTGTGGTAAGTCATAATTGATAACGCACGGCAGCTTTTCAATATCGATTCCCCGCGCGACAATGTCGGTTGCGATAAGCACTTGCATCTTGCCAGCTTTAAAGTCGGCCAATGCTTTGGTGCGAGCCCCCTGGCTTTTGTTGCTGTGAATAGCAGCGGCCGAGAAACCGGCGTTATCCAGCTGTTTAACTAACCTATTAGCGCCTTGCTTGGTTCGGGAAAACACAAGCACTTGCGGCTCGTTAAGGCTGTGCAGTATTCGTAGTAGCATGCGCAGCTTTTCGCTTTTCTGTACCGCATACATTGTTTGTTCAATAGGCTCGGCAGTGGTGTTAGGCGGTGCTACGGAAATTTCTACCGGGCTTTTCAGCAAACCTTTAGCCAAAGTTTTAATATCATCGGACAAGGTCGCTGAGAACATGAGTGTTTGGCGCTTAGCCGGCAGTAACTTAATAATTTTCTTAATGTCGTGAATAAAGCCCATGTCGAGCATACGGTCGGCTTCATCAAGTACCAATACTTCTAACTTCGGGAAGCGAACAGCGTTTTGTTTGTACAAGTCGAGCAGGCGACCGGGTGTCGCGACAAGAATATCCACGCCTTTGCGAAGCTTCATCATCTGCGGATTAATTTTCACACCGCCAAACACCACCGCGTAATTCAGTGGCAGACCCGCGCTTAAGTTAGCAACACTTTCACCCACTTGAGCCGCTAATTCGCGAGTCGGCGTTAAAATGAGTACGCGCGCCGTATTTGTCTTTGCGCGCTCGTTGCTTTTGAGTATGTCTAAAATCGGTAAGGTAAAGCCCGCAGTCTTACCCGTGCCGGTTTGTGCCGCCGCCATTACGTCCTTACCGGCAAGTACTAACGGAATCGCTTGCTCCTGAATAGGCGTTGGTTCTGTATAACCTTGGCGTGTAAGAGCGGCAATGGTTTCAGGGCAAAGTCCGAGATCAGAAAAAGTCATGTATTAATAAGCAATTCAATGGTGATGATTATTGGCATTCTACCTGAGAGCCGTGGGTGCTGCATTTCATTTAATTGTTGGGTAAGGTTTGAATCCAATAGGGGCTCTCGCTCAATTTAAATGTTTTATGTCTGGGTTGCTTTATTGTTGTAAAAGAGTAGTTTAATTGGTTGATAATTAAACTGATCAGAGAACTGCGCGTAATGAAACTCTATAATGCTTAATAGGAATAACTAGCGCTTCGGTAGTTAATTAACAGATCCTCAAGGAGGAGAAATGAAATATTGTTATGTAATTTTTGCTTCGCTATTACTCTCTAGCGTGGCCTCTGCAAGTGACTTAACAGCCAGAGTTAACCAGTATTTCGAAGCGCAAAAAGCCGTAGAGCATAGAAATTCGACTAAAAGCGATGTGACTAGTTTATTAGCACTGCTAACGGAAGACGCAACATTTGAACACCCCAGATTTAATGCTGTTCAATCAAAAGATGAATATGAGAAAGGCCTGCTTTACTATTTAGGAAGTTATGGCGAATGCGATATCCAGGTAAAGAATGTCATTGAAGGGCTTAATGCTGTCATCGTCGAATACTTACATCCCTGCATTGATAAAAATGGAAACTCTGATCCTGAAAATAACAAGCAAGAACTAGTTACTTTATTCGAATTTGAAAACAACAAGATAACGCTGATTAGGCACTACTTCTGATCGGTGGCTTAACAAGCGAATAAGTTGCGTATCAACTGTATACAAAATGAAGGATCTCTAAGATGGGATGGAAGGGAACGGTTAGGTCTATCGGTGCAGCGGTTCGTGCAGCAGAACGAGATGCGAAACGCAGACAGAAGGAATTAGAAAGAAAGCATAAGCAATATGCGAAAATGCAGGAGTTAGAGCAGGCTGCATACGAAGTTGATGTTTATGAAAACCATATCGAGGTGATTCAGTCGACCCATAAAGAATGCAGCTCGCTTGTAGACTGGTCGAGTGTTGCAAGCTCTAAACCGCCTAAAGAGCCAAAAAAAACGAGCCATAGAGAGGAAAAAGCTCAGCTTAAATTAGAACAATATAAGCCTGGAGTATTCGCTCGACTTTTCAATAATGAGGAAAAGAAAAAAGCTATGATCGCACAAGAAATTGAAATAGCGATAAAAGCTGATAACGATGAATATGAATCGAGAGTCTCGCGCTGGAAACAGGAATTTGCAGAATGGAAAGAGAGTGTGGATATAGCTGAAGCTCTATTAAAAGGGGAGCCCAAAGCTAAGCTCGAAGCAATAGACAATCTACAGCCTTTTACCGAGATTTCTAATCTTGGCTCGAGCATATCGGTGGTTGTATATGAAAAAGGTCTGTTGGAAGCGACAATTAACGTTCATGGTAACGATATCGTGCCAAGCGAGTCGAAGAGTCTTTTAAAGAGCGGAAAGCTGTCTGTTAAAAATATGCCGAAAGGAAAATTTAATGAAATATATCAAGACTATGTGTGCAGTTGCGTATTAAGAGTAGCTAATGAGCTGTTTTCATGTATTCCAGATAGCTTGGTGATTGTTACAGCTGTAGATGAACTACTTAACTCTAAAACAGGGCATTTAGAAGAAACCCCAGTATTATCTGCCGCTATATCCCGCAGTACGATGAATAGTCTCAATCTCGAAACAATAGATCCTTCAGATTCGATGAGTAATTTTATACATAATATGTCTTTTAAAAAAACAAAAGGTTTTGAACGGGTAGAACGCCTAGATTCAGAAAATTTAAGCCGTACATAGCTTATCCGGTCTTGTAATAGTATCTAGAAATAGTTGTGATACGTGAAACTAACAAAATTTGAAATGAAACTTCGATGATAAGTACAAAAACCTTTGGAGTGGACCGAGATCGATGTAGTGGCAGACTTAAGCTCAAGGACTCCTTTAAGTGGCAGTACTACCTTTGAAGAGGTACTCCATGGCAATTCGGGTATGACGCTGCTAATTTAGTGGTTGAACAAGGCTAGAGCTCTTGCCCCAAGTTTTCCGCCGTCGCTGGCGTTATCCAAGAGGTACCAATGTACGGCTCACTTTTACTACTCCACATTCTTGCAGCAACCATATGGACCGGTGGGCACATTGTCTTATCTGTCGTTATACTGCCCAAGGTTTTGAAGGAGCGGTCACCTCAGTTGCTCCTCGATTTTGAGTCTGTCTATGAAAAAATTGGCATGCCCGCACTCATTATTCAAATAATTACAGGCGTAATGCTGGCGCACAGGCTGCTCCCAGATGTCAGCCTGTGGTTCAATACCAGTAACCCGGTTGCTTATCCAATAATGGCAAAACTGGGTTTGCTTGCGTTGACGGTTGGTTTTGCTATTAGCGCAAGGTTTCTCGTCATACCCAACCTTTCGCCAGCAAACCTCAAAGTAATGGCATGGCATATCGTGTCGGTTACTGTTATTTCCGTTCTATTCGTTTTTGTGGGTGTGTCGTTTCGGACAGGTTGGTTTTATTAAACGCTTTGCCCTCAACTCTGGTTGTACCACCAGCCCTTTCATGTCTACAATGCTGTTTAACGTTGGCTGGGAGCGGGTGTTATGGACTTTTCCTACAGTGCGAAAACAAAGGACTACTTAGCGCGGCTAGATGCGTTTATGCGCGAGCATATTGAGCCGTATGAAAACCAGTATCAAAAAGAGAATTACCGGCTGAACAGCACATCGAACTGGCGTGAGTGGCAGGTACCACCAAGGGTGGCCGAGCTTAAGCAAATGGCAAAAGAGCAGGGGCTTTGGAACCTGTTTTTGCCGGACGACGAACTGGGTGCTGGCTTAACAACTCTGGAATACGCGCCGCTAGCCGAGCGCATGGGTCGTAGCTTGCTAGCGCCGGAAGTCTTCAACTGCAATGCGCCCGACACGGGTAATATGGAAGTGCTGTATCACTTTGGTGATGACCCGCAGCAAGAGCAGTGGTTAAAACCGCTTTTGAACGGCGACATCCGCTCGGTGTTTTGTATGACCGAGCCCGATGTCGCCTCCTCCGACGCCACCAATATGCAAACCACCATTAAAGCTGACGGCTCCGACTGGGTCATAAACGGTCGTAAGTGGTGGAGTACTGGTTTGGGTCATCCGGACGCTGAGATTGCCATTGTTATGGGTCTGACCGACGAGGACGCCGACAAACATCATCGCCATTCCATGGTATTGGTGCCGTTAAACACGCCGGGCGTGAATATTGAACGCATGTTGCCTGCCCTGGGAGAGTATGATGCCCCTTATGGCCATGGCGAGGTGGTGTTCGATAACGTGCGCGTACCGAAAGAGAACATTATTGTTGGCCCTGGTGCCGGTTTTAAAATTGCGCAGGGGCGTTTAGGGCCGGGACGCATTCACCATTGCATGCGTGCTATTGGCGCGGCTGAGCGTGCGCTGGAGCTATTTATTGAACGGGGCGTATCCCGTATTGCCTTTGGCGAACCGTTAATGAAGCTGGGAGGCAACACCGAGCGCTTAGCTGACTTGCGTGTAGCCATTGATCAGGCAAGGTTACTGACACTGCATGCGGCGTGGCAAATTGACAACGTTGGTGCCATGAAAGCCATTAAAGAAATATCGGCCATTAAGCTGGTGGCACCCAATGTGCTGCAGCGGGTGGTGGACGAAACCATGCAACTGTTTGGTGGTGCTTCTCTGTGTCACGACACGCCATTGCCTAGCTTATTAACCGTTGCGCGTTCGCTGCGCATTGCCGATGGACCCGATGCGGTGCACCGCGCGACTATTGCAAAAACAGAGTTGAAACAAAGAGAAAAACAAAGAGAAAAACAATGGAAAGGGCGCCCTAATGACTGATCCATCATCCGCCGTAGTCGATCAGGCGAGTGACGTACGCGAAGAAGAAACCTTACCCGTAGAGGCGTTGGACAACTGGCTGGCGGAGCATATAGGCGACGAGCTGCCGGAAGATCGCGGTACTTTGCACATTACCCAATATACCGGCGGCGTGTCGAACTGGACTTACCGTTTAGATTACAACGACCTGGCTTTGGTTCTGCGCCGGCCTCCAGATGGCACAAAGGCCAAGTCAGCTCATGATATGGGGCGTGAGTTCCGCCTGCAGAAACGCCTGAGACCAGAGTTTCCGCACGTACCCCGAATGCTGGCGTATTGCCGTGACGAGTCGGTTATTGGCGCCGAATTTTATGTGATGGAGCACGTAACAGGCATAATTCCGCGGAGGCGTTTTCCTAAAGGGCTGGAGTTAAGTTCTGAGCAGGCGCGGAAGCTATGCACGAACGCGCTGGATAAACTGATAAAGCTGCACCAGGTAGATTTAGACAGCACTGGGCTACGAAAAATAGCTAAAGGTAAAGGCTATACCGAGCGTCAGGTAAATGGCTGGTGTGGCCGTTATGAAAAAGCGAAGACCTGGAATGTATTCGGCGCGAAGTCGGTTATGCGCTGGTTACAAGAGAATCAGCCGAAGAACGAGAAAATCTGCCTTGTACATAACGATTTTCGTTTAGACAACCTGATTCTGAACCCGGAAGACCCAACCGACATTATAGGTATTATCGACTGGGAACTCGCTACCTTAGGTAATCCATTAATGGACCTGGGCAATTCGCTGGCTTACTGGATTGAAGCGGGCGATGACAAAGTGGCGCGTGCGACTAAACGCCAGCCGAGCGACTACCCGGGCATGCTGACTCGCAAAGAAATTATTGATTATTACTGTGAACGCACCGACACAAAGGTAGAAGACTTTGCTTTTTACGAAGTGTTTGGCTTGTTCCGTTTAGCGGTGATAGCTCAGCAAATTTATTATCGGTACCACCATAAGCAAACCACCAACAAAGCCTTCAAAAACTTCTGGTTTTTGGTGAACTACTTGCTCTGGCGTTGCCGTCGTCGTATTGCTAAAGCTTAAAAGTACCAATAAAAGACAATAACAATAAAAGAGAGCTCAATAATGTCTCAACAACGGAAGACCATTTTAATTACCGGTGCCAGCTCTGGTCTGGGGCAGGGGATGGCTCGCGAGTTTGCCGCTCAGGGCAAAGATTTGTGCCTGTGCGCACGTCGGTTAGACCGGCTGGAAGCCTTAAAAACCGAACTGGAAGAAAAGTATTCAGGTATAAAAGTGAGCATTAAAGCCCTGGATGTAAATGCTCATGAAGACGTATTCCGCGTGTTTCAGGAATTTAAGCAAGAGCAGGGGCAAGTTGACCGTTTTATTATTAATGCGGGCATGGGTAAAGGCGCGGCGCTTGGCACTGGCTACTTTGAAGCGAACAAAGCTACAGCTGACACGAACTTCGTAGCCGCGTTGGCGCAGTGCGAAGCGGCTATGGAAATTCTCCGCGAACAAAAGCAAGGCCATTTGGTAACGATTTCGTCCATGAGTGCTTTCCGCGGTATGCCACGGGCTATGACGGTTTATGCGGCTACCAAAGCCGGGTTGGCATCATTAACGGAAGGCATTCGTGCGGACTTAATGAAAACCTACGGCAGCAACAGCCCAATAAAGGTCTCGACTATTTACCCGGGCTATATTCGTTCGGAAATTAACGAGAAGGTGAAAAACACACCTTTTATGGTGGACACCGAAACCGGCTGTCGCTTACTGGCAAAAGCCATTAATAAAGAGCCGGTTAAAGCTTATGTACCGCGTTGGCCCTGGGCATTAATGGCGTTTTTAATGAAACGCCTGCCGCTGAAATGGGTGTTAAAGCTGGCTTAGCTTTCGGTTATTCACCAGAGTCAGAACACACGGCGTCGCCGCGAGTAGACACCTGCACTGACAGAGACTGGCTGACGCCTTGTGCATCGTTAAACAAAAATACCGGTTCGACTAAAAACATGTCGCCGCGCTTGCCATCGTGGTTTATTTCCAGCCGCTGATCCGCCAGTTCCAGTTTAATGCAGCCGTCGTGTTCTGTGGTCATAATGCGCTGCCATTTATCAGGTTGTGGTTCGTGCAGCCAAATTTCGTGGCCCTGCCAACTTTGATTCTCACCCCGTTCGCACCAGTAACTATGAACCTCCAGCGCGCCGTCTTCACTGGTTTCCAGTTGGCGTATGTCGCATTTATCTTCATGCGGTAACTCCGGCTCCATGGCGGTGTACTGGTACACAACAACACTGACAAAAATGACGAGAAGGGTGACGGCCGAAGCGCCTAACCAGATAAGAATTTGCTTTAACATATGGCTCCAGAACCTGATACAGTATAAGTTCTTAGTATAAAGACAATAATTATAAGAACAATGATTTGGGGGAAGTATGTGGCAACGTGTTTTGGCATTACTGATTCTTATTGTGGGCTTGCTTTTGGCCGTTCTGGGTGTGGTCAGTGACAACGATACTCCTGTTAGGCTAACCGGCGCGGTTCTGATGCTAATTGGTATTATCTGGTTGTATAAGCAACCGACTTTACAGTCGCTTAACCGCACGGATAAACCCATTTTGAAATGGTATCAATCTCCAATTCTCTGGATACCGATTATTGCTATCATCTTCTTTATTATCAGTTTGTTTATGTAGGCTGAAAATCAGTTAGGAATCGAATTCATGAATATAGCAAAACGGATTGTTATTTTGGCCGGCGCGGTGGGGCTGTTTTTTTATACCGCGGAACAGGAAGAACTGATTACTTTAATTGCGAATTTTAATCTGAGTTGGTACAAACTGGGCGTTCCTGTTGCCTGGGGCTTAGTCATTGGCGGGCTGTGCGCACTGTTAAAGTTCCGTTGGCTGCTGTCCTGGATGGCACCTGTTACCTTAGTTGCCAGCGCCATAACGACTATGGGGCTCACTGGTGCAGCAGCGGTATTTGTGAAACATCAACTGGTGGTGCTTTGCTTGCCGCCGTTACAACTCGCCGCGGTAGGCGTTGGTTTGTACTTGTTTGCCGTGGGTCTGGCTAAGCTAATGGGAGACATTGAAGCCAGAAAATCGGAAAAAGGTGAGGAATGAATCGTCAAAGTAGCCAGGGAATTACATTAAACAGCGATATTGGTGAAAGCTTCGGAACCTGGAAAATGGGTGCCGATGACTTAATTATGCCGCACATCGATTGTGCTAATGTGGCTTGTGGTTTTCATGCGTCAGACCCGTTAACTATGCTTAAAACAGTAAAGTTAGCCAAGCAGCATAACGTGACGATAGGCGCGCACCCTGCGTATCCCGATCTCGTTGGTTTCGGCCGACGTCATATGGCGTTAAAACCCGATGAAGTAACCGCTTTAATTCAGTATCAGGTGGGGGCTTTACAGGGCATTTGTGCCGGCCAGAAAACCGAAGTGAAATATGTGAAGCCACACGGCGCACTTTATAACGACATGTTAAGCGACGGTCAGCAATTCGATGCTGTTTGTCAGGCCATTGCCGCCCTGCAGGAAGACAGACATGAGCCCTTGCCGTTAATGGTTATGGCAACACCCGAAAATGACGCCTGGCGCCACCGCGCGCAGCAGTTTGGTGTTGAATTATGGTTTGAAGGTTTTGCCGACCGCGCTTATGACGACAATGGGCAGTTGCGCTCGCGGAGCAACCCTGATGCCGTGCACGGTGATGTTGAAGCCATGTATGCTCAGGCGGAGGCTTTTGCGACAGGTCGTGCTATTGAGAGTGTGTCGGGCAAGTCGCTGCAAATTGAAATTGATTCTCTTTGTGTTCACGGGGATAACCCCAAAGCGATAGAAACCGTAGAGAAGCTGCGGAATATTGTCCGGCAAGCTAACGAATAAACTCAGGAATGACTAAAGTTCAGTTATGAAAGAAGAGTCTGATTTTCCAAAACTCGTTTCAGCCGGCGCCGATGCCGTTATAGTCTATTTAGGCGAGGGCATTAGTGTGTCGGTTAACCAGCGTGTTCTGGCTGCGGTTAAGGCAGTAAAGGAGCAACTGTCTGATGTTGTGCTGGATTTAGTGCCCTCCTATAACTCCTTAATGGTTTACTACAATGTGTTGAACATTGATGAGCCTGAAATACGTGAACGCTTGCGCGAAGCTCTAGCTGACCTCAGCTCTGATACTAGCGAGCAGAGTGGCAAGCGGCATCGCATTCCGGTTTTTTATGATGAAAGTGTCGGGCCTGATCTTGCCCGCATTGCTGAAATGAACAACTGCTCTGTTGATGATGTAATAAAAACGCACGCCGAGCAAACGTACCGCGTGTACGCCATGGGCTTTGCACCGGGCTTTGCTTATTTAGGTGAAGTGAGTGAGAAAATCAGAACGCCTCGTTTAGATAACCCCAGAAAGCGCATTACCGCAGGCAGCGTCGCCATTGCTGAGAGTCAGACGGCAGTTTATCCGTCGGCATCGCCCGGAGGCTGGAACATTATTGGCCGTACTTCTACTCAGTTATATGACCCGTCATCGGGGACTATCAGCCCGCTGAACGTAGGCGATGAAGTAGAATTTTACGCGGTAAGCAAAGAGCAGTTTATTGAGGAAGGCGGTGACACGGAGGCCTTGTCATGATGCGTATTATTGAGCCGGGTATGCGCTCAGCCGTTCAGGATTTTGGGCGCTTTGGGTATTTGTCGAAAGGCCTGACCCGCGGCGGCCCCATGGATGAACACGCGTTCTTATGGGCTAACCGCTTATTGAGCAACCATTTTAATGCCGCTCAAATAGAAATTACCCTGGGTGGCTTTGAGGTAGAATTTGACCGAGACTGCCAGTGTGCTGTGACCGGTGCCGATGTCGAATTGACGCTGGATGACGAAGTGTTAAATACCTGGCAAAACTTTAAAGTACGCGCGGGGCAACGCCTGAAGATGGGCTACGCCAGTGCTGGTGTCAGAGCCTATTTAGCGGTGCAGGGCGGTTTTCAGGTGGAGCCTAAGTGGGGCAGTTGCGCAACCGTTACTCGCGACGCGGTCGGCGGCTTGCACGGCGATGGAGCGTTTTTACAAGCGGGTGACGAACTGAGCTTTAATGAGCAGAACTATCAGGTATCGCGGCGCGTGGGCTGGGCCTACAGATCGGACTATCAGAAAACTCCGGTCATTGGCTTAATACCGGGCTTTCAGTACGACGCCTTTCCCATGTCTGCAAGAGAAGCTTTCTGTTACGAAGATTACGAAGTAACTAAAGACAGCGACCGCATGGGCATTCGCTTGTCGGGTAAAGCGTTGGAATATAACGGTGAGGGTTTGGTGTCTGAAGGCGTGAATGTGGGGTCTGTACAGGTGCCCGCAAATGGCCAGCCTATTATTATGATGAACGACCGCCAGACCTTAGGTGGCTACCCGAAACTGGGCACCATTAACCCGTTCGATTTAGGTCGGCTGGCACAATGCCAGCCGGGGCAGACCGTTCGTTTTACCCGCATTGAGGGTAAAGTTGCACAGCAGCAATTGCGCCGTTTTTATCAGTTTTTTAATGTTCGCTTAGCTTGTCAGGCTGACGATAACCTGCGATCATAGCCGCTTCATATTATCCGGTGTTGATTTTGTAGCGGAGACAAAAGGTTCATGGCAGATACTGACTCTCGTCCCAGTAATTTTATTCGTCAAATCATTGATAAAGATTTGGCCAGTGGTAAGCACGCAACTGTACACACCCGTTTTCCTCCGGAGCCGAATGGTTACCTGCATATTGGCCATGCCAAATCGATAGTGCTGAACTTCGGTATTGCCGAAGACTACAACGGCACCTGTAACCTGCGTTTTGATGATACCAACCCACTGAAAGAAAAAGTGGACTATGTGAACTCCATTAAAAAAGACGTGGAATGGCTGGGGTATCACTGGGAAGGCGAGCCGCGTTATTCCTCTAATTACTTTGATCAGCTACACGCGTTTGCGGTTGAGCTGATTGAAAAAGGCCTGGCCTACGTTGATTTCAGTTCGCAGGATAAAATGCGCGAAATGCGCGGTACTCTGAAAGAGCCGGGCGTAAACAGCCCTTACCGTGATACTTCTGTGGAAGAGAACTTAAAGCACTTTGCTGACATGACAGCAGGTAAGCACGAAGAAGGCACCGCCGCATTACGGGCAAAAATTGATATGAGCTCGCCGTTTATGTGTATGCGCGATCCGGTTATTTACCGTGTGCGTTTTGTACACCATCACCAGACTGGTGATAAATGGTGCGTTTACCCAATGTACGACTTCACCCACTGCATTTCGGATGCGCTGGAAGGCATTACACATTCATTGTGTACGCTGGAGTTCCAGGATAACCGTCGTTTGTATGACTGGGTGCTGGATAACATCAGCATTGACTGCCATCCACAGCAAATTGAATTCTCT
>Ga0114932_10004354_pt1 | contig 13321 bp, 23 predicted proteins | sample 2SBtaG_2_FD_87286 | JGI IMG/M metagenome (GOLD analysis project Ga0114932, IMG submission 87286) | Deep subsurface microbial communities from Kolumbo volcano to uncover new lineages of life (NeLLi) - 2SBTROV12_ACTIVE470 metaG | ecosystem: Environmental > Aquatic > Marine > Volcanic ...
ACCTTTGCACTGGCATGATTATGTGGAAATATACACCCCCCTGGCATGAGTAGGCTGATCTCTGGTTTATGATAGAAATCGGCTCGATTCTTTAGAAATGAATTCAGTATTGGAAAGTCTTTGGCGTTTGGCGTAGCGTAATACCGAAAAATTTCGTTTGTTTTCTCTAATTTTTGCGATTTTTTATTCCATACCATTTCGTATCGTGGCCTTGTGATTGGCCGCCATGGCTCTTTCTTATAGGAATTATATTTCTCGCACTCAGCAAGCATTTCTTTCGAAAAATTTACATGTTCGAAGTGTATTGCAGATTCATGGCCATTTGTAGACCATTTATCGATTGTTTGCCAAAATGTGTCGATCATAAATCAGTCTATCTCGGAATGATATGCAAATCGTCCTTGTGGATTTACTGGTACTGTAAAATCAAGGCCGATTCTCGATTTATTTGTGGTTATTTCACTGGCACTATGTGTGACTCGTGGATTAAATACGACAAATGTGCCGGGCACCATAGGAATGGCTTCATCTCCGTGAAGAAAGAGTCCACCGTCCGAAGAATCCCAATCACTGTTTAGCAAACCGAAAATCTTGATGTGATCTAGGTCATTTACGTGATCTGTGTGAGGATTATCCAGGCGATTTTTATCCTTGATTGATATGCCTGCATAGGTGATCTCTGGTGAAAATAAATCCGAGCGCTTATTATATAACAGAATAAGCAGGCCCATGGCCATGCCGGCCAGTAGTGGCTGGCGAGCGTCTCCGTCAATTATATCCATTTTCAGATGTTTGTCAGGATGATTTTGTGGATATTTCATATGCCATGCCTCGCTGTTCATGGCTGTGTATTTCATCATGTCGAGGTATTGTAGTGGTATTCCACTTTCGATGATCTCAAGCATAGGTCAAATAGCCTCCTATAATATACTTAGGGCCCGAAATGGGCTTATGTCCGATATGTGGATGAGTCCACAGTGGGGGAAAAAGCAACATGGAGCCTTCTCTTGGCTCATAGGTCTTTGAAAAAATTTCTGTCTCGCCTCCAATCGCAACGTCATTGAGATAAAGAAAGCACACCAGAAAGCGATTCATGGTGTTTCTATCCAGTACGTCCACATGGGCAGGAAATGACTCATTGGCGCCAGGCATGTATCGTTTTATCTTTGGTGGTTCAAATCCCATGGCGTTTGGCCATTGAAAGGCTTCTATGCCACAGTCTTTTTTGTATTCTTCAATTGTGGGCATGATGTAATTGACCAGTTCGTTGGCGACTGTTTTCCATCGTGTGTCGGGACTGTGCAACATATTGATTTGTGTCAGAGTTTCATTGCTTCCACAGTCCTGTATTTGATGTTGCTCCACATCATCCTCAAATAGTTCTATCTGGGCTTCGCACCAATTCCTCGGTGCAACTTCCTCGTACAGGCGTACCAGATTTTCCATTATACTTTCCATCCTTCACCCATATTTGTTCTATCAAATACGGGCTCCGCAAATTCTTCCTGATTTGCGTCCACCAAGTCTTCCTGTTCTTTCTGTTTTACGTCATACAGTTTCATTCTTGCACGATCAAGGCCCAGCACAAATCTCTTGTTGACATTGGGATCATTGTAACGATTTTTGAGTTGTTTTACACATATCTGATTGAGGTCATCTAGTTCATCGTTAGTGAGCAACGCAAACATGAAGTCAGCCGTGGCAGGCAGACCAAAACTTTCTGCTGTATCCTCAAGTCCAACGTCACTGGATACGAATCCTGTTCTTGTTGTCTGTGTCGCCGACATAATCGGGACGTTTGTCTCAACTGCAAGTCCTCGAAGTTCTTCTGCGATTGATTTGATCATCGTATAGCTGTTGACATTTGATGATCCTTTGAATCTTGTACTCGCACAAATGTTCAGATAATCAATGAATATAATCTCTGGACGAAAACTCTTCTTGATGGCCAGTTCCTTGATCAGTCCACGAAAATGAGCACAATGGGCTGAAGCGGTAGGATATTCCTTGATGATCAGTTGACCAGATGTAGATTTTCGAATGTTGTCGATCTTACTCTCAAACATGGCCTTGGGTAGTGTATGCAAATCATCTATTGTGACGTTCATGAGATTGGCGTCTATGCGCTCTGCAATACGTTCCTCTGCCATTTCCAGTGTGATATACAGGACGTTCTTTCCCTGACTGAGACAGTTGGCAGCCATGTGACACATGAACAGCGATTTACCCACACCAGTACCAGCGAGAGCAATGTTCAGTGTCTTGGGTGGTAGGCCACCCTTGGTTATTCGATTGAAGTAGTCGAGGTCAAAGGGAATTCTTGTTTCGGTTCGATGGTAATAGTCAAATCGGGCATCTGAATCATGCACATAATCGTGGCCAACGTGATTATCAAAACCCACAGCAAGGGCGTCTGAGAGAATGCTCGGTATTGCAGATACATCTGCGTCCTTAGATTTTCCGTCAATGATTTGTATGCCTTCGATAATTGCATTGTATACCGCCTTGTCTTTGCAAAATTGTTCGGTTGAATCCACCAACCAATCATAGTCAACTTTCTCTGTGGATAGAGTTTTGATCACATCGATCACACGCCGAAAATCCTCTTCGTTGAGGTCTTTTCGATTCTGCACTTCCACCTCAAGCGAGGTTTGAGTGGGAATCTTTTGATATTTGTCTGTAAAAGCTTTGATCTCTTCAAATACAAGTCTTTCTGCACGATCAGAAAAGTAGTCTGCCCGCATATGTGGAATCACCTTGCGAGCGTAGTCCTCATTTGATATCAGCGAGGATAGAGCTGTTCGTTCAATTGTCTGTGTCACGTTGTTCCTCATTCGTAATGATATCCACCAGAATATCACCAATTAGCGTAAAAAATGCTTCACCAAAATGTTCTTGTCCTAGTCCATTTGAATCAACTATATCATACTCAAATCGAAAAGGCAAGTCACCTTCTTCAGTCATTTCTTCTGTCTGGGGTATGGAAACCTTACCATATCGATACACCACTCCCTGATAGAAACCAGCCTTCTCTGTCAGGCCAATGCACTGCCATTGTTTTGACTCATCTGTTACATACGTGTATTTTTCTCTTATCATTTTTTCACCATCACTAAATGTGTCCTATCAGGCCCACAGTTAGCTACCGTGTGAGCTACGGTTGTATTCACCTCATAGACATAACCATCGGCAGGAATGTGATACAACTCTTTTCGATCCTGTATGAGGCCCTTCTTGGGAAATATAAAATATGCGTGTTTATGAGTATCAAGTGCCATATGATATCGCTTGGCCTTATCTTTATGCACGCTGTATGTGGTATGCATATTCTTACGCATCAAGCGACTGCGAACTGCATCGAAATCTTTTATTATCTGGGATAATATTGTACCCTCATAAAGAGGTAGCAATTGAGAAAAGTCACGCTCTGATACGTCTGGGCGGTCTTTTAGTGACCCACAGGCGTCTTCATATGAGCCATCACCTCTATGCTGTAGGGCTGTTTGTTGAGAACCATCGGCATCAGGTTTCCAACTAATATTTAAGTTAGATAACTCCCATTGAAGTTGATCTATGTCATATTTGCGGTTTGTTCTGCTTATCAAGCTCATTTCTTAATTTCTCACTGTTCACACAATAAAATGTACTTCCCTCAAATGATGGCTCTGAAAACTGTTGAGATAGATACAATTGCAACCCTAACTGATTTTCCATAACGTATTCTACACAGGCCCGTTTTGTCTCGAACTGTGGTTTTGAAAATATATAGAAGTCTGAGGGACTCCACATAGCGATAAGAACAATCATTGCCTTAGATACCAAAACTTTCTCCACACCCACATGAACTAGCAGCTGTAGGATTTCTTACGGTGAGAAAACTCCCACCTAATTCGGTAACATAGTCTATCTCACTTCCTATAACATACATCTCTGCCACTGGATCAAGAACCAAAACATCCTCTATGGGGTCAGACCATGCTACATCAGGCAAGTTCTTTTGAAAATCCCATACATATTGGAATCCAGAACAACCCCCACCTTTTACACCGAGGGTCACATAGTCTCCGTTTGAGACACTTTTAAGGTAGTCTCTGGCTCTACTAGTTATTGTCACCATTGAAATATTTATTCCCTCTGGCACCTCTAAGTAGAGATTCTACCACTACAGTCCAGAAATTTTTAGCCCACTGGCTTGTTGAGGTGTCCCTCATCGCAACTGCTGAGGCAATCCTTTTCTCTATTAATTCTGTCAATTTCTTCATACTCCTTAATTCGATCAATCATCTTCAGAAAAACACCGAGCATATCATTCATCTTTTGAGATTCACTCGGCTTGGAATTTGTGGGTATGCACAAGACTTTAACTTTTTTGTCTTGTTTCAGAATGGCATTTCTCGCCTCCAGACAAGAGTCCATACTGGACATCTCTGTATTGATACCCATACTCGCAATCACTAACAATGCTTTAATCATTATGCAGCCTCCTTGTACTTGTCGTACCAGTATTTAGAGGAATTGCGTAATTCCTCGTTTGCCTCACGAACATACTCAAGCAGATCGGTGATCACACCAGCCTGTTTTTCAGCCCAATCATCACCACGATTTGCAATCTGGTCTATGATCTCTTGAACATAATCGATTGAAGGACACGTATTGCCAGGCACCGCCGGTGCTTTTGCTTTTGCAGCCTCAATCTTTACTCGTTTTGCACTCTTAGGCATTAGACTTTACTCCAACCCATTTTTTCGCAAACATACTTATCAGTACCTATTAGTACCATATCACTTACCATAGTAGACCTACAGCCTTCACCATCAAACATTTTGGTAACTTCCTTGTTGTTCCACCAAGCATCATCGATGCTGTTGGTTTTCATGAAAGCGAACTCCAACTTCTCGTCCACAGTCATAGTGCCAGGGCACTCGACAAAGGCGACAGTGTTAGCACCACCAGGCCCGTTGTCATGTATCACGGCAACTTTTTCAGCCCCCTCAAGGATTTTTAATAACGCTTCAGTTTTTTTGTTCATTAGAATACTACCAAACAGAACCATCCGGCTCCAAACAAAGTTAACATAAAGGTTGTACCTACAACCCACTCCAAAATCTTTTTACCCAGCGGCATAGTAAGCCTCCTCAGTGTAATAACCAATAGGGGAAAGTCCTCTTTCAGGCAACAACTCTAAAGTACACACTTCAGAGGTCATCATTTTAGTGATTGAACCGTTTTCCCACTTCACATCAATGCCGTAACCACCCATCAATTTGGTCTTCTTGTCAACCTTGACAATCTCACCAAACCAAAGCGATATTCCAGCACCGAAATTTCCAATGATTTTTGTTCCTATTTCCATAACTTTCCTTTTCTCAGTTTACTACTAAAGCTACCATATGGGGCAAGCATTGTCAAGCAAAAAATGGCGATTATCCAGCGCCAGTCCACCTGATTTCGTAACCACCCTCAAGGACGTTACCTCTTGCGAAGTTTCTGGCAGGAGCAGCCCAACCAGCAGCCTTTAAAATATCACCTTTTTTGAACTTCTTGTCAGTATCAGTTTTGACAATAAATCCCTTTACACCACCCTTCTCAGCGAAGATTCTGATGTATTTGGGGCCAACCGTGAACGTCAAACTCTCACAGAACTCCTCATACATTTTCTTTCTAATCGGGTCATTCGTCAGCCTATCATCCAATCTATTGCCCCACTTAAAATAGGACTCTTTTAGTGCCTCAACAAACTTTTCAGCACCAGCCTCAACGGTTTTTTCACCTTTTGCGACAAATATATTCATTATGCAGCCTCCACCTTTTCTTCCCATTCCTTATAGACAATCCACGCATCTACTGTACTATTTTTGAGTGCAGTGGGGTTTCTTTCAATAAAAACCAATAATTCCTCAAAAGTCATCCCAAGAAACAATGCTTGTTTTGACAAAACCTTACTAGCAGTTCCTAGTCTGCAATTTGGAGCACCTTTTAATCTCATAATCTTCCTTTCTTTCTCGATTATATTACTAGTATAGACTATATTGGGGGCCATGTCAAGCAAAATCGAGCGATATTATGTGACATTTTTATCACAGCTGAGGCCCTAAATAAGCATGATGTTTAATAAGTTTCCTGAGTTTATCACGGGCGATACCCGATATCATGATCCGAATGATCCTACCACCAACTCCAAAGAAACCCCTAGAGGTCAACTTATAACATTTGAGAAGTCTGAAAGAAAACATAGTGATATGTTGCCACCAGATATATGTGAGAATAGTAACGTCCTAGACCTCGGAAGTTGTGTGAGTGCCAGTGGTGCATGGGTATTAGAACATGGAGCTATGTTCTACACTGGTGTTGAGATATCCAAACACAATTACGATATTGCAACCAAAAACTTACAAAAATACTTTACCCCTTCTATGTGGACACTATACAACCAACCTGTTTTAGAATGGTTTGACGAACTTCATGAGCCATATGATGTTGTGTTCGCTGGAGGCATATTATATGCACATGAGGATCAAATGGACTTTCTGACCAAATGTGCAAATCTTACCAAAAAATACCTAATAATAGAGACTATGGATACAAGCCCCATCGACACAGATGTTCCCTTATCTGTTTATAGGAAGATTAATAAGATGAAAACTGGTAGTGGGGATCATGCATGGGTAAGATGCAGTAACATACCCTTTATAGATATGGTGTTATCTCCGTTGGGATTTGAGTTGCATAAGAAAATTATGTACCCACAACACAAAAGATTTGCGGTGGTGTATTCTAGAATCCTTTAGGCGCCTTGGTTATGCCACGGGCTTTCATTTCCATCTCAACCCATTGTTTGGCGACAGGAGATTTGACAGGCTTTCTGAGAAGGCCTCTAATCTGTTTGAATACCATAACAAACACATCCTCACCAGCATCGTTATTGTCCACAATGATCAGATTGCCTTTGAAATGTTGACTGAATTTACCAAGGTTGTTCTGTACATCTTTCCACGAATCCACCACTATAGGCTCTGGCACACTACGAGAGCGAGCTGCGTTACGTTCTAGTGCAACGTCCAGAGAAGTATTGACAAAAATCATGTGTGTGTCGTAACCAATTTGTCTTAGGCCAATCGACTGTTTGACTATCTTTCCGTATTCCTTGCCAGTGCCATCAATGAGTAAACCCATACGCCCTGCAATCAGGCCTTCTTTCTTTCTACTGGTCACTGCTTTTGCACGCTTACGAACAACATCTCTCGCTTCTGTCTCATCCTTCGGCATCTTCGCAGACAGGCCCTCTTTCGCTAACATAGTTTCGAAAGCATCATCAGAGTTAACAGTTACAAGGCCAGTTCCGCCGGTGGTTTTTCCAGCAACGTATGATTTACCACTGCCAGGGCCACCGGCAAGGAAAAAGGCCTTAAATATATTGGGGTCTTGGAGCCCCTCTAGTAATGCGTTGTATGTTTTCATTGGGTAGTCGCCCCATTCCTTTTTTATATCCAGACATTTCTAATATATATTTATCATCTTCGGTGAGTTCAGGCATTTCTGATCGTGCCTTAGTTTGAAAGTTCATTTTCTTGATTCGATTCTTGGTCTTAGCCATTTTATCTTCCTTTCGAAGTTTTCTTTGTTGGATATTTTTATTTTTAGGGATGGTTGCGTTCTCCTTTCTAAGCTAGTTCATCTTGGTAAATTACAGGTAAAAGTCTTCTACCAAGGGGTCTTCTTCAAAAAATGTGTCGTCTACATCTTGAGGCAGTTCGTCTACAAACTCTAGTTCTTCCTCTACACAATCCTTTACGCACCGCATAAACATCATGTGTGTTGGGCCATTTGCACCATCTGGTAGAAAATTGTGATGTATTGCTTCAACTAGAAATGGGCCCTGATAAAATCTATTCAGAGCGCTCTGATCAGGTTGTTTAGACCCTGATGGCCGAGGAATGTTAACAGTCACCACTTGTCCCGCTCTCATGTAAGTGTGACCAAGAACAGTCATGTCTAGAACGTATCCATTTTTTAGTGATTCGTCAAAAGCTTTGCCTGCCAATAACCATCTCTGGTGGTTAGGTGCCTGAAACGCATATTTACCATCGCCAGTTGTTAGACTGGCATCTGTACCTGTGGCCTGATCTTTAAAAGATACTGAAGTAACATACTTGGCGATAGATGTTGAACCCAAATTGCTTCCGTCTTGATCATATGCCGTCTTACTATACATTGAATTAGCACCTTTACCATGATATGTATTAATCGTGAAATTTTGAGCCTCTGGTTCAAATTGGTCAAAGTAGTTAAAATTGGTAGTTATGATATCTTTATTGAATATGTCATGCACCGTTAATTCAGAGGAGAACTGACCGTTCACAGTTCCACTCATTGTGTCTGGATTTCTGTTTATGTTATGATCTCTTATTCTAGCAAATTCTGCTATATGGTTTGGCCGGCCGTCTAATGTAGTTTCGTTTTCAACAATTGTATATTGTTGCTCTGCGTCATCAGCGTACATCGATTGTATGGAGCGAAAATGAAACCCTGTTAGTGTCTCGAAAAATCTGTATGTAGGTTGACCATTTTCTTTGGAAACAGCTTCCCTCTTACATTGAAGTATAATATCAATTGGAGTTTTTTCGTTAGCAATTATTTTCTTAATTCCAGAGGATTCCTCCACAAACACAGTTTTTTTAGTTTTGAGGTCACTCTTCAACATTTGTTTAGCTATGTCAGAATATGTCCCTGTAAGAATCCTATCAACAATAGTTCTATTGTTTCTAATACCTTCCATAGATATAAAATCTACTGATACCGCTTGCACATTTGGATTTATACTCTTAACGGAATTAACTTTGTTGATATAGAATTGTCTGTCTATAATTTTTTCTTCACCAAAAGCACCACCCGATGTAATTGATGGTGTGCGAATTTTCAGGCGCAGAATTTCTTGGCCTATGATGGGCATGGTGTTAGTTAGGCCAAAGTTGTCGGTGAACACCAGACTGCCTTGAAGAAGTGGTGAATTGATGTCCTCGTATATGTCGATCTGCATCATTTCTTTACTAACATCAACCCTAGAATCACCACAGGCAACGATCTCACACTTCTCTAAAATAAACTCACCAGCATAGCTCATTCCTTCTGACATTAGATATCACTTTCGTTTATCATTTCTTGAAATTCTTCTACCACTTGAGGTACGTAAATAGGATCAAGCAAACGTATTTGTCTTTTCTTGTTTTGTTCTTCTTCTTCAAACTCTAAATTTGTTACAGCTGTGGCCGTAGGATAATCTGCATTGGAAGTTCCCACATCAATTTTAAGAGTCGTATCACCAGACGTTTGACTAATTTCATAATGATGTACAGCGTTAGGGTTGTCGTATTTGTCTCGCACGTATGAAAGAAACTGGTTAGTGTTCATGGGCCAATCGTGAAAACGATTTACAATATCATTGGTCATACAAACTATCCAGTGCAATTCTGCATCACCATATAATTTGTGAGCGATCATTTCTGGTGTCTCCCCCTCTCTCACATCATATGTATCAAACATCATTGTATTTTCTTTTACTTTCGCACGAAGGGCAACACGGCGCAAAAGATTAGTAACAATCTTTGGCTCTCCACCCTTTACGGATGAAAATTGTATTAAAGGAAAGTTATTAAAATACATTAGTATCCTTCCTCAATACGCTCTTGACTCATCAACTCTATTTCGTGGAACGATAAAGTCAAAGTAGTTTTTTGTGGGGGTGGGCCCTCTCCACCACCTGTGTACCCCTTGCGAGTATTTGTGGTGGTTGATTCGTATGTCTTATATCTATCGCTTCCGTAATCAACAGTAACGTCCATTAGATAAGAGGATGAAACTCTATTCAAAAATGGGTTGCGTTTTCCTTTGTGATGATACTCAATATCAAAGATATTCGGAACTTGCATAATCTTACCATTAAACTTGGCGTCAAGTTTCATATTAAACGGTCTGCCAACATTCATTTTGTCAACATATTTGGGCATCATGTTCTTTTTAAATGCAAATACAATCTCTTCAACAATCTGTGCCTCTTGTTCACTCTTAGGAATAAAAGTAAACGTGTACGAGAAGTCTCGGCGTTTCACGCCCTCAAATTGGAGTTCTATCTTGTTTGATATGGCCAAACCAGATGCAATCTGTGCCATAGCTCTTGCGCCGGATACCATGTTTCCAACCTTCTTAACCGCAGCTGCAGCTAATCCTGCTGCCAAGGTGCCACCACCAGCTCCCAAAGCTTGCCCCAATCCCTGACCACTAGACAACGCATTGTATACATCAGCAGCGCCCTGTGCAAATGCACCAATCTCTTGTTCTGTATAAAGTGTTGTATATTGAACCTTTACGGATGGAGGCATATACAAAGCGATAGCCTGATCCATCTTTTTCATAGGGGGTCTTTTCATAGTAAGAGATTTACCAGCACCCTTTCCTGATTGCATGGCCATAGGCGAAGTATCAGAGTTTTTTAAATCTCTCCTAAGTTTCTCTACATCAGCTTTGCCTGTGGTAGCTGCAGATAACCCTGCCCGGCCGATAGATTCAGCTTTCTTCAGAAGTTTAGCATCATCAATCTCATATATGTAAAAAATGATGTAGTGACCTTGTTGTGGGTCTTCCTCCACATTGATAGGATATGTAAGATTCTTTGAAGTGGTAGAACTAAAATTATTGCCTTGTGAAAGCCTCTGTAAAAAAGAGGCACCACTACTTGATCCAGATTTAGTGAAGGATGAAACTTTTGATGCTACCCCTGTAGCAACTTTATTTTTAAGAGTGTTGAGTAATACGGCCATGTCTAAATATTCCTTATACAGAACTATTTATGCACCATGAGCTACAAAGGCAGATACAAACCACAAAATCCCCGAAAATATACGGGCGATCCATATAACGTCATCTATCGTTCCCTCTGGGAACGGAAGTTTATGGTGTATTGTGATACCAGTGTCAACATCATTGAATGGGGCAGTGAAGAGATCATTATACCCTATTTATCACCTTGGGATGGTAGATTACATCGTTACTTTCCTGATTTTTACATAAAAGTTCGACAATCAGATGGAAGCCTCAAGAAAATGATTATTGAGGTAAAACCTAAAAAACAGTGCTCTCCACCCAAAGAACCTAAACGTAAGACCAAAAGGTATCTTGGTGAGGTTAAAACATGGGGTATTAATGAGGCCAAATGGAAATATGCAACTGAATGGTGCAACAAAAATGGTATGGAGTTTAAAATTCTGAACGAGGATCATCTAGGTATTTCGTATAAATAGAGGCATGGCACAAAGTAAGTTCATACAAGCAGTAAAAGACGAGGCAAAAGGCCGTCCACGATCTACTCAATGGTACAGAGATAAGATCAAGGAGTTTGGCACGCCTACATCTTTAGACTTGATAAGGGACGGTAAACGGGACAGTAAGCCATTTTATGGTAAGTTGAATATGTTCGTATATGACCCAAAGTTCAAAAAGAAACTACCGTACTACGATACGTTTCCTCTTGTTTTACCTTTAGAAACTTACCCTGATGGGTTTCTGGGAATCAACTTTCATTATCTACCGATACCCCTACGAGTCAAACTATTAGATAGACTAGTAGACTTTTCTAACAACACAAAATTTGATGAGTCAACTAGGCTGGTTGTGGACTATAGTCAACTCAAAAATATTAACATAGTCAAACCCACCATACACAAATATCTGGCAGGACAACTTAAATCACAGTTTCGAAGAATTGATGCAGACGAATTTACTATTGCAACATTGTTGCCTGTACAGAGATTTAAGAAGGCTTCAGCTTCTGCGGTTTGGAAAGAATCAAGGGCGATGGTCTAATGGCAAATTTTATAGAAGGCACAGCGTTTGGCGTACTCAATGATGTTTTATCTGCATTTCGATCTAATGAGGGATATGCCCTACCAAGCAGATATGAAGTTCTTATTTACCCGCCTGCACCAAAGACAGGTGGTAGTCTATTAAACGTATTCAGTGGACTACGTGCTACTAATGAAGAATCTAGAAATGTATCTTTACGTTGCGAAAGCGTACAGTTGCCTGGCAGAACCGTAACATCAAGTCCAGACAATAACATATATGGCCCTGTAAGAGAGATTGCAAATGAAGTAACATATTCAAATGAACTGGTAATGACATTTCAAGCAAGTTCTGGTCTAGAAGAGAGAATATTCTTTGAACAGTGGCAACAAAAATGTTTTAATCCAGAAACATGGAATGTCGGATATTACAGTGAGTATGTGGGTTCAGCTGACGTATACTTGCTGGACGTAAATAACCAAAGACGATATGGATTGAAGATACACGAAATGTGGCCAAAAACTGTTGCGGCTACAGACTTGACAGCAGCGAGGGCTACAGACATTATCAAGAACTCAATTACGTTTGCTTTTAGAACGTGGAGTTCACTTGATATTGATCAAACACCACCTAGCATCGCTGATAAAATTACTCAAACGGTGGTAAACTCTGTGGAGAGAAATATCACAGCAAATATACCTGCTGTGTTGCGAAAATTATAAGGATGAAAAATTATGGCACTACCAAAGCTAAACACGGTATCGTATGACTTGGAACTACCGTCAACTGGTGAAACTGTTAAATTTAGGCCCTTTCTGGTCAAAGAACAGAAGAACCTTTTAATTGCTCAGGAGTCAGAAGACGATAAGGTGATTGAAAATGCGTTTGCACAGATTATTACAGACTGTACAAATGGCGAAATTGATCCATATCAGTATCCTCTGTTTGATATTGAATATCTGTTTTTACAGATGCGAGCAAAGTCAGTTGGTGAGAAGTCAACGATTATGATGACAGCAGAAGACGATGGTGAAACAAAAGTACCAGTAGAGATTGATTTGTCAAAAGTATCTGTGAAGACAGAAGTTGGCCATTCAAATGAGGTACAATTGACAGACGATATTAGAATGGTTATGGGATATCCCACTTTATCGGATATGGCCATGCCAAACGATGCACAGACAGAGGTTGAAAGAATTTTTGTTATGATTAAAAGATGCGTTATGGAAATTCATGATGGCGAAGAGATACATAACAGAGTTGATATAAGTGACAAAGAGCTAGACGAGTTTTTAGAAAATATGTCTACAGAAATGTTTGAAAAGCTCTCTGCATTTTTTGAAACTATGCCTAAGTTGAAACATGTGGTTAAATTTACGAACCCTAAAACAAAGGCAAAAAATGAGGTAAACATTGAGGGACTCCAGAGTTTTTTCGTATAGCCCTTTCTCACGAAACTCTGGTGAACTATTATCAGGCAAACTTC
>Ga0114932_10004356_pt1 | contig 13315 bp, 9 predicted proteins | sample 2SBtaG_2_FD_87286 | JGI IMG/M metagenome (GOLD analysis project Ga0114932, IMG submission 87286) | Deep subsurface microbial communities from Kolumbo volcano to uncover new lineages of life (NeLLi) - 2SBTROV12_ACTIVE470 metaG | ecosystem: Environmental > Aquatic > Marine > Volcanic ...
AGGTTCTCAGATTGATCAAGAACCCAGACCATGCACTCAATCGCCATTATGACCTGCTTATGACGGCTTTTGTGGTTCTCTCAACATCACAAAAATTGTCAGGGTCTATACCGGGTATGTAATGACGCAACGCTGTAACTCTCCAATCACGGAAAGCAGCACACTCTAATAGACGCTCAATCACTGCTTCCATGAAAGGGCCAACGATCGTTCGTTCGTTTACGACTTCACCAGTGTCTTGGTCAACATAAGTGCGTTCTTGTATCTCGTCCATGGCTGTATTAACCACGGAACGGATAAGTGAATCGTTTTGCCAGTTCTTTCTGTAATTAGAAACTTTTCTTTCAATCAGTTGTGAACCGTGCTCAAACTTTCTTGTGCCGATCTTGTCCATAACAACAACAAGGCTGGCGTTAGATTCTTTGTCGATCTGGTTAAAGTCTTGCTTCGTCCATTTAACAACTTGTAAAAGATCTGCCAACTCACGAGCAGTTTCTTCTAACTCCCCACCTTCTGCCTGCTCTTGCGCTTCACGTAAAGTTTCTTGTGTGAGAGAACGCAACTCTTCACGCTTCTCTTCTATCTCAGCAATCTTGTCTTTCATGCTGGTTGACATTGTTTAATCACCTTCAGTCTTAATCCTGGTTGATCTGTGTTCTGTGGGGACACAACAATCCTGTCCACAACAGCAACCCAGTCAACTCCACTGTCTATTTCTTTTGATAAGCCGTGTGCGATGAGTGCCGGGATGTAACCGATATGTTCATCGTCTATAACGACTTTGATTGCATGGCAATCGTTAGGATTATCAGGTTCTCTGACCAGCACGGCCCTTAAAGGCTTATCGTCAATCATTGCCCCTGATATTTTCCAAATGTTACTTGGGTAATCGTTGCGAAACGAGACCCCAGCAACCGGAGTTTCCAACGGTGAAGCAAGCATTAGAACTCTTCTTCTGAATCTAACTCAGCCGCCTGTTCGTGTAATGCCTCTATTGCACTTGCGAGGAAATTGAATTGTGATACCGAATCAATCGGCCATTGCCTGCCATTGATACCTTGATGAACTTCACGTGCCTTGTCTTGATATTCGTCAGGCAGCGCTTGCACTCGTGCTTTTAATTCAGCGTGTGATTCATTGCGGTGCTCATCAGTGTCCCAGTCATCGTCTTCTTCGATAACAAGTTCCTCTTGTTCAGGGAGTTCAGACTCCACAATGTTCGAGGTTTCTTGGGCACGGTGAAGATAGTCGCCGTCTGGAGTAGGATTGGTGGGAGCGGATCGACCATGGGTATCGGACGCACTTTGGCTTCCACCAGAAATTGCATCATGCTCGGCGAGACGTTGTTTGTATTGAACAACTAACTTCATCTCACTAGCAGTGTCTGCGTAGCCTGCTCTTTTAAGAGCACGGCCTAAGGCTTTAGTGCACAAAACATTCCACGCATCACTAGCGTGGTCGTTCTTGTTTTGTCTCGCATCAGAAACAGGTTTGTATCCAATGACTGGTAATGCGTCGTCGGGTCGAAGAAGGATCTGCGCTACGCAGTACTCTTCTGTTCCCCCGAACTTTTCAGGGATGCCGATCTCTGCGCCAGTGGCGTGTGTGAATTCGACAACCGCTTGTGGGTAGTCCTGTTTTAACAGGCCCCATCTCACCGATGGGGATACATAGTCCTCCGCTATTTGGGCCATGTCTTGCTTCTCCTTGGTAGGTAATAATCGTCTAAGGAGACTATACCATCACCAAAAGTCAACCGCAACCCTAAAGTTTTCGGCCCCCGACTTCCTTAACAGAGTTCTCGAAAAGCGTGCCAATAATGGCATACTGCAAAGGCCCCTGGTCATAAAGATTGAAGTAAGCGTTTAACTCCCAAAAGTCATCGTCTTGAGATTCTTTGATGTGAACGAATGCTTCATCGTCGAAAAGGCGAACGCCTTCGGCTAAAGCCTGTGCGAATTCATACTCTGGGACTGCACAAGCCAACTTGAATTTGAAGTTATCGCTCATAAACCATTTTGCCCCAAAAAAGAGGCTGGTGGAGTTAGGCGTCGTCTTGGTCTTCTAATGCTACAACTTCCAACTCAGGGCTATTTTTGCGAAGAGCCTCTATGAGGGCGTCCTTCACAGCGATATCTGCTGTTAGTTGGGCAATTGTCGCAGTGAGACGGTTGATAACTGTTTGAATGTCTATTTCTGGATCTGCCATATGTACATACTACACGGTGGGATCGTCAACAGCATCCATTGCGGTTTTACGGGCTATCGCCCATAGTTGTTCATTTACCCAATTTTGGACGTAGGTTGTTATGGCAGTAATTTTTTTCTCATCAGTGTCATTTACCGGGTCTGCGCCATGCGGGAAAAGATGCTTTTCCACATTGGTGACCTGATCGTCAGGGATAGTGATAGTTATGTCAGCCATGTTTTAAGTTTAGCCTCCTTCTAGCGTTTCTACACGAGCCGCTAATTCTTGTATCGCTTTCACGATAGGACCTATAAATTCGGTGTAACGCAAAGCAGGATTATGAGACTCGTCTTCCGCTGGCACAGCAACACTTTCGTTGCCCTCAGGGTCGGTTACTTTAATTTCTGCGACGGCGGGAGAGTAACCATGAACCCATAGACCATCATTAGTAGCGTCGTCGCCTAGCGCCGTTTCTATTTCTTGAGCGATAAAACCATGATGGTTTCGTGCCCCAGGTCTTTTCCCACCTTGGTGGTCTCCTGTGCTCTTCCATTTGAAAGTAATCGGTCGTAAAGTTTTAAGAAACGCAACACCTTTGGTTTCGTCAACAATGTCAGTCTTTAAGGCTTCGTCAGAACTCGTAGTAATACCACCAGCCGCATAAATTGTGTCCCACCTTTGGCTGGAATTACCAAGGTCGTAAGCATTATCAGAAACTGGCCTCGTTTCTTGGTACATGATATTGGCACCATTTACGTTGTACTGCGCTATATTACCGGGCTTGTACATAACAGTGCCGTACTGATTATTCTGAAAACCAGAATGGTAATAGTTGTAAAAGTGGGCGCTAGTGCTGTGACTATAAAGATGCTCGCTGTAATACCCTGCTGATAAATTGCCAAATCTAAACGCATTAGACAAGGTTGTGGCTTGGTCTTTTAGATATGTATTAGCGAAGTGCGTGTCACTAGCAAGTTCCTGCGAAAAAGTATCAAAGGATGTTTTGTAAGCAAAATTATTGCCAAATGCGGTATAACCCCACGCAATATAACTGTTGCTGTGGTCCGTAATATTAGCGGCTGTTAGCCGCTGTATTTCGAAAGAGACATGCGTCGAAGCGGCAGAGGGATTCAAAATGTAAGTTCCCGTTCGACCACTATCGCCATGAGTAGTAAGAGTTTTTTGCGTGTCAATATTAATCTGGTTCGCACCCCTGGTAACAGTCGTCAGGTTAAGACCATTAAAGTTGATTGTTTCACCATCTTCGATTTCTGTGGATGATGCGTTATTAGCATCAAGATTGAAACTGTAAGACCCAGAACCGCCGCCACCGTTTAACTGTGTGGCTGTCGAACCGTCACCCCAATACAAGTCGCCGCCGTATGCACTCAACCGGTTAGCGGTAGTTGATTGAGCGGAAGCATCATTATGAATAGTGATACCACCAGATGCCTTAAGTGAAATCGGCTTATCGGGTGAATTGAGGATCACCCCAAAAGTTGTTGTGCTTGAAGGATCATAAGCACCTATATATGTGGTGCCAGTAGAACCTGAGCCCATACTGATACCAGTGACACTGATGCTCACAGGGTCGCTCATTGTGAACGTACCGCCCTGCAACCAACCATCACTGCCTGTTTGTGTTTCAGTTTGAACGAACTCTAAGGCGGTGCCTGTAAACAAATAGTTTGTAGCGCTTGGCTTAATGCGGATTCTGGCTTCGTCAGTAGTAGTTGAGCCCAAGAAAACTTGCCCTGTGCTGTCAATCTTGAAATTGTCAGTGTTGCCAGCCTTAAAGTTGCCCTGCATCAAAGTGTTTCCAGTGACTACAAGATTGCTAGCCGAAAGAATCCCATATGCTGAAGCGTAAGAAAGTTTAGATGTTGCGTTTCCGAAAACTACTAATGAGCCGTCACCAGCAATACGGTTGGCAACATAACTATTAGGCGCATCGCTTTCTCCACCCACATCATTTCTTAAAGGTCTTGGATCGCTGTTTGCATCGGTATAAGAAGCAAAATCCCCCCACCACATATTGCCGCTGTTGTCCAAATTGAACTTCATTGCTTCAGTGGCTGGGTAACTGCTACCTGAAGCACTTTGAGCACTAGATGGTTGAGGCATCGTGATCGCAGAAGTAATGATTTGATCTGCGCCTAACTTGTCAGCCGTTATTGTTCCCGCTTTGATTTCAGCAGCAGTCACTGTCCCAGCCATTATATGAGTGGCCGCAATAGTGTCTTTGCCGATTGCCACCCCAACTTGGGCTTCGTTATTTGTATCTAATAAGAACCAATGACTGGTATAACTGCTCGACGTATTCGACCACTCCCCTGCTGTGCCATCCCAGTTAATGGCACGAATACGGATGTAATGAAGTCGGCCAGCCCCATACTGGGTGTGCCCCAAAATAGGAGACCCAGAGTTATCGTAAGCCTCCCAATACCGGGCAGGGCTAAAAGACGAACCGTTCGATTGGAAAATCTCAGTGTTCGCTGGCATCCCAGCATCCGAGTACAAGCCAGTGCAAATAAACCCTGACCCGTCGGGGACTATAAATGTTTTAACTCCACCGCCTGTCTGCCCCGCAGTGTGAGCAACACCATCTTGACCCGTTTCTGATCGAGTCCAAACATTGCCACTCGTCCAACTCGAAGGTTCCGTAATCGTGTCGGTGATACCAGCAGGGTTGTTAGAAATTTGAATTTCGTATTTTCCTCTGTTCCCACTAAGCGTTGGGTTGGCGCTAGATGAAAAGTCGTTGAACTTTACAAAGACGCCATTCAACATAGGGAACAACTGGATATTTGCTTGATCTACTTGGCCTGGCTTATAAGGATCGCTCGGGCCACCTTCAGTCGCTTCCGTAAGCGTAAATGTTGTGGTAGCCCAATTCGAATACTGGCCGTTTGTCCCGACCGCTCTTACCCGACCTGTATAACCACTGTCTTTCGAACCCAAGTTTGTAATAGTTATATCTTGTGCAGAGGTTGTTCTGTCAATCGGTTTAACAGCGTTGTATTTAGTTGTAGGGCTAGAAGTTACATAAGCCTCAGACTCAAAATGTTGAATGATTTGTGCCTGAGAAGCGGCGTCTTGAGTGGCGCCACTTGCGTCAGCCCAACCGGGAGTTTTGAAATCAATCTTTACTGAGCGTTCCGTGCCGTCTTTTTGCACGGTCGCAGCAGTAATACTTGGCGGATCTAACTGGCCTTCTTTTGTCGTCTTGTCTTTGAAAGACTTAGCCGATTGGCGACTTGTTAAAAGATTAGAGAACTGTTCGTTTTTGTTTTTCTTTTCAAGAACAGCAATTGCGTTGTCAACAATGTCGCCTACAACAACTTCAATTGCGGCTCCCGTGTTGCTGATGTTCGCCCCAAGCCCTGTTATTTGACGGTTTTGTATAACTCCAGGTTCATATTCGATAGCCACTGAATCAGAAACTTGAAAATCAATAAACGCTCGTGTTACGTCAGTTTCTGTGTAAGCAAACGTGAATTCATCAAGTTCGTCTTTGATTTCGTTTAAGCCTTGTTGAGCGGCTTCTGGAACTGTTGCGCCTTTAGACTGATCTGCGTCTATGTAGCCTTCTCTTCGGCCGAAACGAGTGTTCGCTGTCGAATCTTCTTCTGCTACAAAATGGTAACCGTTGCCTGCATATAAACGACTTCTAGTATCTGTAGTTCTTAAAGAGTTTGTTGAACCTTGTGATTGTGGAACGGTTAAAAGTACAGTGCCGCTATGGTCTGTCCCTAGAGACTTAGCGATACTAATCACCCCTGTCGGGCTGACATTCCACTGAGCATTGTCTTGTAACGTGCAGCACTCCAAAAGGGCGTCGTGCATGTTCATGCCTGACGAAAGTTCGAACAACCATGTGACGTTTAACGAAGAGTAAGTGCCGCTAGACCATGCGTCACCATTAGCGTCGTTTGTTCGGCTCATAGTGCTGTCAAGAGACAACGGCCATGTAACACCGTCACCATTTCGGCTCGCTTGGGCTTCGGTTACATTTGCCCAACTGCCCGCATTGCCAGTGTCTGCCTCTTCGAACAAGTGAACGAAAGCGCCACCTCCGTAAGCCCTGTGTTTGGGAAAATCAACAGAGTATGTACCTGCATCTAATTCCGCTTGCGTGTCGTGTGTATTTCCAAAACCACGACCCATGTATAGAACTACTTCAGGGTCGTCAGGGTCTGCGCTCGCTTCATTAAAACCAGCAGGCAGAATAATTCCCCACGTTAAACATGCTGCCAACCCTCTACCGCCAAGAACAACTTGCCTTCTTGAACCGGCATATTGGATTTCTACTTCTTCAATAATGAAGGTGTAGGCGACACCGCCAGCCCTCAAAATTTGAACAGCATAGTTTCCCTCCCAAGGGTATTTAGAAGAGTTCGCTGTGTAAAAATCTTCCAACCAGGGCGCTTGACGGTCAAAAGATAGAGAGCCGTGGCCAAAGTCGTTAATAGAGTCAGCGAATTCGCAGCCGTCCCATTCTGGGACGTAAGCAACTGTCGTGAGATCCGAGACGTTAACAATGCGAACGTCCCACGCAGTGGGAGTTGGCATTACAAATACGCCTTCGTGTAGGTGACAGTGAAGGCGACATTAGAACTCAGGGTGTTGGAGACGTTAGGGCGGAGTTGGAACCAGTCGGTTGTTGTTGACCCAGTACGGTCTAAATTCCCAGTTACGGTTGTTGATCCATCTTTCACTGTGTATCCCACCGTATCAATTGTTAAAGCCGAACTCGGTGTTCCCGTGTAAGTAAGTTTGCTGCCAGTTGTTGTGTTCTCGATATAAGGATTCGCTGTCCCTGAAGCGAGTTCAATACTCATACGTGTCATCAACGCAGTGCCGCCAGGGTTACCAGTAGCGGTCAAACTTGAATCAGTTTTTGTGCCAGACGAATCACATTCATACCAGCGAGGATCTAAGTAAAGAACCTGTGCTTGAAACTCTGAATAGGAGCCAGTGATATCTTTCCCCATCTCTATAGGGCCTGCTAATTCACCGTAATTAAGACGGTATTCATCAGCGGGAGAAGACGGAGTTTTTTTCATTTTTCGAACAACCTGCAACGGAGCGTCATACCCTGTAGCGGCATGAGTGGTCATTAAAATGGTCATTACCTCGTCAAGATTAGCGTTGTGCTGCGCTAATTGAGCGGCTCTAGTAGCAGGCGGCAAGCCTGTCGTATCGTCGGCGTCACAAACCCACATATTCCATGTTTCGACCCTGGAACTAAAGCGTTTTTCTCTCCAACGAAGCCCATGGTCCATAGCAGGATCAAGGTTCTCTCCTTTATATGACGGGGTTCCCTGTCTTACCTCTGATATCGCAAACTTATGGCTATCAAATGATGTTCCGTTTACTTTATAACTCTCCACAAAAGACATCTACGCCCTCCTTACCTAACGCCAAGCCAATGGTCTATGCGACGATGCAGGGTCATGCTTTTTGGTTTCGGATGGGGCGGAAGACAATCTTCCCTGCGTGTCCATAATGCTTGTTGATGTGTATGTGTCGGTTCCTTTTTCGTCGATATACACTTCGGTGTTCACGTTCACGCCGCCCACCGCTGACTGTTGAGCAGGATTGCCATAACCTCCCATTAGATATTTGAAATCAGCAGGGTCAAGGCCACCCAAGTGACGGAAATTGTAATAAGGCGAATTTTGGCCTGTTTGAGAATCGTAATTTCTAAAACCTGCCATATTGGCTGAAGTCGGATTCCCAGGAAAACCATCAAAACTCGGCATACCTTTGATCACCTCACCAGCCGCATTGATATTGTCTACATAATTTGACGTGTGATATCCCGCCTTTTCAGCCTCTTCAGCGATAACAACCATGCCATCAGCGACTGCCTGTATCCAAGTTTGGACATCCTCGCCAAACATGTCCTGAAATAAACTTTCGTTTTGTTCAGTGATGGCTACAAGACTTTCTGTGCTTCCTATCAACCCTTGCAACTCTGGGCTTAACTGCATCCCTATTGCTTCAGATAAAGTCGTGAAAGCAGTTATTGCTTCCTCGCCAGCCATTTTCATTGCGGCTTGGGACTCTGCAACTTCTAATCCGCTTTCCATTAAATCAACTTGGGCTTTAGCCACAGGACCTTCTGAAGTGATTACTGATTCGTAATCTGCTAAAGCCTCTTGTGCATCTAATAAGGCCAATTCCAGATCTGTCTGGTGACCTTGCCCGAGACGTAACGCACGTTCTGCGTCTCTTACATCTCTTTGTAATTGTGCTTGTGTCAATCTTTCACGCCGTGTAACAACACCACCGGCACCAAAATCTCGTGCGGCTTTCGCAAGAGCCCTCTTTGCATCAGCAAAGTCTAAAGCGGCTCCCATAGCGTTTGAGACTGCCCCGACTTTGCCTTTCACGTCAGAAATAATGTTTTCGACTACTTGACGGATAGCGTTTCGAGGTTTTTTCTGATCTTCAAGAATCCCAAGGGCGACACCTGCAACCAAAGGGCTACCTAGTTCTCTAGCAAACAATTTAGATGGAGAATCTATTTCCCCTTCGTCTCGACCAGCATCCAGAATCCCTTGGATCTGTTCCCGCATAACACCTGTAACTTCTTTTCCTCCAATAATGACACCGGCTGACATTCCTCTGAAAAAATCGGTGCCCATAACTTCCCCAGCAGAGAAATCGAGAATGCTTTTAGCATTATCTAAAGCATTATTTAACCGAGTATTAAGTTCATTGGATAGCGGATCGTTTGCTCCAGCAGCCAAAGTTTCTTGCAAGGCACCTTCAGTACCCATACCTATACCGTGCAACAAATCTGCCATAACATCTTCAGCGACACCTAATGCACGGGCTTCGGCTTTAAGAACTTCAACCATTCCAAACACAGAATTTGCTGCTTCTTCTGCCGTGAATTCGCCTGATGCGATCATCGTCGTACCGGCTTCTCTCATCTCTTCTATCGCATCAAGAAAAGCGTTAAGAGCATCCGTCCCTTCTCCACCGAACCCGTCCATTTGCCCGCCAGATTCGAAAGCGGCTTCCCCAAAGTCTTGTATTGCTTCGTTGACATTTCCTTGGACTCTGGCTAAAGCAATACCTCGTTCAGTTAACAAATCGAAACGATCACCAAACACTTTGGCTTGATCATCTGCAACACCCATACGGGCTTCCAAAAGTTTGAAAGCGTCCCCTACGCTTCGAACTGCATCTGGACCATCGTCTCCGAGATCTTTTAACTCTTCATTTACTGCTTCAAGGTTGCTAATAGCCTTATTCCGAACCAAGTCGAACAAAGTAATGTCCCCATTCATAACTTGTCGCATCTCACCGTGAGTCAACGTGGCTCGGACTCTTTCCATCTCATCGGCGAGAGCGTGCCACCACTTGTCCCCACCGAACTCCCCTGTAAGCATCCCAGATTCCTCACCTTGCATGAGGATTTCCATCATTCGATCGATGCTATTGATGTCTTTGCCCATGTCCTGGGTGAAGCCATCAATTCTGTGCAACTTATCTGCAAAGGCTTTATCAACCAAAGCCAACATGGCTATTTCTTCGTCACCTTCAGCGGTATCTCTTATAGCCCCACGAATTTCGTCAATAATGTTGAACGCTTCACGGAATCTTCCTGCATTCATTTTTTGCAAGAAAACTTCAACAGGACCAGATAAGGCTTCTTCAATCCCTTCATCATCTTTGGTCTGAACAAAGTCTGAAAGATTCAAACCAAAACCTACTTGGCCTCTAGTTAAACTTTGCCAATCTGCAACCAAATCTTTGGTCTGATCCATAAGTTCGTCGCCGATTCCACTCATTAATGCTCGGATGTCAGCGTCAGCAGCAAATTCGCCGCCACCTAAAAGTTGTTCAATAATTTCTTCGGTTGTAAGCCCTTTACCAAAAATTTCAGGCGTGAATATGTCATCAGCCGTTTCACCAAATGCTTTTTCGATAGATTCAAGAACAGCCTCAATTGCTTTTCTGTTCTCTTCTGTTACCCCTTGCCCCTGGAAAACAGAAATAAGTGAACGAGTGATAGTTGATGTTCCTTCGATATCACCTATGTCTCTTGCTTGTTTAATGATGTCTTGGAACTTGGCCATAAAATCTTTGGCAATTTCTAATTCTCTAGAGGCTTCTCCAACCTCACGAATTGCGTCAGCAAAATCGTGCATTGGTTTAACAGCGAGCATGGCGACACCTTTAACGTCGCGAATTTGACCTTGAGCATCTGCAAGTTCGTGTGCTGCTGTTTTTGTTGCTTTTCCGAAAATCCCGAGATGTTTCGTAAGCAAAGCAATGCCTACAACTGCTGTTATGCCAAGGAACAGCGGATTTTTCAACAGCGCTAAGGTTAAACCGTTTGTGGCTACAGTCGCCGCCACTGTTGTGCCAATTGCCTTACCTGTAGCGAGTTGGTAAAAGACCATTGCTTGGGCGGCTCGACCCGCGACAATAAGCAATAAGCCCATAGCGGTGGCTAATCCACCCACTGCGATAATCAATGTGGCAAATACAGGATTACCTCCGATGACTCTAAATAAGTATGAAATAGTGTCAAGGAATTTGGTGACGACGACCAACAATGGTGTCATCGCTTCACCTAATTCAATAAAGGACGTTTTCATTCCTTGCATCGCCTTATTGAATTTGAATTCAGCAGTTTCAGAAACTTTTTCAAACGCTTTATCAGTATCTCCAGCACTGTTTGCTAGAGAAGCGAAAATAGTTTCATTTTCCTGCAAGTTCTCACCGGTGATGTCCATAGCACCGGCCAAAGCACGGATATTGGGGAATATGTCGGCAAAGGCTTGTTCGTTGTCTTTAGATAAATCACGTAACCGTTTCAAAACTGCCAACAGGCCATCTGATCGTGCCTGGTCAGCCAATTCACCTTGTGCAATACCCATACCTCTTAAAGCCGCTTCCGTCTGACGTGAAGGGTCAAGAATGGACTGCATAATCTGCCGCAACTGGATAGCCGATGTTCTAGCGTCAGTACCAGTACGGGTCATAGCGGCGATAGCCGCTGCGACTTCGTGGAATTCGATTCCCATAGCAGAAGCAACAGGAATGGCTTTACCAATAGCAGGGGCTAAACGGTCGGCTTCGACTTTACCTTCACGTACAGCAGCGGTAAGAACGTCTACTGCTGCGCTTCCTGATAAATTTTCAGCGCCATATGCGTTAACGGCTGAAGTAGCAGCGTCAGCAACAACTTTTGTTTGGCCAAGCCCAACAGCGGCACCTTTAGCGGAGGCTTCCAAAACTTCCATGGCTGTCGCTCCACGTAAACCTGCTGAGGCTACGAAGAACATGGCGTCTGCGAGTTCTTGAGGGCCACGACCAGTAACTCGTGAAGCGTCTTTTACAGCGTCAGCAAATTGTTTTACCGCTCCAGTACTCACACCCACCAAGGCTTCAATTTTCATCATTGATGATTCAAACTTGGCAAAAGCGGTTAAAGAAGCGGCCCCTATAGCAAGAAGTGGAACCCCTAAGAACTTAAAAAGATTTCGTCCTGTTGTTTGGGCACGGAAAGCCAAGGTATTTAAGTTGTTGCTAGCATCACCAAGGACTTTGTTGGATTTTTGAAATCCAGTCGTCATTTGGTTGGTGCCCTTGGTGATTTGACCGGCACCAGCCATAACCCCAGAGGGATCTAAAACAATGCTTTGTACGAGAGGTGGTAACTGGACGGCCATTACACCATTCTCTCCTATATCTGCTTACGACTCAAACAATGTTTGTCAAGTATCAGTAGAACTATCGGTTTTGTCAGAAATTTCTAAGCCGCCCCCCATTGCCATAGCCCAACTCATAACAGAGTCTTTATTCTTTGTTTTATTCTCTTCTTTATGAAGAGTAACAGCCGCTATGACTTGGGCTGGGCTTGCTTCCCAGAAGTCTGCGTACCTTTGGTTTGTTTGGCACCAGGCTGAGATTGCTCGTTCCCAGGGGTATGCGAAGTACCCATCACTTCGTCTGTTGCGTCTTTCAGATCCAGAATCGCCTCTCCGAGTTGCGTGTTCAGCATCTTCACCTGCGAGTCCACTGTCACCTCGGCTTGCTTTAAGAGTTGACTCGCCACGTCGGGGTCCACGCCGTTTGCTAGAGCCCATGCAGTGCCAATTGCATTGCTGTACTCAGGCAACCTCCCCTCTATTAGCATTCCCCCTACTTTTTCGATTGGTTCCAAGACACAAATAGATATTGTACGTCTTAGTGTCGAAATAGGTTTTTCTTCCATGGCTTCTTGCCAATTTTGAATACCGTCCCAGGCTTCTTCCATATCTGCAATGACATTATGGTTAAACCTAATGTAATAGGTATCTATTTCCATGTCCCCGTTAGAGTCGTAGATGGCGGTCCAATCGGTTTCGTCTTTCCTCACCTTTGCTAATCGAATAGGGACACCTTTGTTGCGTAGTACGTCGGGTGTGTAATCCATATGTACACCTTACCCCAAACGTGGCAAAACGAGGGCCTCTCGGCCCCCGTTTCGCTATTTTCGCCCGTTTAGGAGTGTTATGAAACTTATTAGGCTGGTAGGGCCTCAGCAGTTTCAGCGAAGGCAATGTCGCCGAATCGAACTGGCGTGCCTTTAGGCTTAATGGCCTCAGCAGTGAAGTTCGGGGTACTGAATGTATCAGTAGAACCTGTCACCAATGTACCACCAGTCAACTGGCACTTTTGAAGTGTGATTATCACAGTCGCAAGTGCAGTACCAGAAGATTCAAGGTCGTCGATAAGAACGGCGGTCTTGAAATATGGAAGAGACGTGTCATCCAAAGCCAAACTGGCAGTTTCTGCGTCAGTAGAACCACCTGTTGAGATGGTTGATCCTAATAGGACATTTAGCACGTCAATTGCAAGTTCGCTATATGTGCATGAAAAGTTGAGACGATCGACTTTGCCCTTTTTGGAAAGGACAACACCGCCGTCACCTTTTAATTCGTTAGTTATGAAGTTCGGTTCCAGAGAAATTTCTTGGATTCCTCTAACAGAGACCTTAGCGTCATAGCCGGATGCACTATCCGCTATATCTGCGTTCTGATTATAAACCGCACATTCTTTAACATCGAAAGTAATCGTACTCTGATGGGCTGGCATATCTATACTCCTAAGTTTTCC
>Ga0114932_10004360_pt1 | contig 13303 bp, 12 predicted proteins | sample 2SBtaG_2_FD_87286 | JGI IMG/M metagenome (GOLD analysis project Ga0114932, IMG submission 87286) | Deep subsurface microbial communities from Kolumbo volcano to uncover new lineages of life (NeLLi) - 2SBTROV12_ACTIVE470 metaG | ecosystem: Environmental > Aquatic > Marine > Volcanic ...
CACTAGGTAACATTTCCGCAATTCCTTTGGCCAACTGAATCGTAGCATCTTTATATTCCTTTTTGCTAACATCCTCCCGAACAGATGATATCATTTTCTCAATATCATATACAATTAAATGAAACTCTTCTACCGCTTTATCAATCCCATATTTTTTTTCAAGTAATTTCACTATCTTTGGAATCAATTTTATTTCTTGTGCACGGCTTAATTTATCTTTTTCATACACCTTAATACATGGCAATACATTTTCAAATTTACTTTTCAACTCATGCAAAGTTCCTGCTAGTTTAAATATGTTTATATCAGACATTTAATAACCCCTTTAAAAAATTTAAGATCAACCGTATCACCAATTAAAATGAATGTCTACAATCAATGGTGGCAGAGGTAAAGCACCATTTTCCCCGGATTTAATCTAATGTATTTTATACATTACCCTTAATATCCTGCACTTATTATCTTCTTATGTACTACCATAAACAGAGCTAATTATTACTAAAATTTGCATCGTAAAATAACATTATTTTTCTAACGGGCTCCTATCAACAATTTCACTATGTACTGTTCTAGTAGGGAAAGCCATTTCAGCTTTATTTTTATCAACAATCTCACTAATTTTTAACAACACATCTTGTTTAACTTCCTGATACTTAATCCAATTAGTGGTTTTAGTAAATGTATAAACCATAAAATCAACAGAAGATTCGTTAAATTGAGTTAAATTTACAATCATTGTTTGATCTGAAGCAATTTCTTCATGCTTTTCAAGCATGCTCTTAACATCATCAATTATTTTTGTCACAGCACCAATATCACAGTATCTAATACCTATGATTTCCCTAATCCTCCTGTGTGACATTCTTGAAGCATTTTCTATAACTATAGTGTTAAAAATAGAATTTGGAACATATAAGGGGCGTTTATCAAATGTCCTAATCTTTGTAAGTCTCCAACTAATTGATTCAACAGTACCTTCTATATTTTTATCAGGAGAACGAACCCAATCACCTATTTCAAAAGGTTTATCAAGGTATATTAAAGTAGCTCCAAAAAAATTTGCCAATAAATCCTTTGAAGCAAAACCTAGTATTATACCACTTACACTACCAAAAGCTAGCAACCCACTAATGTTAATTCCTGAAGTCTCAATTAAAGTAAGCAGTGCAAAAATAATTACAATTATTTTCAATATTCTACAAAGAGTTCCTATCGGAATATTAGCTCTGCTGGTGAGTGCACTCATCTTTTTAGAGTATAACTCATATTCGTGTATAAGCTTAAACGCAAATAATCCAAGCAAAAATATAAATATAATTTTTCTACCAAGTAAAACAGAATGCAGTATATCAAAATTTAGAAATTTATTTACTAATACAACAATATATGACGCAACCAACACCCATATTAAAATTTTCAAAGGAATTTTAATTGAAAAAATAACTATCTTATAAATACTTTCAGCTTTTGTCGATTTTTCAAATTTACGATAGAATTTATTAACAACTTTATTAATAATAAAACCTATAATTATTATTAATAAAACTTCTATCAATACGTATAGCAATGAATCATTCTTTAAAAACGCTTCAAATGGAAAAATTTTATTCATAAAACAGTCTTTTTATTGAGATAATATATTTAATCAATTTTTTTTCAAGAATAATAAAAAATTTTATTAAGTAACAAAATTGCAATAAAGGATTTAAATTTTCAAAAGAAGATGTTATTTAATAACATTATGCAATAGTTGATTTTATTGTAAGTCCTAATCTATTAATTAACAATTAAAATAATTTAAAATTTTATGTGTGGTATTTTTTGTTCAAACAGCAGTGACGGTGTAAAAAAAGATATTATTAAAGGATTACATTTTTTAGAATATAGAGGTTACGATTCAGCGGGTTTGGCGTTTATTCAAAAAGCTCAGTTAAAAGTTATCAAGGCTTTGGGAAAAGTCTCAAATTTAGAGGAAAAAATAAATAGCACACTAGATGATGGTAAAATTGGTATTGGGCATACTAGATGGGCAACTCATGGCAAAGTTAGTTTAAATAATTCGCACCCTATTTCTAATCAAGAAATTGCTGTTGTTCACAATGGTATTATAGAGAATTATAAAGAAATTAAGAATAGATTAACTAAGCTAAATTATGAATTTAAAGGCGATACAGATACTGAGGTTATATTAAATTTACTTCAATATTATATTGATTCCAAATGTAGTTATTTAGAAGCATTCAAAAAAACAATAAATGAAATAGAGGGTAATTACGCAGTTTCTGTTATATTTTTTCACGAAAAAAACACTATATTTTGCACTAAAAATGGCTCCCCCCTCTCGATTGGATTAGGAGAGAGTGGAAATTATGTTGCATCGGATGTTAATACTTTAACCTTTTTTGTGGAAAAAATTATAACGCTTGAAGATGGAGATATTGCTGTTATAGCTAAAGATGATTACCAAATTTTTAATAACAATGATGCTGTAAAAAGAAGCATTCAAAAGTTCACTAAAAAAGAAGAAGATAATGAGCTTGGAGGATTTCCAAATTATATGCTGAAAGAAATAAATGACCAGCCTAGGATTTTAAAAAAAATTATACAGAACATTATCTCAAAAAAAGAAAACAAAAGTTTATCATCCATAAAATGGGCAAATGTAAGCAAAATATCTATAGTTGCTTGCGGAAGTTCATATAATGCTGGAATGGTAGCAAAATATTGGTTTGAAAATTATGCAAAAATACCGGTAGAAATTGATTTTGCCTCAGAATTTAAAGCAAGAAATATTATTTATGATAAAGATGCAGTATATATTTTTATTTCACAATCCGGAGAAACTCTCGATACCTTAGTAGCATTGAAAGAAGCCCTGAAACACAACGTTATTACTATTGGACTTGTGAATAATTTAAATAGTTCGATTGCAAACCTTGCAAAATACATCGTAGCAATTGAGGCTGGAATAGAAATATCTGTTGCATCGACCAAAAGTTTTATAGCTCAATTAATGAAATTGCTTAACATTGTGCTGATAGCATCAACAGAAAAAAAGTTAATGTCAAAAGATGCTTGCGATGAATTATTAAAAAAAATAAATAGCGAAATAAATGCTTTAGATGGACTGCTTGAAATTAATAAAAAAATTGAAGAGATTTCTCAATCTATTTCTAAGGCTAAAAACATTATTTTTATAGGCAGAAATTATATGTACCCAATTTGCCTAGAAGGTGCTTTAAAATTAAAAGAACTATCATATTTGCCAGTTTTTGCATGCGCTGCTGGAGAACTAAAACATGGCTCAATTGCATTAATAGACGATAGCTCATTAATTATTGCATTAGCACCAGAAAATGACACACATCAAAAAATGATCTCAAATATTGAAGAAGTAAAAACACGAGGCTCTAAGGTGATTTTACTAACTGATTCAACAAATGATTTTGAAGTTGAGCATACGCTAAATATCCCTAAATGCTCAGAAATTTTAACACCACTTTTATACACAGTACCCTTGCAATTATTTGCTTATCAGGTGGCATTAAATCTTGGTAAAAATGTTGATAGACCTAGAAACCTTGCAAAATCTGTAACTGTGGAATAAAGCAACCACAAATATCATATTTGAATAACGTTATTTCGTTACTTTAATCTGATCCAACTTATCTAAGGATTGTTTTAAAAATTCAGTATTTTTTTCATCATCATCACTAAATTTGGAAGTTATTTTATTTATGTTTTTTAAAAGAAATTTTGAAGCAATTTCCTTTTTTATGATCTCTTCATCCGTTTCTCTCTGAATTTCAGCCAGAAAAAATTGTCTTTTGATTTCCTCCTCAATTTTTCTGTCACTTTCTAATTTTATTGAATTCAATAAATGCTCATTTTGTATGAGTCTCTCTTTATTAAGTTTATTTTGAATTTTTAAATCTTTTTCCAATTTCTCTAAATAATTTATCGCATCATTGTGAGCTTTTTCAGCTTCATCTAATAGCTTTTTTGTATTAATTATATGTGAGTCGATAGTATTTTTTATAGCCCGCTTTAGCGGTTTATATGCAAACAACAAAATAACTATAAATGAAACAGCTAACCAAAAAATTTCATTCATTTTTTTCAAATAAATATAAATTTATTTTTTCTTCAATATCGCTTGAATACTTTTTTAAATCTTTAGCTAACGTCTCCTTCATATTATTCAAAAATAACTTATGTGCCAGATTTTTATTTTCTATTTCTTTTTTTATAAAGCTCAAGCGCTTTTTTTTATTATCATACATTTTTGCTCTTAAATGCTCTTCTTGCTCCCTAAGTTTTAAGGATAATTCCTTTTTGGATTTTTCCAATTGCTCTTCAAGAGCATTAGCCTTCAACAACATCTTATTAGACTGATCAATATAATTTTGAATTACTTCTTTTCTATTTGTTAAAATTTTATTGTACTTATTATAAAACTGCCTACTTGCTGTAAAATAAACAAGCAGAAAGACAGTAATACACCAAAAAGATTGATCGAAAAAATATGTTAAATCTAAATGAGGCATGCCTTATACATAAATATTTAGACAAAAAATAACAACAATAACGCTATTAAAAAAGCAAATAAACCCATTGCTTCAGCAAGACCAGCTCCAATGAAAGCACCTTTCATCAACTTATCTTCAGCTGAAGGATTTCTTGCTATACCATTAAGAAGCGCTGCAAAAATATTTCCTATTCCCATAGCCGCACCAAACATTGCAATAGAGGTTAATCCAACTCCGATATATTTTAAAGCTTCTAATTCCATCTTTTTTCTCCGTATAAAATATTATTTTTTAATGTAGATTTAAAGCATCACTCAAATACGCACAAGTCAAAATTGAAAAAATGTACGCCTGCAGGACTGAAATAAATATCTCAAACCCCGTTAAAATTGTCAACAAAATTAATGGCATAATTCCAAACAAACCCGAAAGTATTACAAAAGTTGCTAGCACCTTCAGCACAACATGTCCAGCAGTCATATTTGCAGCAAGACGAATAGAAAGACTAATAGGGCGTGCAAGATAAGCAAATAATTCAATAAAAATTATCAATGGCGCTAAAAACATTGGCGTTCCTTTTGGTAACAATATTGAAAAATAACCCATTCCATTTTTAACAAACCCTACTACCGTAACTATTAAAAAAACAAATATTGCTAAAGTAAAAGTAACAGAAATATGGCTTGTTGTAGTAAACACAGAAGGAATCATTCCAATGCTATTACTAATTAAAATGAACATAAACAATGAAAAAATTAAAGTAAAAAACTTTTGTGATTTCTTACCAGCTGTAGAAAGCAACATACCATCAATTAAGAGAAAAATTGCCTCACCACAAGCTTGTATCTTACCAGGTACCAATGAAATTTTATGACATGCCACCCTAGTTAATAACAGTATAACTAAGTATGTAGTTAAGAACGTTAAGGTAGAATTTGTAATTTGTATATTATGAGCAAAAACACTGAAATTTATTACAGGCTTCACAAAAAACTGTTCTAAAGGATTTAGCATTTATATTACAATTATAATAACTTCTATTTTAATAACATCAAATTCACTAAAATTCAAATAAGGTCTTCATTTTTATAGTCATAAAGCGTACCATTTTTTATAAGCTTTCTTAGTTTTTTCATTAAATCTTGATAATATGTAATATTATGCCATGTCATAAGCACTGCACCTAATATTTCTTTACTCCTTATTAAATGATTTAAATAAGCTTTAGTATAGTTTGCACACGTATAACAACTACATTTTGGATCTAGTGGCGAATCATCAACAATATACTGACTATTCTTAATATTTATTGTTCCTCCATTTACAAATGCCTGACCATTTCTTCCTGATCTTGTAGGTAATACACAATCAAACATATCTACTCCCTTCTTTACAGAAGCTATTATGTCTATTGGCTTCCCTACCCCCATTAAATATCTAGGTTTATCTACTGGTATGTTAGGAACGGTAAATTCTAAAACCTTTAGCATTTCATCATGACCTTCACCAACTGCTAATCCTCCTATTGCATATCCATCAAACCCAATGTTTTTCAATTTTTGCATACTTTCTTTTCTCAAATCTTCAAAAGTACTACCTTGAATTATTCCAAATATCGCATATCCATCTCTATCAATAAAAGCGTCTTTAGATTCTTTAGCCCATTTTAGCGACAGCTGCATCGATTTTTTAGCATAATCATGATCCACTGGATAAGGAGTACATTCATCAAAGATCATGGTTATATTGCTACCTAGTTTATATTGAATATCTATAGACTTTTTTGGAGTCAAAAAATATTTTTTACCGTCTATGTGAGAGTTAAATTCTACCCCTTCTTGAGAAATTTTTCTAAGCTTCGCCAATGACATAACTTGAAATCCACCAGAGTCAGTTAATATAGGCTTATTCCAATTCATAAATTTATGTAATCCACCTAATTTTAATATCACATCTTCCCCAGGACGCAGCATTAGATGATATGTATTTCCCAATATTATCTCTGCCCCTGTTTCAATCAAAGATTCTGGTAACATCGCTTTCACGGTAGCCAAAGTTCCAACAGGCATAAATGCAGGCGTTGTGATCTGCCCATTTGCAGTAGAAATTACTCCATTTCTTGAATCATTGCAAGTATCTACTATTTTGAAATGTACCGACATTTAAATACAAATTACTTATCAGGATTCCATAATTTTTCTCTTCCTGTCTCTCCTAATCTTTTTAGGTTGAGTTGGTCTGTTGATTCTAGGCTTAATAAATTTATCAATGTTACTTGTTAAACTATCCATGTGTTTTGTAAAAAAATGATCCGCTCCATCAACTGCAGCATATTCAATTTCAGCATTTCTTTGTTTTGATAATTTCTCGTAAAGCGCATATGTATCTTCTTCTTTAGCTATATCATCTTCTGTTCCTTGAACAATTAACCCTGGTGCTGGACATGGAGATAGAAAACCAAAATCATATGATGATGCTGGAGGAGCTATTGCAACAAATCCATCTATCTCAGGTCTTCTCATTAATAATTGCATGGCAATCCACGCTCCAAAAGAAAACCCTACAATCCAATAACTTGAGGCTTCAGGATTTTTTGATTGCAACCAATCCATCGCAGTTGCAGCATCTATTAATTCCCCATTACCATGATCAAAACTTCCCATTGACTTCCCTACACCTCTAAAATTAAATCTCAAAACGGAAAAATTATTTTTAACAAAAGTATGAAATGCATGATACACAACTTTATTGTTCATTGTTCCACCATGCAATGGATGTGGGTGCAATATAAGTGCCGCTGGAGCAAATTTTTCTTCCCCCTTATAATACTTACCTTCTACTCTACCAGCTTCGCTATTGAAAATTATTTCTTTTATCATTTTATAAAAAATACTATTAATTGTCTTATAATTAAGTTAAATACTATGAAAAATCAAAATAAAATTAACAATGAAAAGAATTTATTTTGATCATAACGCGACTACACCTATTAATAATGAGGTTAGGAGCGCTATGGAAAGCATATGCAATCTTGCTCTAAACTCCTCGTCATTACATTATCATGGACGCTATGCGAGAAAAATTTTAGAAAATTCAAGAGATATTATAAAGAATAATCTCAACTTGAATAAAACTCATGAATTAATTTTTACTAGTGGATGCACTGAAGCCAATAATTTAGCACTACATAATTTTTCTGAGATTAAAAAAATCTGTAGCTGTATTGAACATCCAGCTGTAATTAATGTGATTGGAGAAGGAATTATTCCTGTGGATAATAATGGTATAGTCAACATTGATTACATTGAAAATTATCTTATAGAAAACAACACTAAGAAATTATTATTATCTGTAATGTATGCAAATAATGAGATAGGCACTATCCAGCCCATTCAAAAAATTGCCCAACTTGCAAAAAAATATAACTTCATCTTTCATTGTGATATAACCCAAGCACTTGGTAGGATAGATGTTGATTTAACAGATATTGATTTGATTACATTTAGTTCTCATAAATTTGGTGGGCCAGTGGGCTCAGGAGCATTAATCTATAATAAAACCTTAGATTTGAAACCTATGATTTTTGGTGGAGGGCAAGAATTTAGATTAAGATCTGGAACGCAAAATATAACCGCAATACACGGCATGGCCACTGCATTTGAATTAATTGATGATATTAAGGAAAAGTTCACCAAAACAAAACAGTTGCAACAACATTTAGAACAATCTTTAAAAAGTATAAAAAATGATGTTGTTATTTTTGGAGAAAAAGCTTCTAGATTACCAAACACATCATCAATTTCTATGCCAAAAACTAGCCCAGAAACACAATTGATATTTTTTGATTTAAATGGAATATCTTTAAGTGCTGGTTCTGCATGCTCCTCAGGAAAAATTGATATCCCAAGAATCCAGTTATCAATGGGGTATTCTCAAGAAATTGCAAATAATTCAATTAGAGTCAGTCTAGGACCTAACAACACAATTGGCGATATAGATACATTTGTTAAGCTATGGGAAAGCCTTTATCTTAGAAACAACTAACTTATACTTAATTTTCTTTTTTAGCTTCTGCCTTTTGTCTTGCTAATTCACTAATATAATTAAGATCAGCTTGCGTACACAAACCCAATAATACAGGGTCTTTAGCACGAAGATTGCTATAATTCCAATGAGTTTTACTACGAATTAGATTTATAGTATTTTTTGTTGTACCTATTAGCTTTGATATTTGTGCATCTGTCAACTCAGGACAATTTTTCAATATCCATGCAATAGCATTAGGTTTATCTTGCCTTCTTGCAACTGGTATATATTTCCCTTTTTTATTACTCACCTCCTGCGCCTTCATTAATTTAATAGCTGAAGGAGAAAGTGTTATGCTAGCATTTGGATCATTTTCACATCTGGTTATTTCTTCCAAAGTAATTTGCCCATGGGTGACCGGATCTACACCCTTAATCCCCCTAGCAACCTCACCATCAGCAATACCCTGCACTTCCAATACATGTAATCCGCAAAAATTTGCTATCTGATCAAAAGTAAGACCTGTGTTTTCCACTAACCATACTGCCGTTGCCTTTGGCATCAAAGGATAATTCATACTATTTTACAAAAAATTTTAATTCACTAATAACAGAATAGCCGATTTTCTTCAAGCTTTCATTTTCCCTAAAAGAACATTTCGCTATAATTTTTCAACTTTATCACAGCCCCACTTGGCTTATGCGAATTCAAATGGGTGCGGCAATCAATGAAAAAATCAATCAAGAACATAAGAGATGAAAAATTGGGGAGGATAACTCGCCTACTATGCTACGTTTCTTCATAATAACACAAGGAAGAATCATAGAATATATCTGAAAATTGTTTAAGAGGGCACATGTCTTGTTCCAGAGGGCGCATGTCTTGTTCCCAAGGGCACATGTCTTGTTTCAGAGGGCGCATGTCTAGTAAACTACTATTATTAAAATCATTGTCAGTTTCTACGTATTTCACAAGATTGTTGTTTGTTGTATTTTTAATCTTAACTACCTTACATGCTATCCTATGAATTTGTATCGAAAACCCCTCTTTTTTAGAGTTGTCATTTGCAAGATATATCTCAGTCTTAAAGGTCCATTCTCCTATACTTTCAGCCACACTGAAAGCTGTACATCTCTGAGTAAAATTAGTGTCGTATAACTTGTTTGTAAAATTACTTGGAACTATTGCATTACCAGGCAATTCATTTTTATCTATTAGATCTGCACCTATTTCTGTATCTATTTGTTTAAGGGGTTCCTTTTTATAAAAATTAACAGCTTTAAAAAAATTTTCTTTTATCTTTTCATTTTTATTGTTTGCTTCAAAAAGCTCTGAGATATTATCTGGCTCTGGCATTTTTAGGTATTCTAGCATATCTAAAGTACGGCTAGTATTGCTTTTTATGATGTCTTTTGACTTAGGTATCATTTGTTTGCTATATGCATTATAAATTAGGTTCACCATCTTATTCAAAGGATCATAAATAAATTTCTTTGGTGCTGAAAAAGTACCATCAGTATCAGAAGCGCTAGAGGTAGAGGAGTGTACAACATTACCATATACATCTTTATGAGTTGAGCTATATACATCTATCTTGATACCTGCTTTATTGTAGTGCTCTTGATTTTTTTCTCCTAAAATTCCCATGCTATCTCCTTAATTTAAATTAATTCTTATTCCAGCATTGATGCTATGTACTCTAAGCTTGCTCTTAAATCTTCTTTCTTTAGCATCCTCTTTTGTCGCAACGACACCTAAATTATAATATTTATAGCTTATGAGATCTAAAGTAACTTTATTGCTTGCTTTGTAGGAAAGCCCCGCTCCAATATTCCATGCAATAGTAGTGTGGAATTTTGCATCAAAGTAAGTTTCTTTTGATTTTTTACCTCCTTTTACTTGAGCTAAAGCCTCGAAATCACCTACTTGATTTCTTGATACCCCTAGTCCAATATTAACGTATGGAGTAAATTGCTTGAATTTGTTGATATCATAATAAATATTTGCAAACAAAGTGTTAGCGCTAATTTTTTGAGTGTAATCGTTGTAAACTTTATTATTTTTATCATCATATGAATTGGCATTTTTATACTCAAACTTATGAAAACGGTTGAATGCTAATTCTCCGCGGATATTGTTGTTGAATTTATATCCCACTGCTAAACCAAAAATCTGGGAATTTTTAGGACGTTTCACTGCTAAATCCTCATCATAATCAAATTTATTGGCAATACCTAAGCCATAATTCAATGCAACATACGCATCATTGCCTGCTGCTAAGCTAACTTTAGCTGTTATTGGGATAACTAACGCTAGTGTAGTTATTAGTAAATATTTGTTTTTCATAGTGACACACCTCATTTCTTTATATTCATTAGTATACATATGAAATGTTAAGATTACGTTAAGGTTAGGTTAATACTATATATACGTAGACAGATAAATTTATTGTATCTAAAGTAGTCTGTGTGTTTATGATACATATAATTGAGCACTACCAACTTTGACAACTGATCTTCAAGTCAAAATAAGCCAAGCAATACACAATATTACGCTATATTTTTAAATATATATTTATGATTCTGCAATAATAACAACTCCTATCCATAATCCACATCTCATCTTCTTACAATTGTAATTAGACGTTATTATGTTGTCAATATTTTTTCGCAAGTTATAGTTGCGACTATATATTTGATACAATAGAGTTTTTTTGAAACTCTGAATTAAACTCAGATATCTCTCTATTTTCAACTTACAATCGTCTTAAAAGTCAAATAAAACCATTCAACATTAACTTAAGCATTACTTAAATATATCAATAAAAAACTTGACTCGGCACAAAGTAGTAGTAGGCTTAACTCACTGAATTGCCAATGGGAATTTACAATTATGGCTAAAAAGCTCGTGAAACAACAAAAGGAAGCCATTGCGCTACTTTCATTCGGCACATTATTAGAATATTTTGATTTGATGCTGTATGTGCATCTTTCAGTACTTCTAAATGACTTGTTCTTTCCAAAAACAGATCCTATGATGGCTAAGTTGCTTGGAGCTACAGCCTTTTGTATGACATTTGTGCTTAGACCTGCTGGAGGTTATATTATCGGAAGAATTGGAGATGTTATTGGTAGGAAAGCCACTATATACATTACAACTTTTATAATGGCAGGAACTTGTGTAACGATGGCAGCGCTCCCTACTTACGAAGAAGTTGGTATATGGGCAACAGTTATGATACTTTTATGCAGAATGTTCCAAGGTTTTTCATCCTTAGGTGAAGTCATTGGAGCAGGCGTTTATTTATTTGAAACTTTAAAGTCACCACATAAATATGTAGCAAATGCCATAATAGATATGGCATCAAGGGCAGGAGGTTTCTTTGCCTTAGGAATAGCAACACTTGTATTTGATTCAAATTTTAGTTGGAGATATGCATTTTTAATTGGAGCTGCAATTGCAGTAATTGGCTTTGTTGCCAGAACGAGATTGAGAGAAACTCCTGAGTTTGCTAATTATCAATCTAGAATGGAAGTACAAAAACAGCTAGATCCAAAATATATTGTAAATGAAAAGGTAGATAAAAAAGCTTTGGTAGGGTTGTTTTTTAATATCATATTAACGCCTATTGTGTTTTATGTAGCGTATATTTACTTAGGTGATTTTATGAAGAGCAATATGGGTATGACTCCTGAACAAGTAATCAATCATAATTTTAAATTTTCAATACTAGAAATAACTATATTAGGTTGTTTTGCTTATTTGTATCAGTTTATTCATCCGATTAAAATAATAAAGGTATCCACTTTTGTATTTATAGGTAGTATCCTATTTACCCCCTATTGTCTTGAAAATATTCATGTTTTAGGCGGAGAAATCATAATATTTGCATTACAAATGGGTATGGAATTAGTAGCATTTATGAACATATTAATATGGTTTAGACATTTCCCTATATCCAAAAGATTTACAACTGTTGCAACCATTTTTGGAATATCAAGCGCTTCAGGATACGCGGTTTCGTCTTATGGGCTAATCCCACTGACAGAATGGTTTGGATATTATGGAATTTGGGCATTATATCTGCCATTTGTAATAGGCTTTATATGGGCATTAAAGTATTTAATAAAATTAGAAAAGGACAGCGGAGCTTATGATGACTATCCTGATGAACCAAGAAGTAAAGATACTGCTTTAAATGAGGAGGATTTTAGTTATGAACTAGATGAGGAATATAAAGAGTATAGTAATAAATGTGTATATAGTACAGATTTGCTGCGTAAACTAGAGGCAATAAGAAAAGAAGAGAATGTTAAGCTAAATATGAAGCTAATAGAAAAAGCAATCACATTTGCTAAAAAATGGCATAATGGGCAGATGAGAAAAACAGGAGATCACCCTTTTTACTTCCATCCCTTGACAGTTGCTGGGATGGTCGCAGAGCATTATCCCAAATCTGATATTATTATTGCAGCAATTCTTCATGATGTAGTTGAAGATTCTGAATGTACAGTGGAGACAATAGAAAAAGAGTTCAATCAAAGAATAGCTGAAATGGTGGATAGACTAACAAAAATAAGATTTGAAAGTGGTAAACGCATTAAACTCACACTTGAGCAAACGCTAGAAAAACTCATTAAGCTTGGTGATCACGAAACATTATTTATAAAGCAAATGGACAGGCATCACAATTTAGAAACAATAGAAGGATTGAAACCAAAAAAGCAACAAAAGATGGCAAAAGAAAC
>Ga0114932_10004367_pt1 | contig 13281 bp, 12 predicted proteins | sample 2SBtaG_2_FD_87286 | JGI IMG/M metagenome (GOLD analysis project Ga0114932, IMG submission 87286) | Deep subsurface microbial communities from Kolumbo volcano to uncover new lineages of life (NeLLi) - 2SBTROV12_ACTIVE470 metaG | ecosystem: Environmental > Aquatic > Marine > Volcanic ...
CCCTTCGGCCATCAGGGCGTTGAACTCCCCGTTGCAACCGGTTAAAGTCCGGCGAAATCGGGCGAGGGGTAACTCCATGAAGTTTTCTTGGTATGAAAAGGTTGCATTCGGTCTTTTGATCGCCGCGTGGGTAACCTGGGGCAGCCATCAGATTGGCGCCATGCTGGTGCATGCCAAGGATTTGGACAAGCCGGCCTACGCCGTCGCCATGGCGGAAAGCACGGCGAAGACGGCTGCCGCACCGGCCACCGTCGCCGAGAACGCCCTGACCATGCTGGCCTCCGCCGCCACCGACAAGGGCGCCAAGATCTTCAAGAAGTGCAAGGCCTGCCACACCACCAAGAACGGCGGCAAAAACGCCGTCGGCCCGAACCTTTGGAATGTCGTCGGCCGGGCCAAGGCCTCTGGCGCCGGGTTTGCCTACTCGGGCGCGCTCAAGGATAAGGGCGGTGATTGGTCCTTCGCCGATTTGGACGCCTTCCTGACCAAGCCGAAGGCTTTCGTCAAGGGCACGAAAATGAGCTTCGCCGGCCTCAAGAAAGCTGGCGACCGGGCCGCCGTTCTGGTCTATCTGCGCTCGCTCAGCGATTCGCCAAAACCGCTGCCCTAGAGCCCTTCATCGCCATATGGAACCGCTGAGACGTCCTCCCTTGTTCGCTGGCAAGGAGCGGGTCGCGCAGCGATGCGGGACATCGGAAGCGGCGCGCGACGTCGTCCAGTGGACGAGGGAGGACATCTCAGCCGCCACCATATGGCGATGGAGGGCACTAGCTTGACGGCCGATTTAGACAACCTCGCCGCGTTCGCCGAACAGCTGGCCGACGCGGCCCGCACCGTATCGCTTAACTATTTCCGCACCGCCGTCGCCGCCGACGCCAAGGCCGACGCCAGCCCCGTGACCATCGCCGACAGGGAAACGGAAACCCTGCTTAGCGAATTGATCGAGGCGGCCTATCCCGACCACGGCATCTTCGGTGAAGAACATGGCAGCGTGCGCACCGACGCCGAGCACGTCTGGGTTCTGGACCCCATCGACGGCACCCAATCCTTCGTCACCGGCAAGCCCCTGTTCGGCACCCTGATCGGCCTGTTGCACCGCGACGCGGCGGTGCTGGGCGTCATGGACATGCCGGCCCTGAACGAACGCTGGGTCGGCAGGACGGGAACGCCGACGACCTTCAACGGCACCGCGGCCAAGGTGCGCGAGTGTCCGGCCCTGGAGAGCGCCTGGCTCTACGCGACCTCGCCGCAGATGTTCACGCCAGATCATTTCCCGCGCTTCGAGGCGCTGCGGGCGGCCTCGCGGCGCGCCGTCTACGGCGCCGAATGCCAGGCCTATGGCCTGTTGGCCAACGGCTGGGTCGACGTGGTCTGCGAAGACACCATGGGGCCCTATGATTATGTCGCCCTGGCGCCCATCGTCGAAGGCGCCGGAGGTCGGATGACCGACTGGGCGGGCCGGGCCCTGAATTTGGACGGCGATGGCACCGTGCTGGCTGTTGGCGACAAGGCGCTACACGGTCGGGCTATGGCGATTTTGTCGTCTTGAATCTTTCTCCGTAGCGCGTCACTTCTTGGCGCAGATGCGGTATCAATCGATTGCGAAGTCCGAGAATTTGATCGACGATCTTTGATTGGTCGGACGCCCCCTTGGTGGAGATAAACCGCGAAACGAACTCTCTAAAAGGCTCAATATCGAGATACTCGACAACACGCGCCGCTATACGACCATAGGCCGCCGCATCAAGCCCGCCCGCCTTGGTTTGTTCTTCCTTCGAATACGGGACGAGGATCCACCATATCCAGCTAACGGCTGTCGCATCGCCAAGGTTCGCGGCCCGGCTCAGCCAATCCAACGCGCGGCGCTTATTCCGCTGAACGCCGTTCCCTTTGGCGTAGATTATTCCGAGATGAGTTGCTGAGACGGCGTCCTCGTTCCCGACCGCGCGGGCAAGCCAGTGAATGGCGGCTTGAATGTCCTTATTAACCTCCTTGCCCGCATGGTAGAGCAAACCAAGCCGGCGCTGCGCGTCAACATGGTCTTTCAGCGCTGCCCGGCGATACCACATAATTGCGGCCTCCATGTCTTTCCCGACGCCGGATCCTTCGTGATACATTTTGCCGATGGTAAATTGCGCCTGCGAAAATCCCGATTCTGCCGCGCGAATCATCCATTTCACGGCGGCTTGGCGTTGCTTTTTGACGTACAGGCCGTTCCACAAATATGTGGCGACCATATACTGGCCAAACCCCGAACCTTGGCGAGCCGAACTCAAGAACAATGAATAGGCCTGCGCGTGATCCTGTTCGACGCCATCGCCCCGATGCAGCTTCGCGCCGAGCCAGACTCGGGCCTCAACAAGACCAGAGTTCGCGGCCCGCCGTAGCCAAAGGATGGCTTGAACCTCGTCTTTCTCGATCCCAAGGCCAAATTCATAAAGTCCGGCCAATCTGTACATGGCATCGGCAACCCCTCGCTCCGAAAGCCGCAGGAGTTCGTCCGCCGCGGTCCGGTAATCGCCCCTCGCGTAGGCCTCGTCCGCCTCATACAGCCCGGCGTGACCGGGAATGAATGACAGGCAGGCGAGCACGAATGCAATGACAGTTAGATTAATTGTTCGCCACATGCCAGTTCCATTGGGCAGTATACGGTATCGTATTATCAATTTTTATTAGTAATAATTAATTGATAAACATCTTATGATTTCATGTCAATAAATGTGTCACATTCACGCCATAAATGTGCGGCATCTCTTGATCCCATGACCCGAGACCCGCAATATCCCCCAATGAGAAAGAAATCCATTTTGCGCGCCGGCGCCGGCCTATTGGCAGCCGCCCTGATCACCACATCCGCCACAACCGCCCTTTGGGCCGGCAGCCTTAACGGCGTCGAAGGCAAACATGGCATCGCCATGCACGGCGACCTGAAATACCCGCCCGGCTTCACGCATTTCGACTACGTCAATCCAGGCGCGCCGAAGGGCGGCACGGTCAGGCTGCACACCATCGGCACCTTCGACAACTTCAACACCTTCATCATCAAGGGCAACGGCGCCGCCGGCACGGGCTTCACCTACAACTCCCTGCTTTCCGGGTCCGCCGACGAGGCGTTCTCCCAGTACGGGGAATTGGCCGAAGAGGTCTACATGCCCGACGACCGCTCGTGGGTCGCCTTCAAGCTGCGCAAAGAAGCGCGCTGGCACGACGGCAAGCCGGTCAGCGTCGACGACGTCATCTGGTCCTTCAATACCCTGATCGAAAAAGGCTCACCCTTCTACCGCTTCTATTACGGCAGCGTGGCGAAAGTCCGCAAGGTTGCCGAGCGCACCGTGCGGGTCGAATTCAAGCCCGGCGAAAACCGCGAACTGCCGCTGATTCTGGGGCAGTTGACGGTGCTGCCCAAACACTATTGGGAAGCCCGCGATTTCACCAAAACCACCCTGGAGCCGCCTCTCGGTTCCGGCCCCTACCGGGTCAAATCGTTCGAGCCCGGCCGCTTCGTCGTCATCGAACGGGTCAAGGATTACTGGGGCAAGGACCTGCCCGTTCACAAGGGCAATTACAATTTCGATACCATCCGCTTCGACTATTACCGCGATCAGACCATCGCGCTGGAGGCCTTCAAGGCCGGGGAATACGACTACCGCTCGGAGAACTCATCGAAGGCCTGGGCGACGGCCTACAAATTCAAGGCCGTCGACCGTGGCTGGATCAAGAAGGAAGAGATCAGCCACAACCGCTCATCGGGCATGCAGGCCTTCGTCTTCAACACGCGCCGCGCGATGTTCAAGGACGCGCGCCTGCGCCGCGCCTTGGGCTTTGGTTTTGATTTCGAATGGTCCAACAAGAACCTGTTCTATGGTCAGTATACCCGCACCCACAGCTATTTCTCCAATTCCGAACTGGCCGCCGACAAGCTGCCTACGCCGGACGAGCTGAAAATCCTGGCGCCATACAAAGGCCGTGTGCCCGATGAGGTCTTCACCAAGGTCTACCGGGCGCCGAAGGGCGGCGGCCCGCGGCAGATACGCAAGAACCTGCGGGCTGCCGGCAAGCTGTTGAAGGAGGCGGGCTGGGTCATCAAGGATGGCAAGCGGGTCAACGCGCGGACCGGCACCGCGCTGGCGTTCGAAGTGCTGCTGGTCAGCCCGTTGTTCGAACGCATCGTCCTGCCGTTCGCGAAAAATCTCGAAAAGCTGGGCGTCGAGGTGCGGGTGCGGACCGTCGATCCCTCCCAATACCGGCGCCGCCTGCAGACCTATGATTTCGACGTCATCGTCGGCGGCTGGGGCCAGTCCCTGTCGCCCGGCAACGAACTGCGCAATTTCTGGGGCTCGGCGGCCGCCACCGCGGAAGGCGGCCGCAATACCATCGGCATCCAGGACCCGGTGATCGACGACCTGATTGAAAAGGTTATCGCCGCGCCGACCCGCAAGGATTTGATCAACACCGTGCGCAGCCTGGACCGTGTGTTGCAATGGGGCCACTGGGTGATCCCGCACTGGCACGCCAAGTATGACCGGGTCGCCTATTGGGCGAAGTTCGGGCGACCGAAAATTACCCCGATCCAGGGCAATCAGTTCACCGCCTGGTGGGTCGACGCAAACCTTGAGAAGGCCCTGAAGGGCAAACTGGCGTCGGCCAAGGAATAGCTGCCGCCGTTCGAAAAAGGCGCTAGATTAAACCCATGTACGCCTACATCATCCGCCGCCTGTTGTTGATCATCCCGACGCTGCTCGGGATCATGATCATCAATTTTGCCGTCATCCAGTTCATCCCCGGCGGCCCCGTCGAGCAGATGATTTCCCAGATCACCGGCGACAACGTCGATGCCACGTCAAAGGTCGGCGGCCAGGCCGGGCAGGAAACACGAAGCTCGGCACAGTCGAAAACCTCGGCCGGCAAATCCGGCGAGGGCGGCAGCAGCCGCTATCGTGGCGCCCAGGGCTTGCCGAAGGAACTGATCGACCAGATAGAAAAACAGTTCGGCCTGGACAAGCCCATCCACGAGCGCTTCGTCCTGATGATAGGCAACTACCTGACGTTTGATTTCGGCAACAGCTATTTCCAGGACCGCGGCGTCGCCCAGCTGGTGATCGACAAGATGCCCGTGTCGATCTCGCTGGGCATCTGGACGACCTTGCTGGTCTATCTCATTTCGATCCCCTTGGGCGTCGGCAAGGCGGTGCGTGACGGCTCCAAGTTCGACGTCTGGACGTCGGGCGTGGTGATTTTCGGCAACGCCGTGCCGGGCTTCCTGTTCGCCATCCTTTTGATCGTGCTGTTCGCCGGCGGGCGCTATTTCGACTGGTTCCCGCTGCGCGGCCTGACCTCGCCCAACTTCGAAGACCTCTCGACCATCGCCAAGATCGGCGACTATTTCTGGCACATGGCCCTGCCCGTGCTGTCCATGGTGATCGGCGGCTTCGCCGGGCTGACCATGCTGACCAAGAACTCCTTCATCGAAGAGATCAACAAGCAGTACGTAACCACGGCGCGCTCCAAGGGCCTGACGCAAAAACGCGTGCTCTATGGCCACGTCTTCCGCAACGCCATGCTGATCGTCATCGCCGGCTTTCCCAGCGCCTTCATCGGTATTCTGTTCACCGGCGCCTTGCTGACGGAGGTCATCTTCTCCCTGGACGGCCTCGGCCTGCTGGGGTTTGAGGCCGTGGTCAAACGCGACTACCCGTTGATGTTCGGCACACTTTATTTCTTTACCCTGCTGGGCCTGTTGATGGGCATCATCGGCGACATCATGTATCACATCATCGATCCCCGGATCGATTTCGAGGCGCGGGACGTGTAGGCGATGTTTGACCAGGCCACTCCCCCCGCCACCGCCCAACAGGCCCTGAAGACCGAAAAGTTTTTGGGCCTGAGGATCACGCCGATCACACGCCGGCGGATCGAGAACTTCAAGCGCAACCGGCGCGGCTTCGTCTCGTTCTGGATCTTCGCGGTGATCTTTGTCGTGACGCTGTTCGCCGAGGTGATCGCCAACGACAAACCGCTGGTCGCCAGTTTCAACGGTGATCTCTATTTCCCGGCCTTCGCCGCCTACCCGGAAACGGCGTTCGGCGGCGAGTTCCAGACCGAGGCCGATTACCGCGACGAGTTTGTCGCCGAGTTGATCAACGAGAAGGGCTGGATGATCTGGCCGCCGATCCGCTTCAGCTTCGACACCGTCAATTACGAGCTGCCCGTGCCGGCGCCGGCGCCGCCCAGCGCCGTCAACTGGCTGGGCACGGACGACCAGGGCCGCGACGTCGTCGCGCGGCTGATCTACGGCTTTCGCATCTCCGTGCTGTTCGGGTTCGTCCTGACCATCGTCAGCGCCGCGGTTGGGGTGTCGGTGGGCGCCTTCCAGGGTTTCTACGGCGGCCTCCTCGATCTTCTGGGCCAGCGCTTCATCGAGATCTGGGCCGGCATGCCGGTGCTCTATCTGCTGATCATCCTGGCCAGCATCATCACGCCCAACTTCTGGTGGCTGCTGGGATTGCTGTTGCTGTTCAGCTGGATGGGCTTTGTCGGTGTGGTGCGGGCCGAGTTCCTGCGCGCCCGCAACCTGGATTTCGTCCGTGCCGCCCGGGCCTTGGGGGTTTCCGATTTCGTGTTGATCTACAAACACGTCCTGCCCAACGCCATGGTCGCCACCATCACCTTCATGCCCTTTACCCTGGCCGGCTCGATCACCACCCTGACCGGCCTCGACTTCCTGGGCTTCGGCCTGCCCGCCGGGTCGCCGTCACTTGGTGAGCTTTTGAACCAGGGCAAGGCCAACCTGACCGCGCCGTGGCTGGGCATCTCCGGGTTCTGTGTCATCGCCCTGATGCTGTCCCTCCTCGTCTTCATCGGCGAAGCCGTGCGTGACGCCTTCGACCCCAGGAAAGTATATAAATGAGTAAGGTTTACAAATGAGCCGGCTTCTCGAGATCACCGATCTCTCCACCTCCTTTGGCCGCGGCGCCGGCGAGGTCAAGGCCGTCCGCGGCGTCTCGCTGCACATCGACCGTGGCGAGACGGTGGCGCTGGTCGGTGAATCGGGGTCGGGGAAGTCCGTCACCGCGCTCTCGGTCATGCGGCTGCTGCCCTATCCCCTGGCGCACCACGCCTCGGGGTCGATCAAATTTGACGGCGAAGAGCTGATGGACATCGCCGACAAGCGCATGCGGCAGTTGCGCGGCAACGACATCGCGATGATCTTCCAAGAGCCCCTATCCAGCCTCAACCCCCTGCATTCCATCGAAAAACAGATCGACGAGGTGCTGCTGTTGCACAAGGCCATGACGCCCGACCAGGCCCGGGCCCGGGTCATCGAGCTGTTGAGCTTGGTCGGCCTGGAAAGCGCCACGGAAAGGCTCACCGCGCTGCCGCACGAATTTTCCGGCGGCCAGCAGCAGCGCGTGATGATCGCCATGGCGCTGGCCAATGATCCGGAATTGCTGATCGCCGATGAGCCGACCACGGCGCTCGACGTGACCGTGCAGGCGCAAGTCCTGAAACTGATGAAGGACATCCAGGCACGGCTCGGCATGTCGATGCTGTTCATCACCCACGATCTGGGCATTGTGCGGCGCATGGCCGACCGGGTTTGCGTCATGAACGACGGTCTGATCGTCGAACAGGGGCCGACGGAACAGGTCTTCGAGACGCCGGCCCACGCCTACACCAAGCACCTGTTGGCCGCCGAACCGAAAGGCACGCCGGAGCCGGCGCCGGCCGGCGCCCCCGACGTCATGACCGGCGATGACATCAAGGTCTGGTTCCCCATCAAGAAGGGCGTGCTGCGCCGTACCGTCGGCCATGTGAAGGCCGTCGACGGCATCTCCATGGCGGTGCGCCAGGGCCACACGCTGGGTGTGGTCGGCGAATCGGGATCGGGCAAATCAACCCTCGGCCGGGCCCTGTTGCGCCTGGAACGCTCGGAGGGCGCCATCCAATTCCACGGTCGCCATATCGAGGGCCTGCAGTTCAAGGAACTGCGCCCGCTCCGGCGCCAGATGCAGATCGTCTTCCAAGACCCCTACGGGTCGTTGAGCCCGCGCCTGTCGGTCGGCCAAATCGTCGAGGAAGGCTTGCTGGTGCACGGCCTCGGCGGCACCTACGACGAACGGCGCGAGTTGATCGGCGAGGCCCTCAAGGAGGTGGACCTGGAACCGGAACTGCAGGACCGCTACCCGCATGAGTTCTCCGGCGGCCAGCGCCAGCGCATCGCCATCGCCCGGGCCCTTGTCCTGAAGCCCAAGTTCATCGTCCTCGACGAGCCCACATCGGCGTTGGACATGTCCGTGCAGGCGCAGATCGTCGAGCTGCTGCGCGGCCTGCAAACCAAACACGACCTGGCCTACATGTTCATCAGCCACGATCTCAAGGTCGTCCGCGCCGTCAGCCACGACATCATCGTCATGAAGGAAGGCCGTGTCGTGGAAGCCGGCACCGCCGAACAGGTCATCGACAACCCCAGGGAACCCTACACCCAGGCCCTGATGGCGGCGGCCTTCAAGATGGAGGCGGATGAAAGCGGCGTGGTGCGGATGTGAGGGGTGCGGCCCATGGATAAATCAAGGAGGACTGCCGGAAACCGCTGTGGCGGGAAATGGGGCACTTGCATTCCCCAATGCCCGCCATAATAGTTAGACGTGCCCCGACGGGCGCGCGCCCGGCGGCAGAACCGGGCCGGACATGACATCAAGTTGGCGGGACATCAAAACTGAACGCCGGAGGATTGGAAAAGCCCCATGGAAATTATCGCAGCGCTGGCGATCGCAGCCTTTGCCATTGCCGTCCTGACCTTGTCGCTTCTGTCGTCGTCGATCAAGAAAGCGACCAAGGATGTGACGGAGGTCATCAACACCCAGAACAAGGTCCTGGCCGGACGCCTCGATGAGATGGCGAAGAACCACGCCCAGCTGGCGCGCGCCGTCGAGGAGTTGGAACAGGGAACCGTCAAAGAGTTTGCCCGGACAAAAAGCGAGCTCGCCCGGCTCGAACAGCGCGACGAAGACCGGGAGAAGGAACTGGCCGGCATCCGGGCCCGGCTGCACGAGCTCGGCGGCGGCGTGACGAAACAGCCGATTTCGTCGGCCTGAGGGCGGCGGCCATGACGGCCGAGGCATAGGCGGCGTCCGGCGCCGGCACACCGCCTGCGACACCGCCGTCCCCCGGGCGTTCGTCCTGACGGCCAAATTCATTGTCCCGGTTGAACCCCACCTCGGCGCTCGACATGTCCGTGCCGGCGCAGATCGTTGGGCTGCCGCGCGAATTGCCAACCCAACACGGCCTGGCAAACGTATTCCTCGGCCGCGGCCTGAGGGTGGCCCGCACCGTCGGCCACGGGATGATCGCCGTGAAGGAGGGCCGTGCCGTCGCGGCCGGCCGCACCGTCAGCCACGACATCGTCGTCATGACGGAGGGCGGCGCGGTCGAGGCCCGTCCCGCCGAACCACTCGTCAACTATCGGGAGGGGGACCGCCCAGGCCCTGATGGCGGCGGCTTTCGAGATGGAAGCGATCAAAACCGGGGTAGTGCGGAGGTGACGGGAGCGCAGCGAAGACCGTTTTTGAATAAAAACATATTGAAGTACACGTTTAACGGTTGACATTGTCAAAAGTTTGTTCTATATTTGTTTCACATTCGCGCCCTCCGGGCCCCGATGACCGCTGAGCGGCCGGGACACCCCGCGGCGCCCCATACGTCTTAGAAAACGAACCGCGTTCGGCGGCGGGATCGTGCGTCTTCGCCTCCGGGCGATGCCTGCGCACGGTCCCGCCGCCGTTGTTTTGCGTCAACCGCGCGGCCGGCGGCAGCCTGCCGTCGCCGCGCCTATGGAAGAGTGACCAATGACCATGACCAAACCTTTCAAAATCAACGATTCCATCGGCATGGATTACAACCACAACCTGAACGATGTGTTCCAGGTCAAGAAAGCGCTGAAGGACCTGGGCCATTTCAAGACGCCGGGCTACGGCCTGACGGCATATCCCGACATGCCGCTGTTCGACGGCATCAGGAGCTACCAGCGGACCAAGGGCCTGGCCGTCGACGGCGTCATCAAGCCGAACGGCCCCACCGCCGCCGAGATCGGCAAGGACATGGCGGCAAGCGATACCCGGCCAGACGCACAGGCGCCGACGCCCAAGCCGAACGACAAGACGCCGGACCGGATGATCCATGCGCCGAAACAGGAACCCCGGACGCCAGGTGTGTTCGACACAACCGGCGACGTCGGTTGGGGCCGCAACAACGATCCCGGCGATGTGCTGGCGGCGCGCCGGGCCCTGGCCTGGGCCGGCCACCTGCCGGAAGCCAAGGCGCGCGACCACAAGCGCCCCGGCAACGACCTGTTCCGGGCGATCGAGGCGTTCCAACGCCAGGCCGGGGTCAAGAGCGACGGCTGGATGGGCCGGGGCGGCGAAACGGCCAAGGCCCTCGACCAAGCCATCGCGCCGAAGGTTCAGGCGTACCTCAAGTCGGTCGCCGGTTCGGGCGCTGCGGGGGGAACTGACGGCAAGAAGACGGGCGATCTCACGGACAGTGCCGGCGAACCGATGCCATCCCGGCCCGGTGCCGACCCGGCCCCGGATCAGCCGCACACCGATCCGAAGGATCAGGTCGCCATGGCGCCGATTGCCGCTGCCATGCCCTATCTGTTGACCGGCGGCCGGTTTCTGCTTGGCGCGTTGGCAAAACGCGGCGCGGCGGCTGGCACCGCCGCAGGCGCAGGATATCTTGCACACAGGGCTCTTGAGAAATCTCGAAAGGAAGAATCCGCGCCTCAGCCGAGCCAGCGCACCGACATCGCCGACCCGCCACCGGCGACGCCGCCGTTGGAACCGGTTGAAGACCGCGCGCCGGACAAGGCGGTGGAGCCGATGGAGGCGCCGCAATCGCCGACCGTTCCGGCCGCCGAGAACCCCAAAATCGTCAACGATATTCTCAATGGCTTCCCCGACGGCACGGAAGAGCTGGAGCAGATGCTGATCCTGGAGAGCCGGGGCGATGAGAAAACGCAACGGCTCAACAATTATTGTGTTGATAAAATGCTGGAGGAGGCGCGAAGCCGGGAAAATGTCGAATCCGTGAAGCATATATCAGGCGCGGTAAGTGGGGACGAGGGAGAGCTTAAGGAAAAGCTTCGCCGCCGGAAGGGCAAATTACGCGGAGTTCGTGCCGATGCGCAGGTGGAGGTAGTACTCAAGGATGGAACCAAGCGGATAGAAGATTTCCAATCCATCGATCACTATGCTGATGGGGAGACGCCTGATCTGCGGGAGGCCAACGCGATCGATCGGATTCGGCAACACAAAGTAATTGCGAAGGAAATCGGTGACATTCTCGCCACCCCGAAGCGGCGCGATCTCACCGAGGAAGAGGCCATGGAAATCTGCGCCCGGAAGGTCGAGGAATTTGCCGATAAGCATTGGGGGCCCAAAAAGAAGAAAAAAGGAGGTTGATGGCATTCAAGGAAGCGTGTAAAGATTAAATATTCTCGTAAAAATAGTTACACTGTATGGAATATCCTGTCTCATCACGCGATGACACCCGGTTTCGGGGACGCGACTTTCACGCAACGGAAGCCGACATGGCGACTTTCCTCGCTGAGCTGTTAGTGGCGTTCTCCGATGCCCGGTTGTTCAATGATCTCTATTGGGAGCGTAAGGACTATCCCGTGATATCGCTGGGCGAAGCTGCCCGATTGTTCGGGGCAGGAGAACATTTTATGGTCATCTTCGATCCCAAATGGAAGGCCAAGATACGGCCTTACGACCACCAGAAGGACAAATACAACGTTCTCAACGTCCCATATCCGTTGGCGCGGTTCAGGGGCGGTTCGATCCAGACCATCGACGCGCCGGAACTGGGCCGCACCATCCGCGTTTGCCGCGAAGCCGTGCTCGACGCCCAATGCGAGGCCGGCAACAAGGACGAAGAGCGCATCGTCGACAAGGTGCTGCGAATCCAGCGCAAGCACGTCAGCAAGGACGCCCTGGTTTACGATTTGAAGACCGGCGCCGTGGTTCGCGAAGATACCTGCAGCTATTGGTTCAGCCCGGACATGGCGCGGCGCAGCCGCGAGGAAGACGACCTCTACCTGCAAATCGGTTTCTACCACGATGAAGGCAACTTTTGGGGATACGAGGCGCGGCCGGGGTGATGGTGGCGGCGAGCGACGGCCTTTCCTGCGCGGTTACTGATCCGCCGTGAAAATGACCGCCCGTCCGTTGCCGGCCATGCGCGCGAAGAAATCTCTGACGTCTTCGAAGTAGTCCCATGTGTATTCGAAGTCTTCCTCCCCATACTCGGGCCAGGCCCCCTTGCAGTGCTTGAAATAAAGCGCCTTCATCGTTGAACGATCTATCGCTTGCAACGCCGGCACCAGGTCAATGACCTGTTCGGGTTCGATCAGGCGGATGAAGTATTGTTCTTCCGATTCCATCAACCGCTTGCCGCCCAGCACGCACAACTTGAGCGGTTCGGACCCGTGGTCTTCTGGCAAGGCGTAGGCGCCGTGCGAAGGATCGACGGGGTAGAACCACGGCGTATCAGGTGGAAACGGGCTGAGACAGCGATGCATGGCGTCCCAGGCCTTGTCGGTGACCACGAGGAAATCGCGGTCCCCTTCGTGTTCTATCTTCTCCTTGAGGAAAAAAGCTCGCTCTTGGTCGTTGGGTTGCGATTCAAGCCCCGCGCGTTGGTCATCGGTAATGGCGAAATGCACGCCGAGCGCAGCCATGTCGGGTTACCTGTCAAAACACGGTTCAAGACACGAAAATGATGATACAACTTATGTTATTATAACATAAAATGTATTACAATCCCAAGGGGGAGCTTCCCAGGCGGTCTTGGCGGCGGCGTTTGAGATGGCGGCGGACGAAAGCGGGGTGGTGGGGATGTGAGTTAAGGCCCTTTCAGGACGGAGCCGCCGGGACGACCACCGCGGGGCGGGGACGCCTATTAAACGACGCCCGCTCCGCCGTCACAGATCGGTATTTTGCCATGCTTGAAGATGTTGAGCGGTTGCGGGAATTCGGTGAGGAGAGGGAAGTGTTGTTAAATGGGACGGATACGTCGGTCTAAGTCGATAAGGTTCGATTATCCATCTTGACGTACGTCCGCTTTGTCGCACTATCCAGACGTCATTTTTGGATGCTGCCGACTTCCGGGTTTGTAAAGGGTTGTCGGACACCTGCCAATGTTAGGCGGTGGCGGCAAGTTCCGTATGGCAGGTGTCGGACAAGCCTCAGGGGAGGAAAGCGCGGGCTGTTTTGGCAGAGC
>Ga0114932_10004368_pt1 | contig 13278 bp, 11 predicted proteins | sample 2SBtaG_2_FD_87286 | JGI IMG/M metagenome (GOLD analysis project Ga0114932, IMG submission 87286) | Deep subsurface microbial communities from Kolumbo volcano to uncover new lineages of life (NeLLi) - 2SBTROV12_ACTIVE470 metaG | ecosystem: Environmental > Aquatic > Marine > Volcanic ...
AAATTGAGCCAGTCTTGCACTTCTCTTCGTTGATATTGCGGCATGGTCATTCTCCTTAACAAAAAGAGAACACCATGCCGTAGCTAATTTATGAATTGAATGTGGGGATTACCGGACGGACACCCTACAACTACCGATGAAAGATACCATAAATGAAAATATGTCCCAGACATAAGAAATCCGCTAGAAAATATTTTAACGAGAGTCTCATGTATTCCATAGTTGGCCACAGATAGTGGTATAAGCATCACAGAAGCCACGATAAAAATAGTCACTGCTTTCACAAGTGGGTTTAAAGCTCTGATCGAAGAATTGTTACTGCTAATTAAATAACCCGATAATATGAAGAAGAAAGGCACGGCCCACCTTCCAGAAAGTCTAATAGCTGCTGCCATTTCTTCTGAATTAAATCCTTCGAAGAAACCTACATGAACGGAAATGACGCCAATAGCAGCTAAGAGACGAAACACATCGAGACCATTCTCTCTAATATTAGGGGAAGTCATGAAATAAAACCTTAGCTATAAAAAGCGAATTTGAGTTTTTAAGAATTTAAAGCATCGTTTTCGTAGACTAAGCTAAATTAAGTAAATCCTGCGCTAAAGTCTTTGAATTAAATTCTTGCTCAACTTTTTCTCTAGCATTTTGCCTAATAGAAGGAAGTTTGTTAGATGACGACGCTTTTATAATTGCTGTAGATATGGCAATGGAGTCTCTTTCTGGGACAAGAAACCCTGTTTTTTCATTCTCGATTAGTTCTGGAATTCCACTGTGTAGTGTACTAACAACTACAAGCCCTGAGGCCATCGCTTCCATTAGAGCAACAGGAACGCCTTCCATATCACCAGCACTGTCTGTGACTGAAGGAAGGAGAAAAATATCTGACTGGTCAAGAGTTGCTTTGACAAAGGAAGGCGGCTTTGCTCCGTGAAAAGTGACTCTACTAGCTACACCTAATTCTTTACTTAGTGCAATTAGCTGATTCTCTAATGCCCCGCCTCCAATTATGGAAAGGTGATAATCGTCATTCAACTCAACCATTGCTCGAATTGCGTACTCTAAACCTTTTTTCTCAGTAGCGCGAGCAACGCTCACTATTTCTACGGGTTTGGAAGTAGGTCTATTGACGAATGCAAACTTGTTAGTATCCACCCCCATGCGAAGAACAGAAATGGAGTTGCTCTGTGCCCCCCAGCTTTCTAGCCTACGTTTCCAAAAGTAACTAATAGGTAGGAGTTGGCTATTTCTAGATAACTCGACGTATTCTTCTTTCCAAAAGGCTATGTTGTCGTATTCACTTATCTCATATCCGTGAAATACCGTATTTAGTCTCCCCTTTAATAATCCCACAGACAAAAACTTGTTAGCTACAACGCCGTTATTCCCAAAATGAGCGATAATGCTGTCAGCTTCAAAGCTATTATCCTTATTCTTCCAAGCTGTAATAGAGACTTCGTAAGCAAGGTTAATTTTGCCTTTGCTCAATGCGTACTTAGCGAAATCTACGATTGGCTGAAATTTCTTGTATTTAGTTCTGACCGCAATATAAAAAAAACAGAGAAAGAGTTGCTTAAAAGGTTTTTTAACTTTTTGTGCGTTGGGGGGGGTAATGAAATGAGTGCGTTCTAACAAGTTATGTTTTTCTAATGACTGAAGCGGTACTTTCTGTTTTTCTTCATAAAATGAGACAATTTGGACATTGGCCCCAAGATCAATCAACCCGTTGATTTGATCTATTACAAAAGTTTGAGACAAAACGGGAAACTTTTTGACAAAAAATAAAACGGTTTTCAATTGATAATCCCTTGTATCGAAATTCATTTCGCTTATTTATGGGTGGTCAGCCGAAACGTAACACTATTTCGGAGAATGGGTGAGTTTAAATTTATCTGTTGTTTTACTACCTAAGCTTTCTCATCAACTTTTTCTTAATGAGTTTCGAAGTATAAATAGCTTCAAACTTTTTGATTTTGAACATTGACGACACTACTTGCAAGGAAGATGTGCTGTTAGAATATCCAAATCTTTCGAAGTCTTTTTCATACAACTTTAATACCATTTCTATTGCAGTAGAGGACCACCAAACACTCTTTTTATCCCCAACTTTTTTTGATTCGACTTGGGTATTCTCATGTAAGCCTATACGTTTTCCAACCGTATCTAGTACGTTCTGAATACCGTCTTCAAATTTAAAAACTTCGACGTCATCGTTTACGTAATATGTTTGAGGACGAAGGTGATTGTCTAATAATTCAGGGGTCTCTTGGTACTTTTTAAGATTATGAACTACCCATGCAGAAAAAAGTGACTCGGAATTTACACCTAGTTGAATACTTCCTAATTTTATTCTATAAAAAAATTCACTTACGATTCTCTCAAACGGGTTTCGAACCACTGCAAATTTATATTCCAGCGGTCTATTGAGTGTCTTGGTCAATTCAGTCAGTGTGTGATATCCCAAATGCTGAGGGGTAACAAGCATGCCTTCTAGCTTCTTTTGAGAAAACAATATTTGTTGATACTTTCCTGAATCGTTTAACCATGTCTCTATCGTTGTCCCAGCTGTTTTTGGAATGTGTAAAAAAGTTACGGCTTGCTCATCGTTTAAATATAATGGCATAACAAAACCTATACTCCATAAAGTTTCTTCTGGTCACATTGAAAAATATCTGCTGCTTTCTATTTAACAATGCAAAAAAAAGGCCCTTTTTTTGAAAAAGGGCCTTTTTATTCGGTTTGTTTTTGTAACTAGTTTCTTTTGCGGAAGATAAGAATAGCTAACGAAGTCATAAGAATAAAAATGCTACCTGGCGCTGGAACATTGACCAAGGATGAACCATTAGATGTGCCATTTAATTGCAAGTTGTCGAAACCCGCATTATTACCACCACCGTTACCGAAAGCAGTAAGACGAAGAATGTAGTTATTACCGCCTGCAAACGAAACGCTGCTGAGGTCGAATTCAATTGATTTTGTGGGTACAAACCCAGAATTATTGTTGTCGCCTTCAAATACGTCTACAGTGCTAGAAAATAGTGAACTGGCACCCTCGAGGATATTTAGAGATAAGCTAAAGTCTCGTTGAAAAGTTTGTAAAACACCTCTGTTGTTGTAAATAGAAGCGTCTAGAGTAAGCGTCTCCAGGTCAATACTACTCACTAAAAAACTAGCTGTTAAAAGAATATCAACAAACCAGCTTCCTTCATTGTGGAGGTTATAATCAACAGCAAAGACATTATCGTAGTTGTCAAACAACGGTAGAGAGGAAAAGCTCGTTGTCTGTGGATCGAGTGTATTTGTTACTTCTACACTATTTTCAGTCCAAGAAATGTTAGTTGGAACACCTGAGGTACCCGTAAAATCTGATGCTAGAATAATTTCAGCGCTCGCAGAAAAAGCAGTCGAGAGTGTTATTACTGCTAGGGTTGCTTGAATTATATTTTTTAACACGATAACTCCAAAATTATTAATACAATTTTTATGCGTATCAAGATTAAGCAAATACTATTCCATGTTTAATGTTTTCATATATTTCAATTATTTAGGTGTTTATTTTTCTTTTTTGTGATTGAGTGTGTTAAATAATTTGACACTCTTTTTATGTTCGAAAGGGCTACTACAAGTGGTTGCTTCGGCTCATCAGCTAATTTTAGAGCGGCAAAAGCGACTATTTAATGACAATCCGTTTGAAGACCGCTTTATCTTTGTTTCGCCAACTTTCGATATCGTCGTTATCTAACAAAAGTATTAGGTATTTCACTTTACCTTGTAAGTATTGCCCTATAGGAAACGATATAGTGCTTAAATTGGGAGCGAAAAAGTCTTCACCTCTGACCCCCCAGGCCTGATTTCCATAAAACTTAACCACTCTTGAGCTATTCAACTTAGTGTCCGTTTCAAAGCCAATTCCGACTACCTCTGGGTTACCCTCTACTTCAAGCTCCAACTCTAAAACAGAGTTTTTGGTTAATGTGTAGCTAATAGGGAACATCTGCCAGTTATTGCCGGTTAAAGTTACGGTATTGTTATCGGAAATGGTAGTCGTCCCATAACGAAATTGCTTAGGAAAGCCGGTGTACTCGATTTCGCCTGCTTTGAACTCCCACACTGTTGGCGGTTGCTCTACAGCGGCTTGTAAGGTTGACTCCGAAGAAAAGTTAGGAATTTTAAATTCTTCCGATACATATAGAGTAGGTTTGGGTACGCTTTGCAGTGACTCTATGTATGAAAAGTCGTCGGAGTAGGGGTGTTCAACAACGTTATCTAAATTAAATTCGTATCTTGCATCGGCTGAATTTTCGTTAAAACAAAGATCGTTAGTGCTTGTGCTGCCAGAGTAGTTTTCTTTATCAAAAATGCAGTAGCCAACTGAATAGCCAGTATTTTTAGTAAATATAATATTGTTTTGTGTGGTAACCCAAAATGTTGTGTCGTTATTCACTTTTGATGCCGCAATACCGTTACGCTCCACATCAATAACATTTTCGAAAACAAAGGTTCTCCCCGCTGGTTTAGATATTAGCCCGCCAGCTTTGATTGCAGTCCACTCTTTACCAGTTTCATCACCTAAATTGTGTATGTAGTTGTGAAAGATATAGCTAGGGCCTAAAGTATTCGGCGCTATGCTTATTCCAGCATAACCTTGCTCCATTTCATTGTCGTAAACCAACACGTTTTGTTGGCCGCCATCTATTTCTATTAGATCGTCATTTGCATAAGCTAGGTAATTGCCATAAATCGCTGAGTTTTTAACGAAACCACCACGTCTTTCGAAGTTTTTTCTGCCCTCAATAACATCGTTAAACCTATGATCTGGCGCGCCGTAAAAGCGATTGTTTCTAACAATAAACTCCCCTCTGTAAGCATCGCTATCATGATATGCCCAAACTTGAAGTGCGTTTGCACCTTTTGGGTGACCGGCTTCCCAGCTATTTGCACCTAAGTTAGGGCTATGTACCTCACACTCTTCAATTACGGCAATACCACTCCGCTCTAGGTAAATACCGGAATCGTAATTGATAGGCGAGTTATTAGTGGTGCTTGAATAGGCAATACCATCCCTTATATCTACCGCTTCTCTACCATAACCAGAAACATTGCAGCCCTTAATCCATATATGGTGCGCTTTTTTTGCAAAAATGCCGTAGCGCTGGCCGCCTTTAACTGTAAGGTTCTCTAGCATTACGTATGAATTGTTACCAATATCCACAGCCGCAAGTACATCGCTGCCAGCTTCAATAACGGGGCCATCACCAATGATTTTCGCGTAGCCATCTGCGCTGCCTTCTATATTTAGAGCTTCTAAATCCAGTTGGCCGCCAGAATAAATTTCTGAAAGGTAATAGATTTTATTTGGATCGATAGGGGGGGTATTGGGCTTTGTAGTTGTTTGAAAGGAATGTTCAACTATATCGCCATAAGAATCCGTAATCGTTACTTCTATATGATATGTAGTGTTTGCTTCTAGGTACACTATGCTTCCAGCGAACGACCCGTAGATGGGCTCCCATGCTAGGTCTAACCCTTCACGCCAATAAGTATCATCCTCGGCTCTAAACTTAACGGTGGCAGTACTTTCTTCATCTTGGCCGTAAATAACTAACCCTATCGAGTTAATAAGAGGGGTAGCAGTATCTTCAAACCCAGAAGCTGATGCGGCAAAAACTATTGAAGGGTCTAACCCTGCTGTAATCGCCGACTCGTAAATATCGTTTTTGCTTAAGCCAGAGTAAGTTGAAATTATTTTCATCCACTTTGCAGTATCGATAGGATACAAAGCAAATAGGGCGGAGGCTTGACTAGCGGTTATATTGGCGAACCGCGCTATCTTTTCACTTTCACTGATTGATGGGTTAGGTGAGAACACATGTTGCTTATACAACTGGGCTATCTCGTCTTCGTACTTTTCAACAAGGGTTGATAGGTTTTTCGGGCCTTTGTAATTAGATAGTAATGAGTTTACGGCATTACTGTCGCTAATATTAGCATGAACATAGCTATACAAAATATCACCGGGTTGGCCGCCCTTCGTATAACTTTTATCATTTTTGTTCATGGTTGCACAAGAAAGCATCAAAAATGACAGTAAACCAATTAAAGTGATGCGAAAAATAGTTGGCTTCGAGTTAACAGAGTGCATGTTATATCCCGATAGATTGAAAATCATGAAAAGAAAATTAGGGCTGTAATAAAAGGGTAGTGCTAACGTTGTTACGTAGCAAGACGGTAGCTGAGATCTTTACAAATTTAGTTTTACTCTATTGATAAAACTGCCTTCCTTATTCGGATTCTTTTGATTTTTGTAAAAAACGGAATCTAAATTGCTTAACCTATATATAGTTGAAAATGGACTATAAATGACGTTTTTTTACAAACTCACCAATTTCAAGAATAATCTTAAAAGTCAATTTGGTATACTCGCTTGTATACCGGGCAAAGCAATTGCTTCGATGAACTAAAATGGAAATTTTATGAAGAAAAAAGTAGCCGTTATTCACCCTGAGGCAGGGTTTTCATCAAGCGGCGGGTCTCAGCTCAGTGCGTATGAAATGGCGGAACACCTAGCCACATTTTTTGACGTAAAGCTTTTAAGCTCATCTAAATGTAGTGAACATAGTGTTGTCATCCCCTGTATCCCCAGAGGAAAGGTGAAAAAAGCCCAGCGAAATAAAACCATTGACTGGTTGCTAACTCGCTTTGTTTCTAATCCATCTTTGCTTATCGAGTCGCTAACTAGCTTCATAACATACACACCTTATTTAATGTTTAAGCGATGTGATGTCACTTACCCTAATAATGATTATGGTGGATTGGCGGTAGCCGCAGTAATTAGAAAACTATTTAAAACGCCCATTCTTTATACCGAAAGGGCAGGGATGGTATCGAACGGTAAAGTATTGCGTCGAAATTTGAAATTTAAGCCCGACTGCTTGGTTGTGTTTAACCAAGAAACCAAAGAGTATGTTCATTCTATAGCTCCAGAACAACGGGTTGAGATTATCCCTAACGGTGTAAACTTAGCTAAATTCAGCCCACAAGGCGAAAAATACGAGCATGGTTTACAGGGCAAAGTGTTATTAACTGTTGGTGCGTTAAATAGGCAAAATCACAAGCGTATACATTTGGCCATAGAGGCAGTGAGCCAATTAAACGATGTGTCGTTACTTATTTGTGGTGACGGCCCAGACGTACAGTACTTTAACGATCTTTGTACTCAAAAGTTAGGTACGCAACGCTTTAAGATCGTTAAAGTCGACTTTAACGATATTCCCAATGTTTATCGTTCAGTCGACGCATTTACATTACCATCTGAAGATGAGCCGTTTGGGCGAGTGTACCTAGAGGCAATGGCAAGCGGGTTGCCTGTTGTAGCTACCGATGACTCCATGCGTAGAACACTAATAGGTAAAGCTGGTGTGGTTTGTAACGTCGAGAATATCGAAGAGTACGCAGCGGCAATAGCCGCTACGTTAACAACGGACTGGGCTGGCGCTCCGATAGAGCAAGCTGCTGACTTTAGTTGGGAGAGTGTGGCCGAGCGCTATGCGGACGTGATAAAGAGTTTATAGTGTATTTGTTCTGATATAGCGAGTGCGCTGTTAATTTTACTAACGGCGCACACTATAGGTGGAGCAATGTTGACTACTTGCCGAATTTCCTACGAAGCCTGTCTTTCCCTAATATAACTTTTGCTGTGGCTACTAAACCCGCTTCTCGAACAGATAAACTAATCCAGCCTAGCTTGTTATTCTTCTTACCAATTTGGCTGAGAATTTGATTAGCAACACGGTCGTTATAAGCTTCTTTGCCTAATAGCGCCTTGTGTTTTTTAAATGCTTTAAGCCTAGGGAATACTTTTTCTAATGGCATATTGGCAACTTCGGTAGAAATGCTAACGTGACCTCTGCGATAGAAATAAATATCTTTAGGTATGTTTCTGAAAACAGCGTCTTCTAACGTAATACGAACAAAGAAGTCCCAATCTTGGCTATTCTTTAGTTCTTCATCAAACATCAGCTTTTTAGCTAATGATGCCTTGCAAGTAACACCACTCATTCCGCAGAACTTATTACCTTTCTTAATTACATCGGTGGTAATAATTTCTGTCTCGTTGGTGTGGATTTTATCCGGGGTTTCAAGGAACCGATAGCCGCAGGTCACTGCATCTGCATGTTGATGTGCTGCAATGTGCTGTTCCAGATAATCATTGTCCCATACATCATCGTCATCTAAGAACGCAATAATATCTGATGTTGACTTAGTTATACCTAAGTTACGTGCTGCGTTAGCACCTGATGCAACTGGAACTTTAATGTAAGTAAATTGCTCACTTGGAAAAAGAGATAATACTTCTTCATAGCTTACTGACGAGCCATCATCAATAACAAACACTTCTTGTGGCATAACAGTTTGTTTTAGTACTGCAGCGAGTGACTCTTTTAAATAGTCAGGGCGATTGTGAGTCGTGATTATAACGGAAACTGTTTTCTGCATCTTAATTCCATGATGTTTTTGGAGAGGTAACTAAAAAACGCTTTGTGAGCTTTACAGCTTAGTGTTAAAGAAAGCAAAAAGCTCACCAAGATGTAAAAGCTTACCATATTTCATACGGAGCGTTAGCATCGTAACCATAAATGATTACAGTTACTTGAATTCGTACAACTGGCCTTTTAACACCGATTTCAGGCGAACGCTTGTCTGTCCAACGTTCCAGTGGCAATAGCGCTTTTACTATATATTACTAAAAAGTATCTACTGTAATTACTATGTAAATAACCTCCCTGAATATGTATTCCTTTGTGTTTAACCGTGTCTGAGCATTAGAAATGTATAGAATTAAGGGAAACAGAATGTATACTTAGGATGGTTCTAGTGATCTCATTTTTAGCCACTGCTTCAAGAATAGAGAACAGTGATTCTATCAATAGATTTTTGTTTTTTTATATCTAATGCTAGGGAATGGCTTTGTTCAAAACAAAACGCTTTTCAGCTATCTCGCTTTTTTCAAGATTTCTCTCAGTGGGTGTTATTAACACTGCAATCCATTGGTTATCGTTTTTCGCATTGACCCACTTTGGTTATGGCCAGGCTCAATCAAACCTAATTGCTTTTATTATTGCGGTTACATTTTCGTTCTTTGCAAACGGCAAATTCACTTTCAAGACCAACGTTTCTCTCAGGCGCTACATTACTTTCACAACGTTTATGGGGGCATTGGCATACTCATTAGGTTCTTTAGCAGACTTCTGGGAAGTGCACGAGTTAGTTACACTAGTACTGTTTTCTGGAACAAGTTTAGTAGTTGGTTTTCTGTTTTCAAAATACGTTGTTTTTAAAGAGGTCTAGGCAAAGCCATGGAAAAAATTTCGCTAGTTGTTCCTGTTTTTAATGAAGAAGAAGTCATAAACATTTTTTATGATAGAGTCAAAGCAGAACTGAGTCAGTACCACGTACAGATCGTTTTTATAGATGATGGAAGCTCCGATAAAACACTGGAAATTATCACTCAGTTAGCATCAAATGATGAAAGTGTAAAAGCACTTTCTTTTATTAAAAACTTTGGAAAAGAGCCTGCGCTTTTTGCAGGTTTAGAGCATAGCGATGGTGACGCAGTTATTCCCATTGATGTTGATTTACAAGATCCTATCGAAGTAGTTCACGAATTAATTGCTAAGTGGCGAGAAGGCTACGAAATGGTGCTCGCTAAACGCGCCAATCGAGATTCAGATACTTACCTCAAGCGTAAAACAGCCCAGTGGTTTTACTCTTTCCACAACAAAATAAGCAATACTAAAATAGAAGAAAATGTTGGCGATTTTAGGCTTTTAGATAAAAAGATAGTTCAAAGTATTATTCAACTTGAAGAGCGTAATCTCTTTATGAAAGCTATTTTGTCTTGGTGCGGTGGGAAAACTGCTATTGTGGAATACACCCGAGATGAACGTGCAGCTGGTACAACAAAGTTCAATGGCTGGAAGTTATGGAATCTGGCATTAGAGGGGATCACAGGGTTCTCAACAGTACCTCTTAGAATGTGGACCTATATTGGCTTCGCTATTTCTTCGCTGGCGTTTGCATACGGACTGATGATGATTGTTGAAAAGCTTATATGGGGTAATGATGTTCCGGGGTACCCGTCTTTAATGGTGTCTGTTCTCTTCCTTGGTGGAGTTCAACTTATAGGAATAGGTGTTCTTGGAGAATATATAGGTCGCATCTATGTCGAGACTAAAAAAAGACCTAGGTATATTTTAAGAAATAGAACTTAAATGGTAGTGCGTCGGCCTGACATAATTTAATATTAAAAGATTAAATTTAGTTGGAAGAAAAAATCTTTTTATAAGTAGTTTTCAAAGGAAGTACTTAAACCGGTTGTTAATAAAAATTAATATTTTAGATGCGAATAACGAGAGAAGAATAGTGAAAAATACTAACAAGTATGAGTCCAATTCAGTAAATCTCTCTAAAAGCTTCATAACCCAAACATGTAAAAAGTATATAGCAGATGAAAACAAGGCGATACTTTTAGTATCAGCTTCGATTTTTATTTTACTAAATAGGATAAATATAGCGGGACATACAATGATTAAGGAAAAATAATTATCGAATCCGCCATCTCTCGTGGGCTGTTGGTAGTTAGTTATTGATTCTAAAAGAAGCAATGTCAGCCCAATCCCGCTTAAAAAGACAGACAACCTGAAACCTATTTTGGTCTGTACGCTATATTTGTTTATAAGGTACCCGATAACAAAAAACGGAAGAGAAAAGAATAAAAAATTCCTGTGGACAAAGTGCTGGTTAAATAAATTATCTAGATAGCTACCTTTAAAATAGTGATAATTTCCCGAGTACTGAATTATTACACCGATAAGAAAGAGTAAGGTTACTAAGGTAATAAGTTGTATATTGTTTGATTTTTTTAAAAAAATTAACATTATTGCTGCGCCAACCATCCCTGATACATACCATAAATGATGATAACCAATAAGCATCACTCTTAATAAATTGATATAACTTTGAACTGTTGCATCAGGGATGTGAAACCAAAAGTACGAATATATCAGCATCCAAATGCAATAAAGGCTTACTAATCGCTTTAGCCACGAAATTTCGTTACCTTTCGAAAGGATTGGGAAGAAATAATATCCATTAATCAAAAGAAATAGAGGAACTGCTATTCTAAATAAACCGTTAGTTAAAAACTCACCGCCGATTCCTACATGCAAACCTACTACCATAAATGCCAATATCAATTTCAAAACATCTATAGCTACATTTCTACTCATGTCTTAATAACTTCCGGTCAAAATTTGGTTCTCTGTTAAAAAGATAAATACGCTAGGAGAAAAAGTTCTGAACCAAGCGCTTTCATCTACACCCTGCAGAATCATTTACAATAATCATCAACATTTCTGGTTGGCCTACTGACGTATTGCCATCAATAAGCGTCCGGCAAGAAGGTGGCTGCTCACTAATAGTACATGAAGTATTGTCATTATATAGATAAGTGTCTTTGCAGAATAAATCGTGCTTTCTTAAGTGATTTATATTACCTTGACCGGCTTTGTACAAAATAAACCTAGCTAAGTTACGCTCTTTCCATGGTTCTTCAAGGTTGATATTCAGCGTTTCATTTTTAATTATTTCTACTGCGTTTCTTACAACTTTATCTCTCTTATTGACTTCCTTTGTAAAATCAAGAAAGCCAGAAATAGTTATCAACGTAAAAGCTATGTATGTTAGAGGGGCAATAATTACAAATTTGCTCGTTTTCGTACAAACGATGTACATAGAAAAAGCTATGTATATTAAGTAATTATAATAAGTGAACGTGTTATAGGCCCCCATTGATTGGCTAACAAAAAGACAGTAGAGCACCATGGGAATACACGATAGTATTAGAACGGTGTGCAGGTCAAATCGAGCTCTTACAGTCATAAAAACTGCGATGGTAGAAATTAAAGCCAGCTCTAATATGTTCTTACCAACGTATTCTGTAAGGCTATTATCTCTTTTGGCTACATATTCAGGGTTTAACTCTCCTCCAAGCAGAAAGAATGAGAAGAACCAGAGCAGGCAAGGTAAAAAGAATATAACTTCAACGTAAGCAAAAGGCTTTTTTATATAGTCTGAAATAACTTTGTAGTCGAAAGCTTTCAGAGCCTCGAAGTTTCTTAAAATGAAGATTAAGCCCAAGAATGAAGTTAAATACAGTATCGTAGTTTCTTTGAAATAAAGAGATATGAAAAATAACGACACTGAGAAAAATAAAGCTAATTTAGTATTTAATACTTCTTTGATACCTAGCCGTAAAAAGAGAGTACTAGCTACGAGAAAGAGAAGGATATTTCTTTCAGAGTATATCGCTGAAGAATATATGTTAACAATAGGAGGGGAAATTGCGATCAAGGCTAGAAGTACAAAACGTCTGTTTTTAGGTATAAAATCGAACGCAAAGTAGGCAAGTGTCATCAGAAAAATAAAATGAAGTATCAGATATACTTTTAAAGCACTAAAGCTTTTAAAAATTTTAAGTATAACTGCATTGTCGACATGCGATAAAGGAAAAAACCTGCCGTTCCACATTTGAAACTTTATTTCATCTTTAATAAGAAAGTTTAGTTGAACGGACATCGAGTCGTAGTCGACACTAAAATCTGTGAAGTTATATGTACTCAAGCAAATAGAAATGACACAGGATATTAATAGAAGAAATAAAGCTGTTATTGAGACATCTTTGTTTTTTATATTTGGCTCATCAAAAATCTTTAGTTTGCTGAAGTTAACTGAGGAAAACTGACTAACTAAATAAAGAAGTACTAAAGAAGCGAATAAAAATATAACAAGAGCTGCTGATGAAGACATCCAAATCCCTTTAAGTGAATCAACAGATTTAGTCTGTAAAAGACGGTAAGTTAATCGAGTGAGCAAGGTTAAACTCGATAGTAGTATAATGCCAAGATTAATTGCTGTTTGGTAGAGCTTTATCACGAAAATAAACGAAAATGAGACCTTACCTCGAGGCGAGCTTTGCATATGTCGTATATGACGTTCACTCTTGTTCCCACAAAATTTCGCCATTATCAGCTATATAGGGTAGCGATAATGTCTGTCACTCGTGTAAACTACCGCTTTTATTTCAGGCAAGCCTTAGCGCACAGAAAAATTCTTCCTATGCTTTGGCCATGCAGTCATCATGTAAATTGAGGAAAACATGGAGCTTGACGCTATTATCAATCAGGCACAAAGCCAGATTGACGCTGCACAAGATGCAGCCAC
>Ga0114932_10004374_pt1 | contig 13260 bp, 13 predicted proteins | sample 2SBtaG_2_FD_87286 | JGI IMG/M metagenome (GOLD analysis project Ga0114932, IMG submission 87286) | Deep subsurface microbial communities from Kolumbo volcano to uncover new lineages of life (NeLLi) - 2SBTROV12_ACTIVE470 metaG | ecosystem: Environmental > Aquatic > Marine > Volcanic ...
AGACAGATGGGTACGATTCTTGTGCGGTTTTGACGCGAACGAATTCTCAAGCACAACATGTTGTTGGTGTGTTGGAGCGGGCGGGCATACCGGTTCATTTTCACGCTCGCGTGGGGCTCTTTCGAGAATCCATGATTGTTGATTGTATTTCATGGCTGCGCTTACTTGATGATCAGGAGGACAATGTGGCGTGTTATCGAGTGATGACGTCGAGTGCGCATGCTGCTCCTGCGTCTGATGTGACGGTAATTACTCAGCTGGCAAAAAAGAAGAGGTGGTCGTACGTTCAGGCTTGTAGGCAGGTTGGTGATGGTGCATTGAGTGATAAAGGTGTGGTGTGGGTGAGTGATTTTTTGTCTCGTCTTGATGTGCAGATGTCTGCTTCACAAGAACAGCCTGTTTCTCACATTGTGTATACGTTTTTCGAGCTATTTGGATACTTAGATCAGATTGCTTCGTTGGCGCACGAAAATTATAATACGCAGGCGACGCAGCTGGTGAATGTGATGCAGGCTTTTTTGGATGAAGTTGCTCGGTTTGAGTCACAACAGGCCGCGGATGTACATGCATTTTTGAAGCATATCGGCTTATTGGTTGAGGCTGGTTATGATGGCGCATTGGTAAGTGCTGCGGATGATATTGAAGGATGTGTGCACGTGATGACGGTGCATGCGTCTAAGGGTTTGGAGTTTGATCATGTATTCATTCCTCAAGTTGTCCATCTTAGATTTCCGAGTACGAGGCGTCGGGAATCTATTCGACTTCCTGATGAGTTGGTTAAAGAGGAGGTTCCAGATGGTGATATGCATGTGGAGGAGGAGCGTCGCTTGATGTATGTTGCTGCGACGCGTGCGAAAAAGCGATTATGTATTACATATGCAGCTGATTATGGAGGTAAGCATGCAAAGAAGCCATCTCGTTTCATTGCGGAGTTCAGTCGTGATGTTGAGGATGTTTTGTCGAAGCGAGATATATTGCCGCCAGTCGTGGCAGTTGCTCAGCCAACTCCGAATCCGTTAGTTCCTGAGTCATTTTCTTTCACTTCACTGAAATCTTTCAAGACGTGTCCACTTCAGTTTAAGTATGCGCACATGATTCGGATTCCGACTAAGGGGGCAGCGCCGTTGTCGTTTGGTAAATCTGTCCATGCGACGCTTGAGAAGTTTTATAAAAGAATGAAGCAGCTTGATTCGTCACATCAGACGGGAATGTTTGATAATCCTGCGGATGTTATTGGTGAAGTGATTGTTCCTTCATGTGAGGAATTAATTGAAATTTATGAACGCGAATTTATTGATGATTGGTATGGATCTACAAGTCAGAAGAAGGAGTATAAAGAATGCGGTGCTCAGATATTGAGAAATTTCTATGAGGAGCATGATGGACATTGGACACAGCCGGTGTTGATAGAGCAGTTTGTGCATTTTACGATTGGTCCATATGCGATTCGTGGGGCCATCGATCGGGTTGATCAGATTGGTGAGAATATTGTGATATTGGATTACAAAACAGGAAAGCCTAAGTCTAATGATAAACTGACGTCTGATGATAAATTACAATTGTTGATCTATGCAATCGGCTTGGAACATGTGACAGGCATGAAAGCGAACGAGTGTGTGTTTTGGTATTTAGAAGATGGGTCTAAGGTTTCGTTTGAGCCAACGAGTGATGAGATTGTAGTCGCTAAGCGTGATGTTGAGGCATCGATCGCCAAGATTCATGCATCTGATTTTGCAGCGACGCCCTCGAAGTTCGTCTGTGATTATTGTGACTTTAGAGATATTTGTGAGTTTCGTGTGTAACTATTTGTAGTGAGTAGACTCGGATTGTTCGGGTCTTTTTTTGTTTTTAAATTCTCTAAATTTAAGCGATATGTTATACTGATATATCAATAGCCTATGCGTCGACTTTTATATGTAGGAGGAATTATCGGTGTCGTTGTCTTGGCAACGCCACATTTCTTGTCTGCAAGTAATGCTCAAGCACTACCTGTGCCTTTTGTGGTTCAGGCGCCTCATGGGAATTGGGACCAGCCATATCAGGATGCGTGCGAAGAGGCTTCAATTACGATGCTACGTGCGTACTATCAAGGAGATGACCGTGCGAATTTGTCTGCAGCTGAGTCTGATCGGATGATATTGGATTTGGTCGCTACTGAGAATGAGATACTTGGTTATAACCGAGATACTTCATTGGCAGATGTTGCTCGTGTCATTAATGACTTTTATCCGTTTGAAGCGTATGTTGTTAGTAACCCTACATTAGAGGATGTGAAGCGCGAGATCGATCATAAGCGACCTGTCGTGCTTCCTGTATGGGGTCGGTTTTTAACAAGTAACCCGCATTTTTCTCCACCTGGTCCAACGTATCACACGATTGTTATTATAGGATATGATGACGCGCGGGAGCAGTTCATTACGCATGAACCAGGGACACGGTATGGAGCGAAGTTTCGATATGGATATTCAGAACTCATGGATAATCTTCAGGACTTTGTGCCAGGAGCAGATTATAGACCAAGTCTGGATGTTCGCGTAAAGCATGGATTGTTCACAAGGGGTATATTAGAGAGTTCAGGTTTAAGTGATGCTGATGGAGATGGACTGCAGAAGACTGACGAATTATCACTGCACACATCGTTACGATTGCGAGATACAGATCATGATGGATATAGTGACGGTAAGGAGGTTGAGATTGGTTATAGTCCAACGATAGATGAGTATGGTTTGAATGCAGGGACGCTTGTGAAAACAGCTGATGATCCGCGTGTATATGTATTGGAGGGTGGAAAGAAACGGCATATACTCAATGAACGAGCATTTGAAAAAGCTGGGTACGATTGGTCAGACATCGTTGTCGTTTCTGATCGTTTTATTCATCAGATTACCTCTTTATAACTTAGGCTTATGGATTCACTCTCATCGTTCATGTCGGGTAATAACGCCCAGATGTTTAAAATTGCGCGTAGTGCGCAGGCAGTTTCTCATGCTCAGAATATTTTTAATGGGCTTTATCCAGGGGTTTCTGCTCACGTTCGAGTCATTTCATTCAGCGGAGGTGTTTTAAAAATTGCTACATCTGCTTCTGCGGTGATAGCGGATATTCGTTTGCAGGAAAAGGGCATTAAAGAGAAGATAAATAAGGTTTTGAACCCATTGATTGTTGAGAGAATTGTTTGTCTTGCTTCCGGCGGAGAGATGCGATAAGATGCGTTTCTATTAGAGATAGTTGGTATTATGACCTACCTCGCATACGTTATCTATATGACCATCGGTACGGTTATGGCGGTTGGTGTATGGATGTGGACATTGTTTTCGATAAACCCGGACACCAGTGGACCAGCTGGCATTCTTTTGTTTTATGTTTCTCTTGCGCTGTCACTTGTTGGAATTTTTGCCTTACTTGGTTTGTTCATTAGATTAATTGTTTTAAGATCAACAACAATGAGAATTTTTGTGGTTCGATCTAGTTTTCGTCAGTCGATTTTATTTACGTTGCTTGTACTGTCTTCCTTAGTGCTTCAGATGTATAGCATGATGACATGGTGGGCGTTTTTGCTTCTTTTTGCATTTGCAATTAGCTTAGAATTCTTTTTTGCCTCTGGCGAACACTTATAGTTACACACACGTTATATGAGAATGTCACAACAGTTCACTACGACACGTAAGGAGGTTTCTGATGAGGAGGTAAGTATCAATGCACAGCTTTTAACGAGAGCTGGTTTTGTTGAGAAGGTACAGGCTGGTGTATATGCTTTTTTACCACTGGGTTTGCGTGTTATGCGTAAGATAGAGGAGATTGTACGAGAAGAGATGAATGCTGCGGGGGGGCAAGAGATGTTGATGCCGGCGCTTCATCCTAAAGAGTATTGGGAGGCTACAGGGAGATGGGATGATTTGGATGTGCTGTTTCAGTTGCCAAGTAGGCATGGAGGTCGGAAATATGCGTTGGGTGCGTCTCATGAAGAAGTAGTTGTTCCATTGGCCTTGAAATTCATTCATTCATATAGAGATTTGCCTCAGTACGTATATCAAATTCAGACGAAATTTCGTGATGAACCACGTGCGAAATCCGGTATTTTGCGTGGACGTGAGTTCGTTATGAAGGATTTGTATAGTTTTCATACAAACGAAGATGACATGCATGCATATTACGAAGTGATGAAGAAGGCTTATGCTCGTGTGTTTGAACGCTGTGGATTGGATGCTATTCAGACAGAAGCTTCTGGTGGTTCCTTTTCTGAGTTTTCACATGAGTATCAGGTCGTAACAGACTCTGGTGAGGATATTATTTTCACATGCGCCTGTGGCTACGCGGTGAACCGCGAAATTTCTGATGTGAAAAAAGGTGATGATTGTCCTAAGTGTGGTGCTGAGAAAATTGATGAGCAGAAAGCGATCGAGGTTGGTAATATTTTCTCGTTGCACCGTAAGTATTCAGATCCATTTAAATTGACGTACACGGATGAAAAGGGAAAGCAGCTTCCTGTGTTCATGGGGTGTTATGGTATTGGTATATCTCGTTTGATGGGATCCATTGTGGAAGTGCATCATGATGAGAAGGGGATTGTGTGGCCTTCGAGCGTTTCTCCTTTTGATGTTCACGTTGTGCAGATTGGAGATGGTGATGATGTAACTGCAGCTGCGGAGGATTTTGTTGCGCGTTGTGAGGCTGCTGGCTTAACTTGTTTGTATGATGATCGTACGTTGTCTCCTGGTGCGTCATTGGGCGATGCTGATTTGATGGGTGCTCCTAAGCGTGTTGTGGTGAGTTCGCGCTCGTTGAAGGCTAGTGGAGTTGAGTTGTCAGATAGAGCATCGGGTGAAGGAAATATGATGTCTGTGGATGACGCACTTGCACAGTTGATTTAATTCTCTAAGATGGAGGGTTGAAACCCTCTTTTATGTTATCAGGATTTTTTGGAAGATTTTCTAAGAACCTCGGTGTTGATTTGGGAACATCGAACACACTTATTGTTCAATCAGATAAGGGTATTGTTGTGGACTCTCCAACCGTTGTTGCGATTAACAATCGTACGAATCAAATTATTGCTGTAGGTCATGAGGCTAAGGATATGGTTGGTAAGATCCCTCCATATATCGATACATATATTCCTCTGTCACGAGGTGTCATTTCCGATTATGAAATCACGGAAAAGATGCTTCGTTTTTTAATTAACCGTGTGCATGAACAATCCACTGCTTTGATTCCGCGACCTCGTGTTTTAGTCGGTGTTCCACTGGAAGCTACTGAGGTTGAGCGTAAGGCTGTTGAGGATGTTGTGCTTTCAGCTGGAGCGCGAGAAGTCATTATGGTTGAAGATGTGATGGCTGCTGCAGTCGGGGCTCGGTTGCCGATTGAAGAACCTGTTGGATCGATGATTGTTGATGTAGGAGGAGGTAAGACTGAAGTTGCGGTGATTTCTCTTGGAGGCATCGTGGAGTGGAGTATGACACCGATCTCTGGAATTGAAATGAATAAACAGGTTGTGTCTTATACGCGAGATGTTTTTAATTTATTGTTGGGTGAGATGAATGCGGAGATTGTGAAGATACAGTTGGGAAGTGCTGTTGAATTGCCGGAGCCTTTGCAAATGACGGTGCGTGGTCGTGATGTGATTACAGGTTTACCGAAGGAGGTTTTGATGACAGACACTCATGTAAGAGAGGCGATTGATAAGACGTTGAAAAGTATTGTAGAAGTTGTTAAAAATGTTTTGGAAGTTACGCCTCCAGAGTTGGTAGCTGATATTCATGAGCGTGGTATGGTATTGGTGGGTGGTGGATCCATGTTGCGTGGGTTGGACACGCTTATCGAACGCGAAACGGATATTGCAGTTCGTGTAACGGATGATCCGCTCTCGGCGTTAGTAAGGGGAATGGGTGTTTTATTTGAAAGTGCTGAGCCTTTGGCAACTGTCAGATTGCCTTCAGCACGGGAGTAATAGGTGAGTTAATACGTATGAGGAATCGTAAGTTTTTAATTTTGAGTATTTTGATTGCAGGTTTTTTCGTAATCACTTCTGTGTTTCCTCAGGGTCATTTGGTAAAGGATTTAGCTCGTGGTTTTTTTGCTGGCATTGTGAAGTATGGCTACGTCGTGCAGGTTGGTGTACTTCCTGAGGAGGACGTGGATGTTGTCAAAGAGGGTGTTGAGAGAGCCTCCTCTCAGGATTTACTTCTTGAGAATGAAGAGCTTCGTATACTATTGGGTTTTACTGAGCGTTTCGATTTTTCTGGTGTAGGGGCAGATGTGTTGGGTCGATCGTATGATCCCTCGCGGGCACGTTTGATAGTAAACCAGGGGTCGGAGCATGGTGTCGCGTTGGGTGCACCTGTTGTTGCAGGGGATGGTGTACTAGTAGGGATTATTGAAGATGTTTTTACTGACTCGAGTGTTGTTCGTTTGCTTATCGATCCGAAGAGTAGAGTTGCTGGTCGGCTGCTAAATACGTCTCAGAGTGAAGGAGTGGTTGGGGGAGGTCATGGTATTGTTGTACGTATGGAGCTTGTTCCTCGGGATGAGGACATGCCGATTGGTACTGCTTTGGTCAGCTCTGGGTTGGACCAGTATGTTCCGCGAGGGTTGTTGGTTGGATATGTTGTTGCGGTAGAGCAGGATACAAATTCCCTTTTTAATCGAGCTATCATTGAGACACCTGTTGATTATCAGCGCATCACTCAGGTGCTTATTGCTAGACAATAAATATGTGGCTTACGATTCGATATGCATTGTTGGGTTTGAGTCTTGGTCTTGGTGAGTGGTTTTTGATGAATATTGCTCCTGTTCTTGGAGTTGTTAGGCTGGTGTTGATAGTGTCGTTGATTTATATCCTGAGGCGATACAGTTACAAGGCTTTTGTTATTGGTGTGTTCGGAATGTTTGTTCGCGATATTGGGTCGTCTTCATTCTTTTTGCCAGTTCATATACTGCTTTTTGTAGTGATTTCTGCTGGCGTACATCTCTTTTCGACTCATGTCATAAGTCATAAATCAGTTTCAGGATTTGTTGTTGCAGGCTTAATTGGATTTTTGGTATACCGCGTGTTGTATGGATTTGTTCTGCTTAGTATCGGAGTGAACATTTTTTCATTTGGTTTGTTCTGGAGGGAGATTGTTGTTTCCTTTATAGTGTATATATCTGTTGTTATTATCCGCAATCAGCAGTGGCGGATTTTACGAGTCTCGAAATATGGCTAAGCAGCCGAGATTATTTCCGATGAATGACCCAGGGCTTTTTCCATATACTGGTAAGGGTCATTTTGACGCGCCTCATGCACGAAAGAGGCAGTGGCTCGAGAATGCATATGTGGAAGGGGCATCTGCTTTGGAGCAGTCTCATGATTATGTAGGAACTTCACTGACTCGTAGGATGTATATTTTTGTTGTCATCGTGGTGATGAGTGTGTTTTTGGTATTGTACGGTCGTGTAGCATGGCTTCAGGTTATGCAGGGCTCTTCATTTGCTTCTGTTGCTGAAAGTAATCGTACTCGTCATATTGCAGTTGCTGCCGAGCGAGGAGTGATTTATGATCGCAACGGCGTTCCTTTGACAAAGAATCTTCCTCGGTTTTCTTTGTATATAGCGCCGCGAAGTTTGCCTGAAGGAGATGAGGATCGTGAGTCATTGGCGAATACGATTTCGAGTATTTTGCAACGACCATACGATGAGGTTTTAACGGATGTGCAGACACTTTCGATTTCATCGGATCGCGAGGTTTTGCTGTATGAGAATGTTTCGCAGAAAGAGGCGATTGCGTTGTCAGTGACAGCGAGTACGATGCCTGCTTTGCATGTAGTGAGTGGTATTAAACGGTCATATGAAGTTTTCGATGATCCGATTGAATCGATATCCCATGTTGTGGGGTACGAGGGAAAGATATCTGAAAGGGAATATCAGGATCGTTCTGAACAGGGTTATGCTAAAACGGATTACATCGGTAAGCAGGGTGTGGAGGTTAGGTATGAGGATGTGTTGCGTGGTGTGAAGGGAGATAGGGTTGTTGAGGTTAATTCTCGAGGTCTCAGTCTTGGTATCTTGTCAGAGGAGTCTCCTGTGCAGGGGCATGACGTAACTTTAACGCTGGATAGTAATTTGCAACGTGCTGCAGAAGAGGCGCTTGTGAAAGGTTTGGGTTTGAATGACAAGGATCGTGGAGTTGTAGTTGTTCAGGCGGTTCACACGGGTGAGATTTTGGCGATGGTGAGTATGCCAGGCTTTTCTCATGAAGCGTTTGCTCGTGGTTTGTCGGTGGATGAGTATCAGAGCATACTGGATGATGAGCGTCGCCCTCTTATTAATCGGGCGGTTGCTGGTTTGTATCCTTCTGGTTCAATCATCAAGCCTGTGATGGCTCTGGGAGCTTTGTCGGAAGGGGTGATTAGTGATCGAACAACTATTGTGTCCACTGGTGGTATTAGTGTCGGGCCTTGGTTTTTTCCGGACTGGAAAGCTGGAGGGCATGGTCGTGTAGATGTAAAAGAGGCTATAGCTCATTCAGTGAATACTTTTTTCTACATTATTGGTGGAGGGTATGAAGAGCAGGAAGGTTTGGGTGTCACGCGCATCAACAAATGGCTGACAGCTTTTGGGTTTGGACAGTCCAGTGGGGTTGATTTGCTTAGTGAGAAGATTGGGTTGATTCCTGACCCTCAATGGAAGAAGGATGTGAAGAATGAAGAATGGTACGTAGGTGATACATATAACTTGTCTATTGGTCAGGGAGATTTGCTCATCACTCCATTGCAGATTACGAATGCGATTTCGGCGATTGCAAATGGTGGTAAGTTGTATCAGCCACATGTGGTGAAGAGGATTTCTGATGAGGAGGCTCCTATCTCTTATAGTCAGATTGATGCACCTGATGAGGCGTTTAGGATTGTACAGGATGGTATGCGAGATACGGTGGTCTATGGTTCTGCGCGATCAATGTCCGTGCTTCCGATTATGGTTGCTGGGAAGACTGGTACTGCTCAGTGGTCGAGTATAAACGAGCCGCATGCATGGTTTGTCGGTTTTGCTCCGTATAAGAATCCGCAGATTGCAGTAACAGTTCTTGTTGAAGAAGGCGAGGAGGGGAGTCGAGTTGCGGTGCCTATTGCTCGTGATATTTTTGAATGGTGGGCTCGACACTCGTATCGCCTTGACTGACCCTCTTAAGTCCTTCATAATTCAGCATAAGATAGTCGGATTAATCATGGCTAGATCAACGTAATGTATATATGTCACAACCTGTATATTTAACAAAGGAAGCTATTGTAGAATTGGAAGCTGAGAAGAAAAAGATTGTAAACGAGGAGATTCCTTTTGTTGCTGAAAAAATTAATCGTGCAAAAGAACTTGGAGATTTGAAGGAGAATTTTGAGTATCATGAAGCGAAGGATCATATGGCTCGAGCCCATAGTCGCGTACAAGATATTGAGCGCCAGCTTTTGTTTGCTGTGGTGTACGAGGCGAAAAGCGGGGGAGACACAGTTGTGTTGGGTTCGACTATAGAAGTAGATAAAAATGGAGCAGTGCGTATCTTTCAGGTTGTTGGAGCTCATGAGGCTAATCCTGCGGAGGGGAAGATCTCGAATGAGTCACCCTTAGGAGCCGCGTTCCTTGGTAGAAAAGTTGGTGATACAGTAGAAGTTGAAACACCTCGTGGTGTGAGTGAATACGTAGTACAAAAGATTTCATAATATGAGTGTTATTCAAATAGGCCTTCTCATTTTGATAGGCTTATTTTTTATACGTACAGTTCGGTTGAGTGGGGATGAGGCTCTTGTTCCAAGTCGACTGTTGTGGGGTATTTTTTGGGTGGGAGCGGCTGCTATGGTTGCGTGGCCGGACGTACTTTCTCGACTCGCTGATGTAGTAGGTGTTGGTCGCGGTGTTGATTTGGCGATGTATGTTATTATTCTTGGTTTGATTTTTATTGTGTTTCGGTTGTGGGTGCGGATGTATGTATTAGAGTCTCATATTACAACGCTTGTAAGGCACATAGCTTTGGACGAACGTCAGGATAGAGATGTATGAAAATTTTATACGTCACTCCTGTCTTCTCGCCGTATCGAGCTGGCATGGCGCGAGTTGCACAGATGTATGCGGATGCAGCTCATCATGCAGGACACGATGTGAGTGTCGTAACTCCTCGGTATTATGATCGCGATGTGGCCTCTTTTGAGTATGAAGTAAGGTGGATTAGGCCGATTGTTTCATTTGGAAATGCAGCGTGGATTCGTGACGTTTCTCGTGCAGTTTTAGATGTTGATATTATACATATACATGTTCCTTTTATTGGGGGAGTGCACGCGACGGCATTGTTGGTAAGAAAATATCCTGATGCTCGTGTTGTTGTGACGTATCACATGAACTTGGTTTCGAATGGATGGAAGCGTCCGTTTTTTTGGTTGTGGAGGTTGTTGTCGTTGCCTGTGATTGCGCGGATGGCTGATGTGTTGCATGTAACATCACTGGATTACTTTAAGCATAGTCAGTTGGCTCAGTATGTTACAGACATGTCTGTTGTTCATGAGATTCCACTTGCTGTTGATGTTTCAGCTGCTGTTGTGAGAAAGAATGTCGATGGTCTCTCCATGAACCTGTTAATAGTGGCTGCGTTGGATGCTGCGCATGCGTTCAAGGGCGTATATAGAGCCTTAGAGGCGTTTGTATCCATTATTCGAGTTATTCCAGGCGCTCGCATGACAATCGTTGGAGATGGCGATATGAGAGGGGATTATGAGTTGCGAGTACAAGAGTTGGGACTGTCAGCAAGTGTGGTGTTTGCAGGTCGTTTGTCTGATCAATCATTATTGCATGCTTATGCTAAGGCCGACCTTACGCTTCTTCCATCGACTGCTGCGTCCGAAGCTTTTGGTCTGGTTTTGATCGAGTCACAGGCTGCTGGTACGCCTGTTGTTGCGAGTAATTTGCCTGGTGTCCGGACAACTTTTGTGGAGGGTAAAACTGGTTTCTGTGTAGACGTTGAAGGAGTGCAAAGTATCTTTGATGTATGTATGAAATGGTTTGAGTTGGATGAGTCTGAAAAGCTACGTATGAGGATTGCCTGCCACGAGCATGCGCAGCAATTTGATCAGGTTTTGGTTTGTGATCGCGTGCTCGACTTGTATGAGTCGTCATAATTTGAGATCATTGGAGTATAATATAATTGCATATGAAATTTCTAAAAAAATTGTTTTTGGGAGGGTTGCTTGGAGGTGCTGGATATATGATGTTCAGCAAAAAAGGAAAGGCAGTTCAAAAGGAAGTTAAGGAGAAGGTACCGTTGATTTTGAAGGAGGCGAAGGCTCGGTATGGTAAGGGTAAAAAGACCCTAGATGAGGTTGTGGATGAGGTGGTAGAAGAGTGGCGTCATGCAAAAAAACTCATGAATGAGACGTCGGCACCTATTAAGAGAGAAATTAAGAGACGAATGAAATAGGTTATACACTTTGCAGGATGACGAACTTCGGTTACACTACGTGCATGCTTGTTGTGGATAGGAGATGATCGCAGGTGCGATCAAGAAGGAGCCTCCCTTAGGGGAGGTTTTTGTTTTATAAAAAAAGACCACCAATTGGTGGTCTGCTCTATTACTACTGCAGATCGCGAAGTTCCTGCATGGCTTCGCGTGTTGCGTCGATGTCTGCCTGTAGGGCTGCTTTTTTTTCAGCCAAGGCTTCTTCGGCTGTCTGCGCACTTGCTGTTGCTGCGCTGAGGGTTACATCTATTTCATCGTAACATGCTCTCTTTTGCTCGATCCGCTGTGCTGTCCGAACGAGTGTGTCAGCGAACTTGGGCGATCGTGCTCTTTCTGGCACGCGCTTGAGGATAGTTTCGGCTTGTTCCCATTTTTTGAGTTCAGCATCTGCAATCTCGTGCTGCTTTTGGCATGCTGCGATCGCTTCGTCATTCTGAGGCGCTGCGCTGGTCAGGTTGTCTCGCACTGCTGTCAGTTCGGTAATACTTTCCTCCATGTCCTTCAGAATTGTTTCGAAATCGAAATCTGAGGCTTCAGGAGTGGGTTTCGCAGCTGGTTGTTCGTCGCTGGGCGTTTCAATTTCGGCTTCTGCTACGCCAGAGGCTGTGGGTTCATCACTGTTGGGCTGCATTTCCGGTTGGTCGGGGAGTTCAGTTGACGTTTTTGCTTTCATCGCGCCAGGGCTCTCGTATTCGGATCGATCTGCTTCCAGCGCTTCTAGCAGGCTCTGTACTGTGTGATTGTGGCCAGGAGTGATGAGTCGGTACTTTATTCCTCGCACCCGCTGAGAATAACTGAGCTGAATGAGGCCTTTGGTTGAGAGGAACCTCAGTGTGTCAGCGAGTGTGCTTTTGGGGAGGGATAGCTTTTTGATCTCAGGACGTTCTTTTATGTTGTTCAGTCCCTTGATAATCAGTGATGTGTTGCCGTGAGCTTGCTGTGCAGAGAATATGGATACGATGGCTCTTAGAACAGCAAGTCTTCGGTCGGCTCTCCTCTCACGCGCATTTTTGCGAGTACTAATACTCCGCTGAGGCTTCTTTGGATTGGCTTTCTTTTTCTTTGGCGAAGTCGTGGTTTGCTCGGGTTTTTTGTACGCCGAGCGTAGACCTCCCGCCGGCACTCGAGCTAGCGTTTTGTCGATGAGATCGATACGTACAATGCTGCCGTACTGAGGGTGGTCGTTTTGCCGTCTGAGACGAATCGCGCCGAGCTGACCAAGTACCTGCATTCTCTTTTGTAGAATGCTGGCCTTGTTGAAGGGATATGTGTCTCCATGTTCTTTTTGGATTTGAGTGATGAGACTGCGAATACCACCGTCAAATGAGCCATCTGCTCGCTCAAGTGTTTTTACCACCGCATGGAAAATTTCCTGCGAATCGTGGTTTGTCATGGGTACTCGTTTCGACTTCTTCTGTGATACTGACATGCGATACTCCTTGTTGAGTTGATTATGAAGTGAGTTGTGAGTGATCAAACTTCGTATAAGACTAGCACAGTGTTATGAGGGTGTCAAGATGGGATTTCATGCTAATTCTGCATATTTTTCGGCATAATTGAGCTGTTCTTTTGTGTTGATTCCAATGGCTTGTTCTGGAGGTATGGGGATTGTTTGTATGGATATGTTTTGTGAGACTGCACATTGGACAAGGTCGGTTATGTAGAACTCGGATTGAGCGTTTGTTGATGTTAGTGTGTGAATATTTTTACGTAGCCATTTCGTTTCGAAGTAGTATGGGGATGCGTTGACTTCTAGGACTTTCTTTTCAGTTTCGGTTGCATCTTTGAATTCA
>Ga0114932_10004375_pt1 | contig 13254 bp, 15 predicted proteins | sample 2SBtaG_2_FD_87286 | JGI IMG/M metagenome (GOLD analysis project Ga0114932, IMG submission 87286) | Deep subsurface microbial communities from Kolumbo volcano to uncover new lineages of life (NeLLi) - 2SBTROV12_ACTIVE470 metaG | ecosystem: Environmental > Aquatic > Marine > Volcanic ...
CTCGATATCCGCGACCATGCATTTGCGCGGGTGGTCGTAATTCTGACCCGGGGTGGCAAGGAGAAGGCCGCCCTGGTGGTGTTGTCGCGCATATCGGACGCCGGCCGCCGAGATGACGCCATGGTCGATATGGGCATTGCCCTGGCCGGCCGCGGCCGGCTGGCGGAAGCGCAAAAACTGGCTTTCCATCTGGACCCCTGGCGTCGCGACAGGGTGCGCGCCGCCGTCGCCATGGCCTTGGCGGCACGTGGGCGGGTGCGCGCCGGTTGGCAAGCTGCGCTTGGCACCAACGATCTGCCGCGCCGCCGCGAAGCCCTGGTCGCCTTCCGTGGCGGCCTGGCCCATGCGATCAAGCCGGAGGCGGCGCTGGGCGCCGCCCTGGGCGCCAAGACGCGGCGTGGCCGGGTACTGTCGCTGTTGGCCGTGGCCCGGCGTCTGGTTCTGGACGGCAAACCGAAGCACGCCATGACGGCGCTGACCTGGGCGCGCCAGCAATCGCAGAAGTTGGCCGCCGGCGCGGCCTTGCGCAACCGGGCCGCCGCCGATGCGGCGATGATCTTGCTGCGGGCCGGGGATGTGGAAGGCGCCCGTCGGTCGGCGGTGGCGGTTGCCGATGTGGCGCTGCGCCAGTTCCTGTTGCGTCATATCGATGAACTGCGGATGTTCATGCCATAGACGGTGCCTGGCGCCAATCCATGAATTGCCGGGGCTGGTGGGGCGAATAGGAGATCAGCGTTGCCGCCGGCAATATCCTTTGTACGATCCGTTCTATCGTCGCTATCATGAATTTCGGATGAGTTGGCGTCATGCGGCGGCGCCAACGGAACGGCGGCGGAAGAAAAATCTTGAGACGCCTTAATCTGCATTTTCTGGCGGCGATTGCCGGGGCTGGACTGCTGTCGGCGACGGGGCTGGTGTCGGGCCAATCCTTGAAGGTTGATGACCGGGTACACAGTGACCGCGCCGCTGGCCTTGCCATCGCCGGTAATACTGAGGGCGCGCTCCAGACCGCCAGCCGTATTGCGCGTCCGGACCGGCGAGAACGCACGTTTGCCCGTGTTGCGATAATTCTGACGCGGGCCGGAAAGGATAAAGCGGCCCGGGTAATGCTGTCTCGGATCGATGATGCCGGGCGCCGTGACGATGCCGCGGCGGACGTCGGAATCATCTTGGCGCGCCGGGCAAAGCTGGCGGAAGCCGATAAATTGGCGGCAAGCCTGAATTCCCGGCGTCGCGATCAGATTCGCGCCGTCATGGCTGCCGTTCTGGCCGAAAAGGGCCGCATCCGGGACGGCCGTGCGATGGCGCGTCGTGCCAGCGATCTGCAGCGCCGCCGCCAATCTCTTGTCGCCTACCGCGGCGGATTGGCGCGGTCCATGTCGGCCAGCGAGGCCGTGGGGGTCGCCCGCAGCGCCGAAACCGCGGTGGACAGAGTCCTGTCGATGCTGGCCGTGGTGCGGCGGTTGATGCTCGACGGCAAGATCTCAGAGGCCTTGCCGGCCCTGTCCTGGGTCCGCCAGCAGGCGCCGAAAACGACAGCGGGCACGGCGCTTCGTCAACGTGCCGCCGCCGATACGGCAATGATCTTGTTGCAGGCCGGCGATTTGCAAGGGGCACGCGAGGCCGCCGCCGACGTGGCCGACCAGGGTCTGCGTCAGTTCCTGTTGCGCCAAATCGATGAGACGCGGCAGGTCCTGCCTTAGCGGTTCTTAACGAAGGAGCGCGGATTATTCCAAGTCGATGGGCTTACCCAGACGTCCGGCCAGGTCCTGGATATATTGCCAGGCAACGCGGCCTGAGCGCGCGCCGCGGGTCACCGCCCATTCCTTGGCTTCCGCTTCCAAATTGATCGATGGATCGTCCAGACCAATGCGCCTGGCATAACCTTCAATGATCGCAAAGAAGGTTTTCTGATCGCAGTTGTGGAAACCAAGCCACAGCCCGAAACGGTCCGACAGCGAGACTTTTTCCTCGACCGCTTCCGACGTGTGGATGGCGGTGGAACGTTCGTTCTCGATCATGTCGCGGGCCATCAGGTGGCGGCGGTTCGAAGTGGCATAAAAGATGACGTTGTCCGGCCGGCCTTCGACGCCGCCCTCCAACACCGCTTTCAGGGACTTGTACGAATCGTCCAAGGCATCGAAAGAGAGATCGTCACAGAAGATCAGGCAATTCCGCCCGCCGTCGCGCACTGTGGACAATAAACGGGGCAGCGATGAGATGTCTTCGCGGTGCAATTCCACCAACGCCAGGATGCCCGGCGTTTGACGGTTGATCTCCGCATGCACGGCCTTGACCAGGGAGCTTTTGCCGGTGCCGCGGGCACCCCACAGAAGCGCGTTGTTGGCGGGCAGGCCGGTGGCGAACCGCCGGGTGTTATCGAAAAGCGTTTCGGTCTGCCGGTCGATGCCCTTCAGAAGGTCGATGGGAATGCGGTTGACCTTATGCACAGGCACCAAACGATCACCGTCAGCCTGCCAGACGAAGGCGTCGGCGGCGGTCAGGTTGTTGCCGGCGGCGGCTGGCGGTGCCAACCGGTCGAGGGCATCGGCGATGCGGGACAGCAGGGGGGTGAATTGGTCTTCGCTCATGGTCATCATCTTCTTGTCTCGGAAAGTCAGGAACCTAGGGGCGGCGAGCGGCGGCGTCAATCGTCGCTGGGCAGGTTCAGTCCGTAGCGTTAGAGGAGCCGGTCCGCGAATACAACGTTGCCGGCCCTCATTGGCAAACGAAACGGATGCCTTGAAATGCGTGCGGGTTGTTTGCGGACCAAAAACCCATAAGTTTAATTCAGATCGATGTCGATTTTCAGCTATGCGAAGGAGAGACATATGTCCGTTGTTCATGTTGTCGCGGTGATCACCGCGAAACCGGGGAAGCGCGGTGACGTCTTGGCGGCGTTCCACGAAAACATTCCCAATGTATTGGCCGAAGACGGCTGCATCGCTTACGGCCCGACGGTTGACACGGATGGCGTCGGCGCCATTCAGACGGCTTTTGGCGACGATACTTTCGTCGTCATCGAGCAATGGCAAAGCCTCGATCATTTGAAGGCTCATGCCGCCGCCCCGCACATGGCCGCCTACGCGGCGAAAGTGAAGGATCTTTTGTTGGACCGGGTCATCCACGTCCTGTCGCCTACCTGAGTGTCTCGGGCATGAGCGTCGATCTACGCGCCAAGCACGCCTTCATCACCGGCGCGGCCGGCGGTATCGGCCGCGCCGTCACCGCCGCCTTCATAGAGGCCGGTGCCCATGTCACGGCGGCCGATATCAATGAAGAAGGATTGGCGGCGCTGGAAAATTCTCTGGCGTCCGGCGGCCAACTGACAACGTGCGTCTTGGATATATCCGACCAAACCGCCTGCGCCGCCGTCATTGAGGCAGTGGCCGGGGTCGATATCCTGATCAACAACGGCGCCGTCGGCATGGGCGTGATCCGAGACGATCACCTCGATAATCTGGTCGCCATGGAGGAAATCGTGCCGGCCGTCTGGGACCGCTTTGTCGCCACCAACCTCTCGGGCGCCTGGTATCTGACCCGCGCCGTGGTGCCGGCCATGAAGGCCCTGGGCTGGGGCCGGATCATCACCGTGACGACGTCGATGTTTACGATGCTGCGGCCGAAATTCCATCCCTACGGCCCCGTTAAGGCCGGCCTGGAAGCCATGGCGGCGGGTCACGCCGGTGAGTTCGCCAAGGACGGCATCACCGTCAACGTTGTCGTGCCGGGCGGTCCCACTGATACGCCCTTCGTGCCGGCGGTAACGAAAATGGACCGTAGCGCCATGATCCGCCCGGAAGTCATGGCGCCGCCCATGCTGTGGTTGTGTTCCGACGCCGCAGCCGAGGTGACCGGCAACCGCTATATCGCTGCCAGTTGGGACCCGGATGCGCCGGTTGCCGAGGCCCGCGCGGCGGCGGAAGCGCCGATCGGCTGGCCCGGCTTGGCCGGTGCGCCGGTTTGGCCCGGCGGCAACCCGGACACGTAAGCGAAGGAGAACACGCGATGCCCAGGCTGGACAATAAGGTCGCCTTCATCACCGGCGGCGGTGGCGGCATCGGCCGCGCCACGGCGGAACGTTTCGCCGAGGAGGGCGCGAAAGTGGTGATCGCCGAAATCGATGCCGGGGTCGGTGAGCCGGCTGCGGTTTCGGCGCGGGCCTACGGCGCCGAAACCGGCGGTGATGCGCACTTCATCAAGACTGACGTGAGCGACGCCGATAGCGTCCAGGCGGCGATCGCGGAAACCGTTGATCGCTATGGCCGCCTGGATATTCTGCACAACAACGCCGGCGGCTCGACCCTGCAGGACGGGCCGGTGACGGAAGCCCCCGTGGAGGAATTCTGGCGCTGCATCAACCTGGATTTGTTCGGCACGTTCCTGTGCTCAAAGTACGGCATTCCGGAGATCGCCAAATCCGGCGGCGGTTCGGTCATCAACATGTCGTCGAATGTCGCCCTGATGGCGCTGCCCGGGCGTGATTGCTACACCGCGGCGAAGGGCGCCATCGCGTCGATGACGCGCTCCATGGCGGTCGAATACGCACCCGACAAAATCCGCGTCAACGCCATTGCGCCGTCGGTGACATTGTCAGACCGGGTCAAGAAACTGCTGGCCGCCAGCCCCGAGATCGAGGCCATTTCCGAAACCCATCTGCTGGGCCTGGGCCAGCCCATCCACGTTGCCGATCTGGCCGTCTATCTGGCATCCGACGAAAGCGAGATCACCACCGGTCAGGTGATTTCCGTCGACAGCGGTGTGACGGTGGTTTGAGGGCGTGGCTGCAAAAATATATACTGCAATCAACTGACGGAATGAAACGGGAGGTACAGATGTCGGACTCAGCCAAGGAAGCGGCTTGGAGCTTCGTTCATAATCAGGTCGCCGACGCCGAATGGACGCCCGGCCTGCGCGAGATTTTCGACTACCGCGATCTCGGCATCAAGGACGGTACCAACGGCGATTACATCGCCCACATCATCAAGGCCAACGGTAAGCAACAGAAGGACAAGGTCCAGGAATGGCATCTGCATGATTGCACCTTCCAATTTGTCCTGGTGCTCAACGGGTGGGCGACCTTCGAATACGAAGGCGAAGGCGTGCGCACCATCAAGAAGGGCGACGCGCTCAATCAAAGGCCGATGATCAAGCACCGCGAGATCGACTGCTCACCGGATTTCGAGGTTCTGGAAATTGTCGCCCCGGCGGACTTCAAGACCCGCGTCGTCGATGCCCCGGAAGAAAGCGCCGCCGCGGCGGAGTAGGCGGCATCCAACCGGTTCCGCGAGCACCTGCTTAGTTATCTTCGGCGAGCACCTGCTTAGTTATCTTCGGCGAGCACCTGCTCGACAAAGGCGATGGCCTCTTCGGCGAAGCGCCACATATTGTCGGCGCGCTCCGATTGCCCGGTCTCCAGGGTCATTGCGCGTTCGATGGGACCAACAACGGCAAAGCACGAATGACCGGCCGCGTCGCCGTAGCGGTTGCCCGTCGGCCCCGTGGCGCCGGTTTCGCCGATCCCCCAGGTGGCGCCCAGGCGCTCGCGCACCGCGCGTGCCATGATCAACGCATATTCCTCCGTCGACGCCCGCATGGTGACCACCTCTTCGGGCACGCCGAGTAACCCGCGCCGAGCGTCGCGGGTGTAGATCACGCCGCCGCCGAGGAAATAGGCCGAGGCGCCGGGCACTGCCAGCAAGGCTGCCGAAATCAGGCCGCCGGTTGACGATTCGGCAATCGCCACCGTCTCACCACGAGTTTTCAGATTTTCGCCGAGGTTGGTGGCGAGGGAAGTCAATTTGTTCATGTGGGCTCAATCCTCAGGAAATTCAGCTGCCGGGCCGGAGATGCCGCCAGACATTCAAAGTCGTGTTCGCATTGAGAATATCGTGTTGATTGGCGATGCAGGCGCGCAGATGTGGAGTCCGATCAACCCGCAGCTTCTCCCGGCAGGTATCGAGGGCGAGGTCGACCAGCCTAGCCGCCATGGGCATATCGGCGGTGATCTTTTGGCTCATGGTCTGGTCACGGACCGTGGCAATGCTTTCGGCGCCGACCGACGTGTCTGCCGGCAGGCGATTGACCATCTGATTAAGAATGCGCGTCGCCGTCAAATTCGCCTTGCCGTGGCCGAATGCATTTTCCGCGAGCGCCCGCAACGGTCCGGTGTATTGGCTAATTTCCTGATCAGTCAGGGGATCGGTGTCACCGGCCACGGCCACCGGCAGCAAGGAGGTCATGGGCCCGACGGACAGGGACGCCAGTACAACATCATCGGCCAGTTTTTGCACAACCCGTTCGGGCAGGCTGACGACCAGGGAGTTGAAGGCGCGAAGTGATCTTATTTCGACCAATTCGGCGACCCCCATGGTCCGTGTTTTGCCGCGGCGATCTTCCGCCACCAAGGTCAGCGCAGCGCCTTTTGCCGGCCGGTAGGCGGTTCCCGGGACTGGCGCCGGTCGATGTTCCTGAAGACACGCGCCCGACACCTCGACAGCACAGACGCCGCCGACACAATGCAGCGGCAATGGTGCCGATGTCGCCACCAACCCCAGGATTTGCGGCGCCGCGTGAGCGGCGGAGGGATATGCCGCCCAGGCTGACAGGATGCCTGCGAAGATAGTCAAAAGGTTGGCGCGCATCGGTCTCTCCTTCATTCAAAGGCAGTTACATCCGCAAAGGTCGGGACAGCTGAAAGGCATCATCAATTCTATGCGATAACAACAACGCCGACAAAGCAGATTAATTGGCCGCGACGTCATACCGTCGCGGGTGTCTCGGTCGCCATATCATGGCGGGATTCGGCCAGCACCCAGGTTTCTACACTGCCCGGCGGCCGTTCCGAGATCGGCTCAGAAGGCGTTCTTGAAGGCGGGTACCGCGACCACGATGTATTCGGAGACACTCAATACGGAAACCGTCACCAAGACAGCGAGGGCAGTCACCTTGATCTTTGTGCCGCAAGCATGGATCGCCATCATGATCATCGGGATAGTGAACAGAAGTGGCAGCAGGTATCTGGATCTGATGCCAAAAAAAGTAGGTGTTTCGAGCGGCCCGTCTCCTGTCGGCAAATAATCAGGTCCGAACAGTAGGATTTCGTAGGATCGGCTTATCAGCAGATCGTATACCGGCAGGATTGTGGCCACGACTAATATGCCGGACATCATCAAGTAAAAAAGAATTTCCGATGATTTTTCCTGCAGGTATTCGGAGGCGGCGCGCCGGAAGAAGACGACGCCCACGCCGACCGCGACCACTGCAACTATCGACGCATTCCACGAATTGCGGACAACCAGGTTCCAGAATTCAGAATTCACGGTGAACGCGGAATGGGTGTCGCTATAGTGACCAAGTGCCACCAGCACCCCATAGGCGTAAAATGGTGTGTAGATGTTCCCCACGACACCAACCCCAAGGGCATAGAACCCAAAGGGCCCCGCAGCCATATCCTTAAACCACGGCAACTGCCATAGACTGAGCGCGATCAGAACGGTGGGAAAAGCCGCAACAATGGACGGCGTGTACTTCAGTTCACTTATAGAACCTGAAGTGTAATAAGAAGCACCAAATGCGAAAACTTGAACCGAAAGCGCGATAGCGCAGGACTTTGCCACCTGCAGGACATTCATCCGCGAGATCGCCAATGCCAGGATGATCGATAGCACCGATGAAGTAATGAGAACGAATTTCATCGACGCGACATGAGGATGGAAGAGATTTAGGACGATACCGACAAAGCCGCTTGCCAGCAGTATTGCGGCGACGAATGCTGCCACATGGAGGACCGGATGGCGGGAAAGGCCGGCGTCTTCACGGATAACGGCTTTGCCGCCCCGATAAACCCGCCAGAGATAGACCACGCAAACCGCCAGAAACGGGATAACCGCCAAGTACAAAAACGTAATGGCCACGCCAAATACGAAAAACAACTTGTTCCAGTGTTTTCGGAAATCGCTTTTATAGACTGCGCAAAATATAACACCGCTCAGAAGCATCAATAATCCAAATAAATAATAAATAGAAAACATCGTCATATAACGAAGCATGTTCGGCATCGAAAACACCCATATCGCCAGGACGGCCATCTCGACGGAGGACAATTTCAATTCGTCATTGAATTTCGAAATGATTGCCGCCGCCACGATCAGCGCCAGCACGTAGACGATTAGTCCGATGCGATTCATATCCTCATAGGTAATTTCAGTGATTTCACCGATGGCGGCAAATATCACAAAGAACTCGATCATCGGCGTGCCCGGCATGTGACGGAAAAGCTGCACCGGTGAGCCATCGAGCAGCAGCTGGGCCCAGCGGAAAAACGTCACATGAACATCGTCATCCAGTGAGTCCCATTGCCGTCCGAAATAAAAGAAATCGGTGACGATGAAGATGATCGGTATGGCTGCGAACGATAACGCCATTATTATCCGGCTTGAACGCGGCTCTTTCGACATTCTCGGAGATCCAGAAATGCTCGCAAAAAATAATGATCATACGCCGTGTAGAGGTTTCGGTTAGGAATGTCCAATCGCCGCGGTAAAGGGGAAGGCTGGATTAATTGAGCGGCCCGGCCACACACGACGGAAACGCCCCACCCACGAGGGCATATTGTGGTTCCGTTTTCGAGGTTCCCTCCGCCGCGATAATTCTTGGATCAGCCCCTCAAGCGCCGACCATTTGGCAATTGACGGGTAAAAATACCTGCGCAGTCAGGAAGGCTAAGCACCGCGATTGCGGTTGCAAGTCAGGCACCGGGCGGTATAGTCCCGCAGGTTTTAAACGGGGCCCTTGCGGGCCCCGCATTTGAGGAGTTTCGCATGTTCATTTCCCCCGCTTATGCACAGGCCGCGGGTGGCGGCGGTAGCGGCATTGAGGCCATGCTGCCGCTGGTCCTGATCTTCATCGTGTTCTATTTCCTGCTCATCCGTCCGCAGCAGAAAAAGATGAAGGAGCACAAGGTAATGCTGGCCAGCGTCAATCGCGGCGACCGTGTTGTCACCGGCGGCGGCATTTCGGGTAAGGTCACGAAGGTGGACAACGAGCACGAAATCACCGTGGAGATTGCCAAGGACGTCCGGGTCAAGGTGCAGCGCAGCCTGCTTTCCGCTGTATTGTCGAAGACCCAGCCTCAGAAGGGGGCGGCGCCGGCCAACGAAAATCAGAACCAATCGGGTGGCGGCGGTTTTCTCGGCAAGCTGTTCGGTGTCGGCGGTGGGCAGCAAAGCAACCCGGCGAGTTCCCAGGGCAGCGTGCCGGCCAGCGGTGGCGACGTTGAGGTCAACGAAGGCGACGCCCAGGTGGACGCCGACGATTCCGCGACCGACGAAAAGAAGCAATAACAACAAAAGGGCCGTTATCCGCCGATGGTTTACTTCGCCAAATGGAAGATTATCCTCGTTGTCGCCGTCTGCGTCCTGGGGTTCGCCTTTTCCACGCCGAACTTTCTGAACCAGAAATTCGCCGAAAGCCTACCCGATTGGCTGCCCCATAAACAGGTCAGCTTGGGGCTGGATTTGCAGGGCGGCTCGCACCTTCTGTTGGAGGTCGGCGTTCAGACAGTGATCCGCGACCAGCTGGAAACCCTGGTCGACACCATGCGTGCCGAACTGCGCAAGGGGAAGATCCGCTATGGTGGTTTGGGCGTCGAAGGTGAGACGGCCAAGGTGACGATACGCAAACCGGAACAGCTTGAAGCGGCGCAAAAGGCGCTCAGCGGCATCGACCCGGGGACGGAGATTGATGTCACCGGCAACGCCATCCGCATCAATTATACCAATCAGGCCCTGACCGAACGCAAAACTGCGGCCCTGACCCAGTCGCTGGAGATCATCCGCCGCCGGATCGATGAGACCGGCGTGCGTGAGCCGACCATTCAGCGCCAAGGTGACGACCGCATTCTCCTGCAGGTGCCCGGCGTCGAAGACCCCGAACGCCTGAAGGCATTGATTGGCAAGACCGCGAAGATGACTTTCCACCTGGTGCATCCGCAATCGGGCGGGCAGAATATGACCCGCACCCCACCGGGCGCCAAGTGGCTGCCGCATGTGGAACAGGATTCTCAGGGCCAGCAGCAGAACGTGTTGATCCGCATGCGCATCATGGTGTCCGGCGAAGACCTGACCGATGCCCAGCCCTCCACCGACGGCCAAACCGGAGAGCCGGTGGTCAGTTTCCGCTTCAATGCGCGGGGCGGCAAAAAGTTCGGCGACGTGACGTCGAAAAACGTCAATCAGCCCTTCGCCATCGTTCTCGACGGGACCGTCATCAGCGCGCCGGTGATCCGTGAGCCAATTTTGGGCGGATCGGGCCAGATCAGCGGCAATTTCTCATTCCGCGAAGCCACCGATTTGGCTCTGTTGTTGAGGGCCGGAGCCCTGCCGGCACCGCTATCGATTCTGGAGGAACGCACCGTTGGGCCTGGGCTTGGACAGGATTCCGTCAACGCCGGCAAGTTCGCCAGCATCATCGGCATGGTCTTCGTTGTGGTGTTCATGGGCGTTGCCTACGGACGTTTCGGGCTGATGGCGGATGTTGCCTTGATGGTCAATATGTTCCTGATTTTGGGCGCGCTGTCGGTGTTGCAGGCGACGCTGACGCTGCCCGGTATCGCCGGCATCGTGCTGACCATCGGCATGGCGGTGGACGCCAATGTCTTGATCTTTGAACGCATCCGCGAAGAAGTGCGCCAGGGCCGGACCCCCATTTCCGCGATTGACGCCGGTTATAGCCGCGCCTTGACGACCATTATCGATGCCAACGTGACGACGCTGATCGCCGCCATCTTGCTCTATATCTTCGGCTCCGGGCCGATCCGCGGCTTCGCCGTGACATTGGCTATCGGCATCGTCACATCCATGTTCACCGCGATCATGCTGACAAGGCTTCTGGTCGTCACCTGGCTTCGGCGGACGCGTCCCGCCGAACTGCCGATTTAGGGGAGCCGAGACATGCGTGGATTGCGTCTTATTCCAGCCGACATCAACCTGAGTTTCATTCCAAAGCGAGTGATGTTCTTCATTTTCTCGGGCTTGTTGGTGGCCGCTTCGGCGGGGATGTTTTTGTCCAAGGGTCTGAACTACGGCATCGACTTCAAGGGCGGCATCCTGATCGAGGTGCGGACTACTCAAGCGGCCGATATCGGGGATATGCGCAAGACCCTTGGCGGGCTTGGCCTGGGCGAAGTGGCCCTGCAGGAGTTCGGTCAGCCGACGGATGTATTGATCCGGGTGCAGCGCCAGGATGGCGATGAACGCGCCCAGCAGGTCGCCGTCGAGAAGGTCAAGGCGGCGCTGGGCTCCGGGATCGACTACCGGCGCACGGAGTTCGTCGGGCCGAAGGTCTCTGAGGAACTGTTATGGGACGGGGTGATGGCCGTCAGTTTGGCGATTCTGGCGATCTTGGTCTACATCTGGTTCCGATTTGAATGGCAATTCGGCCTGGGTGCCGTTGTCGCGCTTTCCCATGACGTGGCGACGACGATCGGCATCTTCGCGCTGCTGGGATTGGAATTCAACCTGTCCACCGTGGCCGCCGTGCTGACGATCGCGGGGTATTCCATCAATGATACCGTGGTGGTCTATGACCGGGTCCGAGAAAATTTCAGGAAATACAAGAAGTTGGAATTCGGGCAGCTGTTAAACGACAGCGTCAACCAGACGCTTTCGCGTACCGTGATGACCTCGGTGACCACGCTGTTGGCTTTGATGGCGCTGTATTTTCTTGGGGGCGCGGTGATTCGCGACTTCTCCTTCGCGATGATCTGGGGGGTCATTATCGGTACCTATTCGTCGATCTGCCTGGCCGTGCCGATGCTGATGTATCTGGATGTCGATCGCGGCGGCGCACTGGTTGGCGAGGCGGCCGCCGAAGAGGCGCCGTAGGGCCATCTCTCTGGATATCACCCCCGCCGTCCCGGCCGGCCGTCAGCTGATCCAGAGTTACGGCGACGGGCGATTTCGCATTGCCGGCGAGATTTATCGGGGCTCGGTCATCGTCAGCGGCGACGAGACCCGGCTCTGGCCCGTCCTCAATGCCGCTGAGATCAATTTCGACAATCTATCGCCGATTGATGCCGGCATCCTGGTGATCGGGTGTGGCCCGGTATTTCTGGCACCGCCCGTGGATCTCAGGGCTGAATTAAAGGCCGAGGGAATCGTGTTGGAATGGATGGACACGGGCGCCGCGTGCCGCACCTTCAATGTTCTGTTGACCGAGGAACGATCCGCCTGGGCGGCGCTAATCGCCGTCGATTGACGGCAGGGTGATTGTGAAACAGGCGCCGTCTGCTTCATCGTCGACGCTTAGCGTGCCGCCCATGGCTTCGATCATGGCGTGTGAAACCCACAGGCCCAATCCCGTGCCGGAGCCAACTTCCTTGGTAGTGTAGAAGGGGTCGAAAATTCTACTCTTCTCCGCTGCCGGCACGCCGCCGCCGTTGTCACGGACGGCGCATTAGAGTCTTTCCGGTTTAGTTAGAATCATATCCGGCATTCCTGAAGTAGTTTGCGCATTCGTCTTCGGTGAAGGTTCCGACCAGATGTCCGACGTGGCGCCAAGCGTCTTCCGTGTCGCGTTTCTGAGCCATGCGCATCCAATGCTTGATCGTGGCGAAGGCCTGCTCGATGGGATTGAGATCGGGTGAGTATGGCGGCAAAAACCATAATCTGGCGCCGGCAGCCCTGATGGCGTCTCGGACGGCCTTGGATTTATGGCTGCCGAGGTTATCGGCGATGACGATGTCACCGGGGTTCAGGGTCTGGATGAGTTGCTGTTCGACATAGGCCGGGAAGCTGGCGCCGTTGATCGGTCCGTCGAAGACGCATGGTGCCGTGAGTTGATCGCAACGAAGCGCCGCCAGGAAGGTCATGGTGCGCCAATGGCCGTGCGGCGCGAAGGCTTTCAGGCGTTTGCCTCTCGGTTCCCATCCGCGCAGCGGCGCCATGTTGGTCTTGATCCAGGTCTCGTCGATAAAGACGAGACGCCTGGGATCAAACCGGCCCTGCCAAGCCTTCCAGCGGTGCCGGCGTCGCGCAATACCCGCTCGGCCGCGCTCAAGGGCGAACAGCGTTTTTTTTGAAGCTCAAACCCTCGCGCCGGAGAAAGGTCCAGACCGTGTCGTGGCAGACGTTATACCAAATTGCACTAATAATGACCCATAGAGATCGTCCGTACAGCCCGCTGGGTAGGAAGGAACGTGCAGGCGATGCGGGGTATCGTCAAACGTTTCTGACGCCCTCCAGCGGGCTGTAC
>Ga0114932_10004381_pt1 | contig 13243 bp, 24 predicted proteins | sample 2SBtaG_2_FD_87286 | JGI IMG/M metagenome (GOLD analysis project Ga0114932, IMG submission 87286) | Deep subsurface microbial communities from Kolumbo volcano to uncover new lineages of life (NeLLi) - 2SBTROV12_ACTIVE470 metaG | ecosystem: Environmental > Aquatic > Marine > Volcanic ...
CCTCCTGTTCTTGTTCCTGATATTGGATTTATTGTAAAATAATAAAGAAATTGCTTGACACATATACATTTTCTTTGTTATATTTAGGTCTAAGAAAAGGAAAAGAAAATGAGTAAGAAAACGGTTATTTTTGATTTAGATGGAACTCTTGCTAATATAGATACTAGGAGAGATAAGTCTCTTAAACCTAATGGTAAATTAAATTGGGATATATTTGCTTCACCAACTTCAATTATGGATTGGGATACACCTAATGTACCAGTCATCAAGATGGCTCAACTATTTAAAAATGATGGTTTCAAGATAGTTATATTTAGTGGTAGAAACGATAGAGGTTTCTTTGCTACTAGAGATTGGTTAAAGATATACAATGTACCATTTGACCTTTTGGTTCTTAGACCAGATAAGTTTAAATCAGACTCGTGGCCGATTGCTGATGGTAATCCAGCCACACCTGATATGAGGTATATGCCAGATGATATCTTGAAGAAAAAGATGTTAGATACTTTCGTTGATATCAACGATGTCTTTTTAGTTGTGGATGATAGGGATAAGGTTGTGAAGATGTGGAGAGACTTGGGGTTGAATACATTTCAAGTAGCGCCTGGAGATTTTTAATAAATTGGGGCTGTAGCTCAGTTGGGAGAGCGCTGCACTTGCACTGCAGAGGTCGTAGGTTCGATCCCTATCAGCTCCACTAAAGGGTTGTATCTCAATTGGGAGACTTTGCTAGTGCACTAGGCAAGTTGGTTCGAGTCCTTTGCAACCCTTAAAGAATGTGGTGGTGGCCGAATGGTTAGGCAACGGATTGCAAATCCGTCTTATGTGAGTTCGAATCTCATCCACCACTCAAGAAATGATAAGTAAAAAAACATCAATGAATCTTTTTGAACTCTATGATTATATTGAGGCATTAGAGATTAGAATAAAAAGATTAGAAAGACTAATTGTTAAAGAAAAAGAAGAAGAAAAAGAAAAGTTTGAAACGAAACCACCATTTTATTATGACAAGTTAAGAAATGAAAGATAATAGAAAGTTAGCTAAATGGATTCGAGATAAAATTATCAGAGGTTATCCAAATGAACCACTTGTTAATCACAATAAGACTTGGTGTCGAGTACCGACACAAAATGAATTGTCATCTTGGATAAGTCAATATCAACTAAGGGGATTTTTAAAAGAAGATGAGTAACCATAAAAGAGATTGGATAACTAATAAACTAGAAAGGTTAGTTAAACTATGTAAGGCTACAGAACCAGACATACCTGATGACACTAGCTTATTTACACCACATACTATAGATGCTCATGATTTATTAAACAAAGTAGAAGAATACAATATGAGTAATTCAGATTTAGTTGAAATAATGTCTGAAGCAAATAGAATTTGGAAGATACGAAAGAAGATATGGAATGGTGAGTGGGATGCTTTACCTGAAGCACAACTGATATATGAAGTGGAAGATTATATAATCAGAGGAGCTAAGATAAATGCTATTAAACACTATAAATATAATAGTGAACGAGTATTTGGAAAAAAATATGGTCTTAAAGAATCAAAACAAGCTTGTGATGCCATTCAAGAAGATTTAAGAAAAAGGGGTAAGTTAAAATGAAAAAAATAATACTATTAATGTTACTAGGATTTATCTATGGTAATCAAATTAAACCAGAAATGATACCATATAGATTAATACCATCAGATCCACATCCTGACCATTTACTAGAAATAGAGATTGAATTGATATATCCTTATGCTGTCGAAACTATGATAGAGGTTCATAAACAAGAAACCTTAGATATTATCTATGAGAGAATAGAGTTTGAAACTATTAATCCAGATGGTCGTAATCATATATTTCAAATAGACAATAAGTTATATTATTTAATTAGAATACCTTATACAGGAACTATTTGGAAATAAATAAAAATAATGCTTGACAAGTATAGGTAAAGTATTGTATATTTAGGTATAACAAAAAGGAGAAATAAATGACTTTTACATCAGAATTTAATGAAGCAGTAGATAATCTACTTGAAGGTATCAAAGTTGATTATGCTAAATGGACTACTTGGGAAGAGGGTATTCAGAGGTTCAATGAAGGTATTAGAACTAAAGTAGGTAGGAAGTATACCAAAGTTTTGACAGATGGTTCTGTTTGGGGATTTATCGCCAATGAAGATGGTGTTCACAAAGGAATACCACACAAGAAAGGTGATGTATTCAAAGCTGCTGGTTGGGCAGCTCCAGCAAAGTGGGCTAGAGGTTCTATCTTTAGTGATGATAAGTTTTACTCTTGGACAGGTCCTAATTATTTGTAAAAAAAGTGAAAATAATGCTTGACACATATGTGTTTTTAGTGTTATATTTAGGTGTTAAGAAAAGGAAATAAATAATGAATTTGATTGAATTAAATAGTGTTGGTTGTGTCATTGATGAGAATGGCGTAACTTATCCAATGTTAGCTGATGGACTTGGTATCGATGGTGATGGTGCTTGTCACATTAACGACATAACGAATGAAGAGTTCTTTGATGCTCTTAGTGATGAGGATTGTGATGTGGTTAATGAGTATTTGAATAGGACACACCCTTTGGAATTCGAAAGGGAAGCAAGACTAAGTGTAGAGAAGTGGAATGCACTTCTTGAAAGACAATACTTAGAAATGAAAGCGGAGTTAGCTTATGGGATATAATGAAATATTAAATAAACTCATAGAGATAGAAGGTCAGTTAGATGACGCTATGAATACTTTACCAGAGTATAATGCTAATGTAGATTCACAAGGTTATATTGATGCCGCTAGGTGTGATTTGTATTATTTGAAAGATGAGATTGAGAAAGCAATTATAACCGACAAGAAGTTAGACCCGATTGATAGGTTTGCAGACGACAAGTGATATAGTATGTAAAGAGTGTTCGACAGAGTTAGATTTCAAAAGAGTTCAACTAGGTCTATATACTTGTATTGAATGTTCTGATACTCAAAAGTATTCAGCTCATGTCGTGTATCCACATAAGACAGGTGCGATTGTCCAACCTGTCCAAGAAGATACTAAAAGAAATATTCAGAGATTAGACCGAAGGTCTGCTAATGGTGGTAGAACTGCCAAAGGTATATTCGCTGATAATAGTTGGGATAGATGGTTAGATAATTATTATGCTAATATATATAAGAAACAAACAAAGGTAAAACTCTCAAAAAAATTTTTTAAAAAGTTCTCTCATATGGAAAATAAATCACTATACCAACTCGTGGTAAAAGAATATATGGATTATGGTTATTATAGAGCACAAGAAAAAGTTAATGAATTATATAGTCAAGACAAAATATCTTTAGTACAGAAAGGTAAGATGATGGATAACTTAACTAAGTTACAAATGATGACCAGCAAGCAAAAGAAGTTTTTCAAAAATACTGAAAAAAACTCTTGACTTATATCAATAATGGTTTTATATTATCACATAATTAAATAGTGGCTCTGATTCTTAGTCCTCACATATAAATGACTTAAAGATGATGAGTCACTATTTATTAATAACAATGGAAGGAAGAACAAATGTTAAACAATAATCGACTACACTTTTTATTAGGTGTTTTAGTAACTTCTTTATCAGTTATGCTGTATAAAGAAATAACACACAAACCACCTATAGTTCAAACCAAAACAGAAACCATAGTTCATATGGTAAGTGATCCTATAATCAGAGGTAACTTTGAATTAGAAGCAAAAGAAATTAATTCATCGTTAAATAAATCTAAACTTAAACACTTGTTAATTTATGTAAATGCATTGTGTGATGATTATGGTGTTAATTATGAAATGGTCAAGGCCGTAATACAAACTGAATCAAGTTGGGATCATAAAGCAGTATCAGAAAGTGGTGCTATTGGATTGATGCAAATATTACCATCAACTGCGTGGGATGAGTTTAAAACACCTAAAGAGGATTTGTATGATCCTTATGTTAATGTAACAGTTGGTATTAAATATTTAGCTCATTTAAATAATCACTTTGACGATATGGATGCTACACTTACGGCTTATAGTCATGGTCCTACTGTTACTAAAAAATATAGTTCAAGATATATTAAAAATAACTTTTATGTCAAAAGGGTATATAAGAATTTGTAATGAATTATTTACTAATCGTTATATTGTGTGTATTATGCCCGATAATATTTTCACTTACTAATATTGTTATCATAACTTATCTTCACCATAAATACAATAGTCAATCGGCATTTGCTTGGAATATACTTGGGTTTATAACCAAGACAATGTTTATGATATTCATGACTTACTTGGGTGTGGGAGTATTGGATTTAAATTTTAAAATCTATGTTCCTATACTATGTGCTGTTTGGTTTTTATCTCACTTAGTTGAGGCATTCTATACACAGAAACTTATAGTCGATGCCATTAAGTAAATTCGGTAGACGACACAAACATACTTTCGGTAGGAAGAAAGAAAAGTGGGATGGTGACTTTCGTAAACCACCAAAACCTAATTCTTACTATGTACAAGAAAAAGGAATATGTCGTTGGTGTGGTAAAAAGATTATTGAAAATAAAGTACACAAGACTCGTAAGACTTGGCATCAAGATTGTGCCACAGACTATATGATTATCTTTCATTCTACTGAAGCTAGAAAACATATATGGAAACGAGATAAAGGAAAGTGTAATGGTTGTGGTAATCAATGCACAAGACGAGGTTGGGATTTAGACCATGTTAAACCATTGATGGAGCAAAAGGGATTGAAAGAACAAGAATTAGATTGGTCATATTATGGATTGGATAATATGCAAACATTATGTAAACCATGTCATAAAGAAAAAACTAAACAAGATAGAAAAAATAATGCTTGACATTAATGTAATTTATGTGTATATTACATCGGATATTTAAATAGGTTATCGTTCATAAAAGATTTGAATCTCGATCTTTAAGAGGTTCTTATGGGGCATGGTTCTTTCTTCCTTTCTTCCGTGCCCCTAAAATTTAAAACATAAGAGGTTAATAATGAAAAAGAAAATAGATATGGCAGAATTCATGAAAGAATGTATGCTGACTAATAATGATAAACAACAGATGAGGTCACTTGACAATAAAACAATGAAAACTGATCCTAATTACCAAAGAAATAAACGAGTTAATCTTGAGTATTATAACGAAGATGAACTTGAAGATATTGGAGTAGATGATTATTCAGATTGTGATGGTCGTGAAGAATTAGAAACTCTTGGTGATGCAGGAATGGATATTTATCAATAAACTATAAACGATTTTAGACACACGGCACTATTTATGGATATATGGAAACAAATGAAAAACAAATCGTAAGGGTTTTAAATAACATTCTCGAAAGAATTGATACTTTAGAATTACAACAGGCAAGAAATAAAGAGTTTGCAGTTGTTGTTAAAAAAAGATTATTAGATTTAAATGAGTTTGTTAATGATGTTCTTGACATTGTTGGTGGTACAAGTTTTGAAGATGATTTAATATTAGAACAAAAACTAACAGAATATACTGATTTGCGTAGGATGGTAGAAAAGGAATTAGAAGAACAAGAATTTGATATTGAATTTAAGAATTCAATTGTTGGAGAATCATAGTGCGTGAATTTTTAATATTTCTCGAAGAGATACGAGAATTATTATTGATGATTGAAGAAGATAAGGATTTTACTTATCTGGCTGAAGTCATTGGAAGAGTAGAAGAAGAACTAGAACAAATAGAAAAAGAATCTTAATTGTTACATACGACAATAACTATTTTACTTGGAGTTATTGCATCCTTTTTGGGTGTAGTGGCTTTTTACGCATTGAAACGAATTAATGCATACGAAAATATAATACTAAATTTTAATAATACTATAGACTTAATAAAACATCAACTTAAACTAATAGACGAAAAGGGCACATTTGAATCCGATGACGAAGTTGGTTTTTTCTTTGAAGAGATAAAACAACTTGGAAATCAATTAGGAGAGTTATTCGAAACAGAGGTTGATGATGAAAAAACGCAAGAAGAAAAGTAAAATATATTTTGGCACACCAGTACATGATGCCATTGTAGAATATAACCATTCAGAAAATGTAGTATTTAGACATACAATATATACAGAAACAATTCACCCAGCATTTTTAAAACTTGCTGAGAATATAATTAACACATATAAATTTACTTATTTTGATTATGGATTTAGAGATTTACAAGAAGAAGTAGTTTCTAATTTAGTTATTAATATGCATAAGTTTGATGAGACTAAAGGTAGTAAAGCCTTTAGTTATTTTAGTGTGGTAGCAAAAAACTATTTAATACTAAATAATAATGCTAATTATAAAAAACTTAAAATCCACGATAACATTGATACTCTTTATGAGCACGGTGTAAACGATGGTGAAATAGAAAAATCACCATCATTTGATATATTCAAAAAGACTCTTACATATTTTGAAAGTAATTTAGAAAACTTATTTCCAAAACAACAAGATAAAGATGTCGCCGCATCAATATTGTATCTATGTAGGAACAAAGATAACATTGATAACTTCAATAAAAAAGCTTTATATATAATGATACGAGAGATGACAGATGTAAAGACATCTAAAATAACTCAAATCTCTAATGTATTTCGTAAAATATATCCTAAAATACAAGAAGAAATCCTTAGTAAAGGACATATAGATAACTTAGTGAACACAGGATCTCTATAACTTTCTTTTCATTCTATATTTATTAATAGAATGCTATGGAAAAAGATTTTAACATATTTGACGATAAGAACTTTTCGGATTTATCCAAAGAGATATACGAAAATTCTAAACTAAAAAAGACTCAGATTGATCTTTTAATCCAAGAAGTACATGGTTACATTCAAGGGATAGAAGATATAGCAATCGTTGGTCCTGTCTTAAAAGAACTATTTGATGTAGCCGTCAAGAATGATGACAATCTTTTAAAGTTAGCAACTGTCATACAACGAATAATGTCTAAACATCAACTTGATGATAGTGATGTTAGTTTATTAAGTGATGAGGAAAAAGAAGAATTGATGAGTTCACTTGAAGATGCCGCGACTGAATTACAAAAAAAATCTGATGATATCAATATGGATAAAATAAGAAAAAGGATTGAAACATAATGCCTTTAGATTTTGAATTTCATTTAGGTCATGTTGAACGAGTCTTTCCAACGGAAGAAGAACTGACATGGTATTCCGGTAACACTAGTGCAACTGATAAATCACCATCTCAGTTTATTTTATTAAAACCAAGTAGTGGATTATTACCAAGTTTAAGAAATAAGATTTATGCTAGACCTTTATTACGAGGTGTTAGTGATTCAATTACTCGTGGGGATTTAGTTTTATGGGCTGAAGTATCCGATAAGTTTTTTTATTTAGGTCCACTTAACACAGAGAATTCTCCAAATTATAGTCCAGACCACACATATAGACCACCAAAAAAAACTAGAGGTACGAGGAAAGATGGTTATAGTCCTATGTTTCCAACAGAACTAAGACCACCGAAGTTAAAAAAACAAAGTTCTGTATTAGATAGTTTTGGTATTGACTTGGAAGAACTTTCTGAATTGGATTTACTTTCAAAGTTTACTGATATGACCTTTGAAGGTAGACATGGTAATTCGATACGATTGGGATCAAGAAGAGAAAATCCACAAATTAAAATTTCAAATAAAAGATACGGATCCACCGAATCTAAATTGGATGGTTCAAACATATCTATGCTATCAGTAGGTTCATTAATACAAAATCTATATGGATATGGACAGGATCCAGATAATGGTGTTATTTGGAATAAATTGTCATGTGATGATGACAGTATAAATAATCCAAGAGAAATTCGTATAAATTATGGAAATGATCCACTTCCAATTGGAGATGGATTAGTTGAAGATTATTTTGATTATGATTATGGTGATCCTACTATAACAGATTATGATGGTAATCAAATATATGGTAAAAATAAATCAAATCAAATGATACTCTTTTCTGATAGAATAGTGTTTGATGCAAAGAAATGGGATTTAACTTTTTCAGCATATCGTAATATAAATTTAGGAGCTGGAAAAAACTTTACTCTGACTAATAAAGGATTCTCAGTTATTGAATCCAATAATATTTATTTAGGAAGGGAAGCAAAGAGAAGAACTCAACCTATGGTGTTGGGTGAAGAATTAAGAAAAGTATTGGTTCAGATTATGGAAATATTAAGAGATTCAAGGGCATTAGTACAAGGTGTACCTATTCCACTTGTTAAACAAGATTCAAGTCCAATGGCAATCGAAATCGAAAAAGTACTACAGAATTTAAATAATGAATATACGCCACAATTGGATACTGAAAATACACAAAATCCTATACCAATTGGTGATAGGTCAGTAGGTGGACCAAGTTTTTTCAGTAATCATCATTTTATAGAATCGAATAGACCAAAACCACAGGAGTAAATAATGAAGTTATCTATATTTAAAAAGTTAATAAGAGAAGTAATAAGAGAAGAATTAGAATATTCTCTGCGTGGACTTCGTAAAGAGTTAAAAGAAGTAGTAGTTAGTAGTAATAATGATAATATAAGTAAAGCTAGAACTGACAGGACAAAAGATACAAGTTACAAAAAGTTGATGAACGAATCACCTAGTTCCAATCCCAACAGTTCCATTACCAATAGCAACATTTCCGTACCCCAAACTAATAACAAAGTTTTGAATTCCTTATTAACAGAAACGGCACAATCTGATGATTGGAAAAAAGTTGATTCGGAACCTGAAGTAAAATCAGTACAAGATAATACAGAACAATTACCTGACCATTTGGCGAATGCTTTGAATAAAGATTATAGTGAAGTATTAAAAAAAGTAGAAGAAAAAACGAAGTTTAAAAATGGCGCTTAAATCTGCTATATTAACCGCGTTAGGACAAAATTTAACACCTACACAGGATAAAGATTTTGAACTTTCTTCTGAAGGTCAAGAAAAGTTAGAGGTATTATCGGAACAGTTAGCTATGGCAATAAGAGACTACATTGATGAATTAGTTTTTAGAGTTCACGACTTAAAAGCTGATACTGTTATTTTACCTGGAACAATACAAACTGCAGCAGGACCAAATGTTAACCCAATTAAAGTTTCGGTTAAAGTTAGTCAAGATAATCCAGCGGGTATCACAGACCAACCAAACGCTCTACAGTCTGTGGTTAAAGTTGACTCTAATGTAAACAGAGATAAGAGTGGAGTTGTATAATGCCAATACTTGATAGAAGAACAAATCAATTTGTAGATGATCAAGATACACGAGTTAGTGTTGGGATTGATTTTCCATTTGCACTTGTACCAAATCAAGATGGATATTTTAAAACAACTAAGTCAACAATTGATGCTATTAAAAATAATATAAAATTATTATTACAAACCGAACAAGGTGAAAGAGTTTTTCAACCGAACTTAGGTATGGGATTAAAACGATTTGTATTTGAACAAATTACCGAGGACACTACAATAGAAATAGAAAATAATATCGTTGATGTATTTGAAACTTGGTTGCCATTTGTAGACTTAAAGGATATACAAATAAACATTGATTCAGAGAATCAAACAAATAATAAAATAGGTATTAATATAACATTTAGTATTAATAAAGCACCGGGTTCATTAGAATCAGTCGGAATTGTTTTGGAGTAAAGATATGCCATACACACCAACAAATATTAATTATACAAGTAAAGATTTTTCTACAATCAAAGCTGATTTAATTGAATATACGAAGTCTTATTTTCCTGATACATATAAAGATTTTAATGAGACATCTCCTGGTATGATGTTAATTGAATTAACAAGTTATGTTGGTGATGTATTGTCTTATTATGTTGATTATAATTTTAAAGAAAATGTATTGGCAACAGCAACCGAAAAAAGAAATGTAGTTAGGTTGGCTGAATTTCTTGGATATAAAACACCAAACAAAACACCATCAGTTGTTAAATTAAAAGTAACCGTAGATATAGATGCCGATTCTAGTAATAGTTATAAACCAAAATATAGTGATTCTAATGTAGTACGAATTCCACCAGGATTACAAATCAAATCTAATGTGGATAGTGAACTAGTATTTGAAACAACTGGAGATGTAGATTTTACTATTTCGGGTTCACCAGACACACCACAGGTTAGTGAACCAAGACTTGGTGCTGATGGGTTAGCTACTGGTTTTACTTTAACTAGATATGTTAGAGCTATATCAGCCGAAACTAAAACAAAATCATTTACAATTACAAGTCCAACTAAATTTTTAGAATTAGACTTGGGTGAGGATGATGTGGTTGAAATATTAAATTGTACAGATTCTTCTGGTCAAAAGTGGTATGAAGTAGATTACTTAGCACAAGAAAGAATTTTAAAGGAAACACACTATAATGAAGCGGATTCAACTCGTGGTACTGGATATGACCAAGGTGAAGGTATAGATGATAATTCATTAATATCAATTCCCTATACTGTAGATTATATAAAAACAAATAAGAAATTTGTAAAGAAATTTGATGTTGATACCGATTCAACTAAATTAATGTTTGGAAATGGGTTATATAAATTTAATGTAACTGGTTCTTCCAACACTAGTATTTTTTCAACAATAGAACAAGCTGGATTAACATTAAATGGACAAGATGTTACTTCTGTAAATCAAGGTATTAGTGATACAATCTTATCTAATAATTTAAATTTAGGTGAAACTCCAACTAATACAATCTTAACTGTAACATACAGAGTTGGTGGTGGTCCTGATTCAAATGCACAGGTTGGGGAAATAACCGAAGTACAAAATACTCCCTCTGGTGTTACTTTATCTATTACGAATGATGAACCAGCAACAGGTGGAACTGATGGTCAAACAGTAGATGAGATTAAAAATAATGCGAATGCATTTTTTGCTTCACAATTAAGATGTGTTACACGAGAAGATTATCAAGCCAGAATACTAAATCTTCCAGCAAAGTTTGGTAATATTGCAAAAGCTTATGTAGAGAGAATTGACGACCAAGGTGGACTACAAGTAAGTACATTGTCATACAATCAAAATAAACAATTAGTACAAACACCACAATTAGTATTGACAAATATAATGACTTATTTGAATCAATTCAGAATGATAAATGACCATTTAACTTTTGGTTATACTTTAAATGATACCATATTTTCTGGTTATATTGTTAATTTTGGAGTAAGATTCGTAGTTAATGCTGATAGAAGATCTAATGCAAGTGATGTCAAAGTTGAAGTCATTGATGTCATAAGAGATTTTTTCAGAGTTGAGAAAATGCAATTTAGACAATCAATAAACATGAATGATTTACAATACAATATATTAGGATTAGAGGGTGTAATTGGTATAAGTAAATTAGATCTTTTTCAGAGAGAAACTTCTGAAGGGATTGATAGGGTTATGGCTAACTATCAAGCAAATGGTGAAGGGATAGCTGATGGTGAAAGTGATTATGGATTTGAATACAGCTTTAGTGGAGCTGAAGAAAATGGAATCATAAGACCATCGATAACACCATCTGTATTTGAATTAAAGAATCCCAATAGGGACATTTATGGGAAGGTGATATAATGCATAGATTTTTTTTCACAACCAAAGATGCTTTTATTAGTAGTGGCTCAAACGAATTCTCAGGAGATGATTTTAAAGATAAGAATACAGGACAAGATGAGATACTTGAATTAAAAAAAGTATTTTTTAATAGAAATTTTCACTATCCAACTAGAGTGTTACTTCAATTTGATGCCGATGATATAGAGAGTTTTATAAGTTCATCCAATATACATACTAAATTTCCTTCATATAAACTTAATCTAAGACTTTGGGAAACTAAAGGAACAAGTGGTTTATCAGAAACTTATAAGATTGCCGCATATCCAATAAGTGAATCTTGGAACGAGGGTATAGGTAAAGAATTAGATGAACCCAAGACGACTGAAGGATGTAGTTGGAAATACAGAAAGAATACAGAAGGTGCTACTCAAAAAACTTGGGCAAGTGCTGGTGGGAGTTACATAGCAGCTGATGAAGTAACACAATCTTTTTCATCAGAGTCTCCAGATATCAATATGGATATAACTTCTATTGCAAAGAAATGGTTTACTGGTCAGAATAATAACTATGGATTGTTATTAAGATTCTCTGGTAGTAGGGAAACATCAACTGGTAGTTTTGAAGATTTAAAATTCTTTTCAAGACAGACCAATACAATCTATAGTCCTAAGATAGAATTAAAATGGAAAGACCATATACCAGCAACAGGAAGTAATACTGGTAGTTTAACGGAATTAGACTTATCTGGTACTGCGGATAACTATTTGTATCCACTATACTTTAGAGAAGCTTATAAAGAAACGGAACAAGTCAAGTTTAGATTTGGTGCTCGTAAACGATATATTAATAAAAGTTTTACAACATCAGTTCAGACTGTAAGTGGAAGTTATCTACCACACGGTTCTGCATCTTATTCAATCATTGATTTGGCAACCAATGAATCGGTTGTCCCATTTAGTGCCTATACGACAATGAGTTGTGATACGGTGTCACCGTATTTTATGCAAGACTTAAATGGTTTTGAACCAAATCGTGCTTATAAAATATTAATAAAAGTCAAACATAATGATGACCAAAAAATAATATACGATGACGATTTTGAATTTATCTTGAGGGTATAGTATGCCATATCATGATACTCGTAAACCACCACAACGACTACGACCAAGACAACCACAAAGACCAGATCAGACAGAACCAACTGAACCAACTGAACCACAGGATGATTTAAATGGTAATGGTGATGTTGGTGAAAACCCAATAATATTTGCGGGTTTATATGCAGAAGAACAAGATGGTTGGACTTATATAATTTCAGGAGAACCATATATAGGTGATTACCATCAACACCAAGACGGTACTTTTATGATTGGTGCTGGTGAAGTAGGTATTAGTCATGAAATAAATCCTGATGAAGAAATAGAACAATCTCTAACTGTAACTGAGATTATTACTCTTGACAATCCACTAGAAGAATCTTCTATAGAAGCATCGATACCAGATGAAGTAACTATATTAAGTGTAAGAGAAATAGTTACAGATATTTTTTATAAAAAGTTTTTTGAAAGTAATACTTTAACTGAAGAACAAATTCTATCTGTTCAAACAACCATTC
>Ga0114932_10004382_pt1 | contig 13241 bp, 12 predicted proteins | sample 2SBtaG_2_FD_87286 | JGI IMG/M metagenome (GOLD analysis project Ga0114932, IMG submission 87286) | Deep subsurface microbial communities from Kolumbo volcano to uncover new lineages of life (NeLLi) - 2SBTROV12_ACTIVE470 metaG | ecosystem: Environmental > Aquatic > Marine > Volcanic ...
TGAACCGCTTTATGAATGATAAACTTTACCTACTTGGATGTGGGGGACATGCGGTCGTAATTCTCGAAACCGCTCAGGCTCTTGACATGAAGCTTGCCGGGATTTTGGATCCTCGATGCCCAATCGGTGATACTATTTTAGGTGTGACAGTTGTCGGAAATGACTCAATATTGGATGGCTCTGAATTTGAACGTATTTCGTTGCTGATGGGGGTGGGCGCAAATCCTGATACGCAAAAAAGGAAAGAAATATATCGTCGTTTTACGATGAGGGGATACCGATTTAAATCCGTCGTTCACCCGTCTTCCGTAGTTTCGACATCTTTAAATGCTGGAGATGGTTTAGCAATAATGGCAAATGCAGTTGTCCAAGCCCGCACCGAAATTGGTGAGAATGTTGTGATCAACTCAGGTGCAATCATTGAACATGACTGCAGGATTGGAGATCATTCATTTGTGGCGTCTGGAGCAGTTTTGTGTGGTGACGTAGCGATTGGTGATGCTGCATTTATCGGTGCAGGGGCAAAACTGATTCCTGGCGTATCCGTTGGCGACAATGCAATCATAGGAGCAGGTGCTGTTGTGATCAACGATGTAGAAGCGGAGACCGTGGTCAAAGGGATTCCCGCTCGTTTGATATGAGGAGACGATATGGCTGAATGGAAAAATGTAGTGGTTAGTCCTGATGCCACAGTTGAAGAGGCAATTCTCAGAATTGATACGTCTGGAACCCAGGTTGCTTTGGTGGCAAATGGCGAAGGAAAATTGTTGGGAATCGTGACTGACGGTGATGTTCGAAGAGCTGTTTTGAATAAAATAGATTTGTCGTCTCCCGTAACAGACATCATGAATCGCCAGCCAACTACGGCCTCAGACAGTATGTCAAGAGAGGAAATGCTCTCACTACTCAGGAAAAAAGTCTACCATCATCTTCCGATTGTCGGGAAACATGGTGACCTTGTCGGCTTGGTAACGATAACCGACCTTCTTTCTCAAACTGAGCATGAGAACTGGGTGGTGTTGATGGTCGGTGGGTTGGGAAAGCGGCTTCATCCATTGACGGAGTCAATACCCAAACCACTTCTCTCAGTCGGAGAAAAGCCTATTCTTGAAGGCATAATTGAGAATTTTGAGGTGCAAGGATTCCGGAATATTTTTTTGGCAGTGAATCACCAAGCCAATCAAATCGAAGAATATTTCGGAGATGGATCTTCGTTGGGGGTCAATATTTCCTATGTGCGTGAATCTGAACGGTTAGGAACCGCAGGAGCGCTCTCACTACTACCCCATGTCCCAAAACATCCAATAATTGTGATGAATGGGGATCTTTTGACGCAAGTGAAATTTGAAAATCTGCTTCGATTCCACGGCGAGCAAAATGCGAGTGCTACCATGGCTGTACGTGAATACGATATTGAAATTCCGTTTGGCGTGGTAAGTCAAAAAGGAGATAGAATCAGTTCGATCGAGGAAAAGCCAGTCCACAGTTATTATGTAAACGCAGGGATATATGCTTTAAATCCTGAAGCCCTATCTGTGGTGCCTTCGAATGAGCTATTCAATATGACCACCTTGTTCGAAAAGCTTATGGAAGATGGACGCAAAACATCCGCGTTTCCACTACGCGAATATTGGATCGATGTTGGCAGAATAGAAGAATACGAGAGAGCACAAAAGGAATGGCCCAAGAACAACACGTAAGAGTTTTGATCATTGGGTATGGTTCAATCGGTCAACGACATCGATCAGTGCTTGAAAGCATGGGATGCGAAGTTGCCGTCTTGAGTAGTCGGGATATAGACCACCCAAGAGTATTCAAAGACCTCAGTGATGCATTGAAGCAATGGCAGCCATCCTACATTGTTGTGGCAAACCGGACTTCTGAGCACCACAAAACTGTTCAATCTTTGTCAAACTTGGGATTCGCAGGGAATCTGCTAATTGAGAAACCACTGTTTCATCAATCCACTAATTTTCCCTCAAATACTTTTAGCAAAGTATTGGTTGGTTATAACCTTCGATTCCACAGTCTTCTTAAACAGCTTAAAAACTACTTGGATGGTCGGGAGGTAGTTTCGACCATCATTCACACTGGACAGCATCTATCCTCGTGGAGAGCTGGCAGTCCATACCGGGAGTCGTATTCCTCAAAATCAGAGGAGGGAGGTGGGGTACTTCGAGACCTTAGTCACGAGATTGACTATACAACGTGGTTATTTGGACCATGGACGGCTCTTACTTCGCTTGGAGGAAAATTCAGTGCACTGGACATTTCAAGCGAGGATGTGTTTTCAATCCTCATGAAAACCAATCGCTGTCCTCTGGTCTCAATACATCTAAACTATGTTGATCGACCTGGCAAACGACACATTACGGTCAATACAACTGAAGAAACGTTTGAAGTAGATCTAGTCAATAACACCTTTTCTGTCGACGGTGAGATTGAGGAAATTTCTTTTGACCGAAATGAGACTTACGCTGCACAACACCGAGAAATGTTGGAGTCTGAATTGAGACGAGGTTGTTCGATCGAAGAAGGACTTCAGACAATCCGTACAATTGAGTGCATTGAAAGAGCAAATAGAGAGGCAATATGGGTCACGGCGTAAAGAGAATTTGCTCCATTTGTGCTCGGAGCGGGTCCAAAGGAGTAAGTGGCAAGAATATCAAGATGCTTGCCGGAAATCCACTACTCGCTCATAGCATAATTCAGGCCAAGGATTCGAACTTATTCGAAATTATTGCTGTGAGCAGCGACTCGGATGAAATTCTTAAGGTTGCAGCTTCGTTTGGTGCTGATGTTCTTGTTGAACGACCCGATCATTTGGCATCTGACGTTGCCCCGAAGATGCCAAGTATTCAGCATTGTGTTCGAGAAGCAGAGATGAGTAGTGGGATTACCTTTGATGTTGTGGTAGATCTTGATGCGACATCTCCTTTGCGTAGCACATCCGACATAATTGGAGCCGTGGAATTACTCGAACTACATACGTCCGGAAATGTCATCACTGGCTCGCCAGCTCGTCGATCTCCATACTTTAACCTGGTGGAAATAGATGAAGGGGGATTTGCAGTACTCAGTAAGAATAGTGATAGCCCACCGGAGAGAAGGCAGGATGCTCCTCTATGTTATGACATGAATGCTTCAATTTATGCGTGGTGGAGAAATGAGCTAGATGAAGGTAGTATGGTCATCAGGCACGACACGCGGCTATTTGAGATGCCAGAGGAACGGTCAGTGGACATAGATTCTGCGTTAGATTTTAAAATTGTTGAAATGATTATGAACAGTCGCCAGAAAAAATGACATCACATTCATATACCGACCAGTTCAGTCTTGAGGGTAAGAAAGCGATTGTTACTGGGGGGGCTGGGATTTTAGGACAACACTTCTGCGCCGGACTTGCCGAGTCCGGCGCCTCGATTGCCATCGTTGACATCGAAGAAGGTCGGGCCGTTGAATTGGCTAACGACCTTGCTAGTACGTACGGAGTCGAATGCGTTGGAATTGGAGGAGATGTATCTGAAAAGAATTCAGTTGACTCAATAATTGAACGGTCGCTTTCTGTATTCGGTAGAATCGACATCCTTCACAATAACGCTGCAAGTAAATCGAAAGATCTTGACGCGTTTTTCGAGGCAACCGAAGACTACAGTTCTGAACAGTGGAAGGAGATAATGAATGTAAATGTTGATGGAATGTTTGAGATGGCCAAGGCCGTCGGGAAGCAGATGATTCAACAAGGGCGAGGAGGGACGATCGTTCAGACTTCTTCTATATATGGAATGCTCGGACCAGATGGCCGGATTTATGAAGGATCTACGTACAACGGTCGAACAATAAATACGCCTGCGGTATACGCCGCTTCCAAAGCTGCCGTGCTCGGGTTAACAAGGTATCTGGCTACCCAATGGGCTTGTCATGGGATCCGAGTAAATTCTCTTACCCCTGGCGGCGTCGAAAGTGGTCAAAATGAAACGTTCGTTGCGAATTACTCTTCGAGGACTCCCTTGCAACGAATGGCGAAACCAGAAGAAATGGTCGGTGCTCTTCTCTATCTTTGCTCCCCTGCTTCCAGCTATGTGACGGGACACAATTTGATAGTCGATGGCGGATGGAGTGCTTGGTAGAAAATTGAAACTCTAGATATCATAAATTTTTAATGACAAAGGAAGACGTACATCAGTATCCAGCTAGAAGAGATTGGGATTCGTCCAAATTCAATGGTGATCTAGGACATCTCGAGGCTAAGTATGGCCTGCCTCAAAACGTCAAGTTTTGCCGCCGTTGCGTAATCTCAAATCAAAGACCGAATTCCGCCGTTGAGTACGCCCACACTGCTAAGAGCTCAAAAAAGACCATTAATTTTGACGCCGATGGTATTTGTGATGCCTGTCGATTTGCTGAAGTAAAAGCGCAGATTGACTGGAAAGAACGGGAGGAAATGCTATGGGAACTGTGTAACAAACACAGAAGCAGTGATGGATCCTATGACTGCGTTGTGCCGGGATCAGGAGGGAAAGACAGTTTCTACGCAGCGCATGTTCTGAAATACAAATTTGGGATGCATCCCCTGACATTTACCTGGGCGCCGCATATCTACACTGATTGGGGATGGAAGAATTTTCAGCGCTGGATCCACGCTGGGTTCGACAACTTTTTGTGTACTCCAAATGGTCGCGTGCATCGATTGCTCACCCGCTTAGCAGTCGAGAATATTTTTCATCCATTTCAACCATTCATTTTCGGACAGAAATCCCTCGCTCCGAAAATGGCCATCCTTCATGACATTCCACTGGTGTTTTACGGTGAAGATGAGGCTGAATATGGAAATCCAATACAGGATACCTCTACTGCAGTTCGGGATTGGTCGTACTTCACAGCTTCTGATAAATCAAAGATCTATTTAGGCGGTTCGTCCATCGATGAGTTGACAAGCAACTTTGGTGTGGACGAAAATGACCTTCAACCATATCTGCCGGCTGATCCTGAACAGATAAAATCCAAAAATATTGAAGTCCATTATTTGGGTTTCTATCTAAAGTGGCATCCACAAAGTGCTTACTACTATTCCGTTGAGCACGGTGGATTTGAAGCGTCACCCGAACGAACTCCGGGGACGTATTCGAAATACAACAGTATTGATGATCGTATCGATGATTTTCACTATTTCACGACTTTGGTCAAGTTTGGGATCGGCCGTGCGACCTATGACGCGGCTCAGGAAATTCGGTCAGGCGATATAACCCGAGATGAAGGAGTGGCGCTAGTTCACAGATTCGATACAGAGTTTCCCGAGCGCTTTGCCGATGAGATTTTTTCTTATTTGTCGATCTCAGAAAAAGAATTCCCCAAGGCTCATGCAATGTTTGAGTCTCCCCGGGTCGACAAAGAGTATTTCATGCAGTTGGCAAATTCATTTCGTTCTCCTCATCTCTGGCAGCAACAGGGAGATGAATGGAAACTGAAATACCAAGTGCAATAACATATGGCTGGTATACGACTGATTGCACGTCTGGATATCAAGGGCCCCAATCTGATAAAGGGTATCCAGTTGGAGGGTCTTCGCGTCATCGGAGATCCAAAGGAATATGCGAAAAGATACTATGAGCAGGGAGCAGATGAGCTGGTATACATGGATACCGTTGCGTCTTTGTATGGGCGCAACAACCTTCATGAAATTGTCCGACAGGCTGCTCACGACATTTTCGTCCCAATGACAGTTGGCGGGGGGTTGAGGTCAGTGGAAGATGTACAGGAGATTCTCCGGGCAGGTGCGGATAAAGTTGCGATAAATACAGCTGCGGTTGCGCATCCTGAGCTTATCGCCCGAATAGCCAATGATTTTGGATCGCAGTGCATGGTCCTTTCGATTGAGGCCAAAGCTCAGAGCGATGGATCGTGGGAAGTATATACCGACAACGGAAGAGAGCGGACGGGAATGGATGCCATCTCTTGGGCGAAAAAAGGGCAGGAACTCGGTGCGGGAGAGATATTGGTTACGTCGGTCGACAGAGAAGGCACCAGGAAGGGTTACGATGTTAACCTTGTTCGATCAGTGAGTACATCCGTATCAATTCCTGTTATTGCTTCAGGAGGCATGGGCCGAGTTGAGGATGTAGTTCCTGTAGTAGAAACGGGGAAAGCAGACGCCGTTGCAATGGCCGACATTTTGCACTACGATCGCTGTACCATTTCTGACATTAGAGATGTAGCAACCAAAGCCGGAATACCAACACGGGTGTTAGTATGAGTCCACATGTCGCAATTGTTGACTATGGCATTGGCAACCTGTTCAGTGTACAACGTTCATTCGAAGAGGCGGGAGCACAGGTACTGGTCACCAGTGACAAGGATGAGATACTTGATGCCCCAAGGCTTGTTTTGCCTGGTGTTGGAGCGTTTGCAAATGGAATGAAGGGATTAAGAGATAAGGGCTTGGACAAGGTTATTATAAGCTTTATTGAGACGGGGAGGCCTTTTCTGGGTATCTGCTTGGGAATGCAAATGCTGGCTTCGCGAAGTGAGGAATTCGGAACCCACGAAGGTTTGGGCGTTATTCCAGGAGTAGTCAAGGCCATTCCTTCATGCTCGCCCGAAGGTGACCGTCACAAAATACCGCACATTGGATGGACGTCGATATTCAATCCCGGGCATAAGGGTCGATGGAAAGGGACAATTCTTCAGGACACTACCGAATCAGATGCTGTTTACCTGGTTCATTCTTTTGCCATGTATCCAGAAGAGGATTCTCACCGACTTGCCGATTGTGATTACAATGGGGTATCCATCTCTGCTGCCGTTAGTGTTGACAACGTGTACGGGACTCAATTTCATCCCGAAAAGAGTGGGGAAGTAGGACTGACAATGATTCGCACCTTTCTTTCAATTTGAATTCTTACTTATCAGCAGAGTGATACCCAGATTAAATGAAAAATCGCTGGCCAGGCGGAATACGCTGATAGGCATGTATCTGCTTCTTGCGGTGCATTGGGTTCTATTCGTCAATTACGGTGAATCGGATTTCAAAAGTTTTGACTGGTATTTAATTCATCAATGGCTAGACGTGGTAGTAAAGTCCTTAAACGACCACGTCTTTCCATATGAAGTTCAGTTGTGGGATCCTTCAGGGCCACAACATGATCTGTTTGGATCGAAATATTTTGCAATGCCCTTTTTAAATGTTTCTCCTCAGGTTTTGCTGTTGGGGTTCGTCTCTATCGAGACATTCATCACCATTCAGATTCTGATCGCGATGACGGTGTCATTCTGGTCCATTTTAAAATGGCAGAAAACAGTTGGCTTGTCGCTTTTCGCTACCTGCTTGGTAATTCTTTTATGGATACTGAATGGAGCACTGGTCGCCCGGATGGGTGTCGGTCATATCCAGTTGACGGGATACTTTTTCATACCTCTCTATCTACTTGTGGTTAAGAACTTTTTCGAAAGAATGGAACCAGGCGTTTCTATTCACGAAAAGGTCAAGTGGACATTAATTCTTGCACTCGTGCTCTTCGTGGTTCTTATACAAGGAAGCGTTCACACTGTGTTTCAAATGGCCCTAATTTTCGGCATCATCCCTCTGGTCAAACCACGTTCTTTTCCGTACGTCGTTGCGGGTTGTATCGCATTCCTCTTGATGGCGGGCTATTTCATACTACCCAATATTAGCCATGGCACTGTAGAAATGACGACTGGGGGGCATGAAATGAGAGTGGTCTTTGGAGGATACGGTGTCGGATTCTCAGATGAATTGGAGATGCTTACAGGCATTCAACTCCCGCCTGCCTCACTTCAGGATTTTTCGCTCAAGAATTCTGTCTCTTTCATTCCGACGCTCTTTGTTGAATTGATAGCCCACGTCACATTATCTCTTGTATATCCCTTCACCGCCAGTCTTGATTCTTCATGGGAATACTCAATATATGTTGGTCCAATCGGTTTTGTACTGATTGTTTTTGGACTTAAGTGGTATTGGAAACTCGTTTGGGAGAACAAGCAGAGTGTTAGTATGGTGTTCTCTCCTGAGCGAATTTTGGGGCTTGGCGTTCTTCTTCTTTCCCTTTCGGTTGTTTCAAGCCTCCTATGGTCTGCGATGCAGTCAGTTGTCCCTCTCAATGCGATTGATAGACTCCCAACTAGAATTATTCTTTACCCCTTATTTGGTGTGTTCATTTACGCTGCTCTCGGCTTAGATCGATTTTTTCTCAATCGAACGTCAAGAAATATCTACCCAATCAAAGTTTTAACTGTGGGAATGCTGGCCATTTCCCTCCTTTTTCACTCTTCTGGGTGGTCCTTTAACTCAGTCAGCTACATCTCGAGGGAATCCGTTGTTGATGCGAGACTGGCCAAGCCTCTATTTGACACTCGAATTTTGGAGCCGCTAGACAATGCATACGTCCAATCTGTCCAATTGGGTATTTTGATAACAAGTCTGAGTGTCCTGAGTATTGTGCTATATTTATTTTTCCAAGCTCGTAAATTCGGTGTTGTAGACAGGTGAAAAAAAGTGAAATGGTTGGTGACGCGGCATTGGACTCAACGAGTACCGTAACGATCGTTGTTCCTTGTGTTGTAGTTCATAATCTAGATCCGCATACCGGAATCCCATTCCTTCCCCACATGGCTGCGTATCTGGGTGGTGCCTTAGACCGAAGTGGATACGAAGTGGAAGTAATTGACTGTTTTGGTCTCGATCCTCACCAAAGGAGGGTTGAGGGCGAATTTATGTTCTTAGGTGTTGACGAGCAGTGGGTAGTCGAAAATGTGAGCGATGAGTCAAAAGTTGTTTTCGTCTATTGTCGCACGATTGAAGATTTGATTTCAACCGAAAAAATCTGTGCTGAAATCACCAAGGCCAGACCGGATGTGAAAGTTTGTGTATTTGAGAACATTCAAACTGTCAATTCTTTCTCGCTTAAAGAGATAGTTCAGGAATATATCGAAAAAGGGGTGCATTGTGGGATAATGGGGGAGCCCGAACGACGCGCAGATGAAGTGGTACGTTGTCTTTCAGGAGATATAGACGCCTTGCGGAATGTGTCAGGTGTTGCCTACGTGGACTCTTCTGGAGCATTTCAAATGACCCCTGACGAATCATTTAATAGGAATCTGGACGAATGCGCTTTCCCCCTGTGGGAACGTTGGCCTCTCAGAGGATATTGGGATATCGGATTTGCCCACGCACCGTGCACACGAGACAAGTTCCTGCCTCTGCTCACCTCAAGAGGCTGTCCGTTCCGCTGTACGTTTTGCGTGTCTCCTGCCATCAATCCGACATGGAGGGCCAGGAGTGCCAAAAATGTTGTAGATGAAATAGAATATTTCTACAACCAAATGGGAATAGTCGATTTTCACGTTTCTGATTTAGATCCAACAGTCTCCGATGCTCGAACCCAGGAGATTGCTCAGGAAATTGTTCGAAGACAACTCCCTATCTCCTGGAAGATTGCTCAAGGGACAAAGATTGAAACCATTAAGAGCGAAAGGACTCTCGAGGTGCTGTCTGAGTCCGGATGCTCTTTCCTGTCCTTCTCGCCCGAATCTGGATCCAAACGAATGCTAAAAATCATGAACAAGAAGTTTGATCATGAGCACGCGTTAAAAATGACTGCCAAAATGAATGAGTTGGGGATTAGAACCCAAGCTTGTTTCATTGCTGGAGTTCCTGGTGAAACAGAAGATGATCGAAAGATTTCGATTGACTATGTCAAAATGTTAGTTAGGGCGGGAATCGATGAAATTGCAGTGACCATATTCACCCCGATTCCGGGAGCAGAATTGTCAAACTCAATGACCGGCTATGATCACTATTCTCAGCTGACGCATTCTCCTACATGGCGAGAAGACTATCGCGAGGTTTGGTGGTTTAGACTTCGCATGTACTTGACGTTTTTTGTATTCAAGCTTTTATACCCTCGCAAAATCGCTCGTGAAGTCTTTGGAATGCTGACTAGGAGGTTTCAGACGAAAATGGAAATGTCATTGTTCAAGCAGGTGAAACTGTATGCCCTCAGCTATATTCCAATACTCTTCCGCCGACTTGATGCAGATTATGAATTCCGGAAGTGTACATCTCAATCCAGAGAGGCATCAAAGATAGCAGAATTAGTAAAATAGTTGTGGTTTGCCGGCTCGGCTGGCGCATATAGGCAATCAACGAAAGATTTAGTGACGGCATTGTTCATGGCGGAATTGAAAGCATATATCTCGATTGCTAGACCAGATCACTGGATCAAACACATCTTCATTGTTCCGGGTGTGCTTATTGCTTTGGTCCTTGATGATTCTTCGTCTGTCGATGTCGGAAGCATTATCCTCGGATTTGTGTCGGCATGTTTGATCTCCTCTTCTAATTATGTGATAAACGAATATCTGGACGCGAATTTTGACAGATTTCACCCGTCAAAGAAAAACAGAAATGCAGTTGTACATGACTTGAGTGCTTCATGGGTGTTGCTTGAATATCTAGTGCTGCTATTCTTGGGAATCTCCTGCGCGCTGTTTGTAAATGGATTTTTCGCTTCAATTGCCACCTTGTTTTCGTTCATGGCAATTCTATACAACGTTCCTCCAATCCGACTTAAAGACAGGTATTTTCTGGACGTCCTTTCTGAATCGATCAATAACCCACTAAGGTTATTGTTGGGTTGGTTCATGGTGACTCAGACGACTGTGCCTCCGACCAGCATATTAATCTCATACTGGTTCGGTGGAGCTTTTCTCATGGCCGCAAAGAGGTTTTCCGAATATAGATTTTTGGCGTCGAGCGTTGGAGTGGTCAGAGCAGGTCAATATCGAAAATCGTTCAATAGATATACTGAGGCCTCACTGGTGGGCTCCATGGTTTGTTATGCTCTGATATCGGTGATGCTAATAAGCGCGTTCATCATCAAGTATAGGACCGAATACTTCCTGACGACTCCGATCATCGTGGCTTTGTTCACCTACTACGTTGTTATCAGTTTTAAAGAAGAATCTCTGGTTCAAGCACCTGAACGGCTGAGAAGCAGCCCGATCTTGATCGGATTGATGATGTTGCTTCTAGCATCGTTCACGTTTTTAACGTTTTATAATCTTCCCGTTCTAGATGAATTGCTGAGAAGCAATGCCATCGACATTGGAGAGATCACTGAACGAGTATCTGGCATGTTGAAATGAGCAAAAAAAAGCCCTACTTGTCCTCTTCAAGGACATCGGAGGAAACCTCCGATTTTTATGATCGCCTTATGCGAGGTGACGAACAGCGTGGTATTCTTGGAAAAGACAGCCGCTATAATCCGCAACATCTTGCTAACAAGGCTTCCGTCATTCGCTACTATGATGATTTCATCGCACCGTACCTATCGAAATCAGACAAGGTACTTGATTTTGGTTGTGGGCCGGGGACATTTTCGATCAGGACGGCGATGCATTGCAAGAGCGTGACAGGTGTTGATATATCGGCAGAATTTGTTGCCGAGGGTAATCGGGCGTTCAGCGAGTTGGGCATTTCCAATGCCAAATCAATACACATCGTTCCAGATGAACTTCCATTTGACGATAAAACGTTTGATGCCATAATTATGGTCGACGTCATTCATCATCTAGACAAAATAGAAAAATCCCTAGACGAAGCCTTTAGGGTTGTAAAGTCAGGTGGTAAGGTGATTATCTTTGAACCTAATAAACTTAATCCACTGATTTGGCTTGTACACCTTGTCGATCCAAATGAGAGAGGCTTATTGTCTCTGGGAACTCCGTGGAAGTATCACGCGATTTTACAAAAGTATACAACAAACATTACCAGCCGATTCAACGGAATTGTAATTGGACCCCAATCTAGACTGTATGATATCATCACATCCACAATTAATAGCAAGGTGTTCTATTGGCCTTTCGGATGGTTGAACCCAAAAATTGTGATGTATGCAGTCAAAAAATAGTGATATTTCCGGATGTGAAATCTGTGGCTCAAGCGTAGTTTTGACTGCTGTAAATCATGACCGATTTTCCGGAGAATATTTCCAAATATTTGGATGTTCGAAGTGCAATCACGGTCGGACAGCATTTCATGATTGGGATACACTGGGAATGTATTACCCAGAAGCTTATTACGGCGGAGAGAAAAAACGATTTATTCCCCTAATTGAAATCATCGCGAAGGCCTGCAGGTCGAAGAGAGCAAAGCGTGTCCGGCGTTTAGGGCTTGATCGTTCCAACTCAATCCTGGATCACGGCTGTGGAAGAGGCCACATGCTTGATGAATTGTCAGCACTGGGATGGCGCTGTTCGGGAACAGAATTCACAGAGGGATCAGCGGAGGAAGCGAGGGTAAGAGGCATCCACGTGGTCACAACAGATCTTGGAAGAAATCCGTTGAGTGAGATTGTCGAGAAGTATGGCGTTGTCACAGCCTGGCATGTTCTCGAGCATGTAAAATCTCCACGGGAAGATTTGTTTTTGATCAGGGATTTACTAGAAGCAAAAGGCCGGCTCTTGCTCGAAGTTCCAAATTGGAGATCTATTCAAGGAATGATTGATCAAGGAACATGGATCTATACTGAAAGTCCTCGTCACATCTCACATTTTAGCAAGGAAAGTTTGATTTGCCTGCTAGAACAATGTGGTTTTTCAGTATTGAATATTTCAACGAGTTCAACTGAATATGGATTTTTTGGAATGATTCAGAGTCTTTTGAACGTTTTTGTCCCGAATGAGAATCACCTTTTTCTGCTCCTTCGAGGAAATCACGAGTCTGCCGAGCCCGACAGTCAAAAACGTGGGTGGTGGTTTAGCACTTTATTGACATTGATCCTAATTCTCCCACTAGCCATTATTGGGGTAATTGCGGAGCTAGTTGCGATATCGTTAGGTAAGGGGGGTGTCCTGAGAGTGATTGCTCAGAAGAATTCGGATATTAACGCCTTGACCTAAAACACGAGTGTGTCACGTTCAACACTCACGAATTCACATCGGACAGTCTTGAGGAAGCGGGTTTGGAATTCAAGATGATTATAACAGACGTGGATGGCACCTTGTATCGGCAGCCATTGGTTAGAATGTTTATGGCGTTCGAAATAATGGTCCAACTTGCGATTGATCCCCGAAGATGGAGTGAAATACGTGCCGTCAGGCGGTTTAGGAAGATTGTTGAATCGTTTGGGTCACAATTTCACACCCATCTCGAAGTCAGACTTTATGAACAGACAGCAGAAGAGACTGGCCATTCGCCAGATGAAGTGAGAGAAATAATAGAA
>Ga0114932_10004383_pt1 | contig 13238 bp, 9 predicted proteins | sample 2SBtaG_2_FD_87286 | JGI IMG/M metagenome (GOLD analysis project Ga0114932, IMG submission 87286) | Deep subsurface microbial communities from Kolumbo volcano to uncover new lineages of life (NeLLi) - 2SBTROV12_ACTIVE470 metaG | ecosystem: Environmental > Aquatic > Marine > Volcanic ...
CGGCCGCGCGTGCAAAAGCTGCGCGCAGAGATGGCCGACGACGGGCTTGACGCCTTTCTGGTGCCGCGTGGCGACGCGCATCAGGGGGAATATGTAGCCCCCGGCGACGAACGGCTTGCCTGGCTGACGGGGTTTACCGGCTCGGCCGGTTTCGCGGCGGTGCTCACCGACCGCGCCGCCGTGTTCGCCGACGGCCGCTATACCATCCAGTTGCGCGCCCAGATCGACCCGCAGGTGTTCGAGCCCGTCGACTGGCCCGGCACACTGTTGTCGAACTGGCTGTGCGATGCGCTGTCGCCGGGAGATCTGGTAGGTTTTGATCCCTGGCTGCACACGGTCAGCGAGATCGAGGACATGCGCGAAAAGCTGTCGGCCTGCCAGGTCGAGATGACCGAATCCCTGAACCTGATTGACCGGATCTGGCCCGACCGTCCCGGCCGCCCCACCGCGCCGGTCACCGGCTGGCCGATCGAACTGGCCGGGCAGGCGCATCGCGCCAAACGCGACAGCATCGCCGGCGACATGGTGCGCGAGGGCCACAAGGCAACGGTTCTGACCCTGACCGATTCGGTCGCATGGCTGTTGAACATTCGCGGCGGCGACGTGCCGCGCACGCCGGTCGCGCTGGCGTTCGCGATCCTTTACAACTCGGGGCGGGCCGAGCTTTTCGTCGACCCCGCCAAGACCGAGGGGCTTGAGGCGCATCTTGGGCCCAACGTGAAGGTGGTGCATCCCGACCAGTTCGAAGAGGCCCTGCGTCAGCTTGAGGGTCCGGTGTGCATCGACCCGGCCCGCGCGCCGCACGAGGTCGCACGCATCCTGGCCGAGGCCCGAACCGAGATCGTGCGCCAGCCCGACCCGGTGATCGCCCGCAAGGCGGTCAAGAACGCGGCCGAAATCGCCGCCACCACCGACGCGCATCTGCGTGACGGCGTGGCGATGTGCCGGTTCCTGCGCTGGCTGGACCGCAACACCGAAACCATGTCGGGCACCGCGCCGCTGACCGAGATCGACGTCGTGCAGGCGCTGGAGGGGTTCCGGCATGGCACCGGCGAATTGCGCGATGTCTCGTTCGACACGATCGCCGGGGCCGGGCCCAACGGCGCCATCGTGCATTACCGGGTCACCGACAACACCAACCGCCCGCTGGCCCGGGGCGAATTGTTGCTGGTCGACAGCGGCGGGCAGTATCTTGACGGCACCACCGACGTGACCCGAACCATGGCCATCGGCCAGCCCTCGGCCGAGCATCGGGCCTGTTTCACCCGGGTTCTGCAGGGCATGATCGCCGTCTGCCGCACCCGGTTCCCGCGCGGACTGACAGGGCGCGACCTGGACGCGCTGGCCCGCGCGCCGCTGTGGAATGCCGGTCAGGATTACGACCATGGCACCGGCCACGGGGTTGGCGTCTACCTGTCAGTGCACGAGGGCCCGCAAGGGATCAGCCGCAAGAACATGGTGCCGCTGGAACCCGGAATGATCATCTCGGACGAGCCTGGCTATTACCGGGCCGGCGCCTTCGGGATTCGCATCGAGAATCTGGTACTGGTCGAAGAAGCGCCCGAGCTTGACAGCGCCGATACACGCGACATGTTAAGCTTCAGAACGCTGACCCTGGTGCCCATCGACCGCAGGCTGATCAACACGGCGATGCTGTCCAATGGCGAGACCGAGTGGCTGAACGGGTATCACGATCTGGTCCGCAAGCGGCTGACCCCGCTTCTGGGCGACGAAACAGCCGGATGGCTGGCCAAGGTGACGCGCCCGATCTGATGCGCTGAAACCGGGCCGCCGCAACCTGAAGGAGCCGACACATGGCCCGCGACTATATCACCATCTCGACGTCCGACGACACTTGGGTCGTGCGGGCCGGCGGCGCCGTGATCGCCGAAAGTCAGGCCGCGCTGGTCCTGCAAGAGGGCGACTATCCGCCCGTGACCTATTTCCCGCGCGCCGACGTGGCGATGTCGTTGCTGGAAAGGACCGACCTTTCGACCCATTGCCCGCACAAGGGCGACGCCAGCTATTATTCGGTGTCCGGCGAAAGCTTTACCCAGACCAACGCGGTATGGACCTATGAAAGCCCGCTGGACGCGGCAGCCGCCGTCCGCGACCACCTTGCCTTTGCCCAAAGCGACGATCTGCTGGTCGAACGCCTGTAATCAGCCGGGGCGGGTGGCGTCACGAATGCTCTTCCGCCGCCGTGGCGGCCAGCGCCCGGTTATAGGCGCGCAAGGCGTCGACGTGGAACAGGGCGCCCAGAATCTCGGGCGCCTCGCCCGGCGCGCCCATGGCGACCACCGCCAGATAGGGGCGGCCGTGTTCTTCGAACATCGGCAGCGCCGCCTCAAGCGTGGCGTTGCCGTCGATCATGTGGCCGGCCTCGATCGCTTGCCACACCGCCTCGGACGGGGCGGCGTCGGGGTGGTCGGGCCCGCGCATCACGTTGGACACCCGGAACATCGACAAGAGATAGGCCTGTGGACCGGCGGCAAGATGGATGTTGCGCCGTTCCAGCTGGGTCAGGAAAAAACTTCGGTCGACCAGGCGCGCCGCAAGGGCGGTTGAAATGGAAACCGACACCAGCACCGCCAGCCCGGTCTGCCAGTCGCCGGTCAACTCGAAGATGATCAGCGCGGTCGAAATCGGCGCCCCCAGCACCGCCGCCGCAACCGCGCCCATGCCGGCCAGCGCATACAGCGTCTCGGACCCCGACACATTGGGGAAGATGCCGGTTGCAATCAGCCCAAAGGCCAGGCCGACCAGCGACCCCAGCATCAGCGACGGCGAAAATACCCCGCCCCCCATGCGGCCGCCCATGGTGACAGCAACCGCCGCGACCTTGAGCACCGCCAGAACCAGGGCCTCGTGCAGGATCAGTTGCCCGGTCAGCGCGTTCGACGTGGTCTCATAGCCGGTGCCGATCATCTGCGGGAACCATATGGCCAGGGCCCCCAGCAACAGCCCCGCCGCCGCCGGCCGCAGATAGCGCGGAACGCCCAGCCGGTCCTGAACCCTGTTGCCCACATTGTCGGCCAGAAAGATCGCCCGCATCAGCACAACGGCCACAAGGCCGCAGATCACCCCAAGCATCAGGAAGGCCGGCAGTTCGACGTAAAACGACAGCCCGCCTTCCCGGACCAGCATGAACTCGGTCACGCCGCCAAATTCGAGCCTGTTGATCACCGTGCCCGCGACCGAGGCGATGGCAATGGGCGCAAAGGCATGCACCGCGAAATGGCGCAGCACCACCTCGAGCGCAAAGATCGCCCCGGCGATGGGGGCGTTGAAGCTGGCCGAGACGGCGGCAGCAACGGCACACCCCAGCAGGTCGCGCCCGGTGATGCCGTCGGCCTGCAGCCGGGCGCTGACCCAACTGGCGATGACCCCGGCGAAATGCACCACCGGTCCCTCGCGCCCCGTCGACCCGCCCGTTGACAGGGTAATGAACGAGGCCGCGACCGAAGCCAGCCCCGCCCGGCCCTCGACCCGGCCATCATGCAGGGCCGCCCCCTCGATCACGTCAGCGACCGAGCGCACGCGGCCATCGGGCGTGAAGCGGTCAAGGATCAGCCCCACCACCAGCCCGCCGATAACCGGGATCGCCAGCACCCAGAACCATGGCAGCGTCTGGACAAGGCTGTTCAGCGTGGCAATGTCGTCGGTGCCGTAAAGCAGCGATTGCAGCGCCTCGATCCCCTTGCGGAAAAACAGGGCCGCCGTGCCGCCGGCAATGCCCACCAGCAAGGCGATGAACCAGAATTGCAGCTGGCTGGGGCCGCGCCGCTGGATGACCTGCCAGCCTTGGCGGCAGGCGGTCACGACCTCGGTCATCTGTTCGGCAAGAATTCCCCGCCCCGGGTTGGCCATCGGTCAGCCTTGCTTGCGGGCCCTCGTCGCGCGGCGCGCCCAGCCCGCGTGGCCCGCGCCGCCCTAGGCCCCCGTGGATAACGTGAAGGCGGACGCGGGAAAAGCCTTCATTGCACGGGTTTGCGGGCCCTTGGCGCGGCCCCAGCGCGTTTCGCGTTTCACTCGGGTCGGGGGGCATCGCCCGGCGCGCCTTGAAATCCGTGATTTCAGGCGGCGTTGGGTGGCCGAGGGTCCGGCGCGAAACGCTTCGGCAGGTGGCTAGCCGCCCAACAGGGCGGCAGCGGCGGCGCGGGCCTCGGGCGTCACCACGTCGCCCGACAGCATGCGCGCGATCTCGTCCACCCGCGCCGCCGGCGCCAGCGCCACCACGCTGGACCGCGTCTCGCCGCCCGACACCGCCTTTTCGACCCGCCAGTGATGCTGCCCCAGCGCCGCCACCTGCGGCGAATGGGTGACCACCAGTATCTGCGCCTCGGCCGCCAGTGCCGACAGGCGCCGCCCCACCGCATCGGCGGTGGCGCCGCCGACCCCACGGTCGATCTCGTCGAATATCATCGTCAGGCCGCTGTCGCCCCGGGTCAGGCAGACCTTCAGCGCCAGCAGAAACCGGCTGAGCTCGCCCCCCGAGGCCACCTTGTTCAGCGCGCCAGACGGGGCACCGGGGTTGGTGGCTACCGTAAAGGTAACCACGTCGCGACCTTCGGGGCCCGGGTCGGCCACGGTCAGGCTGGTGGTGAAGACCGCCCGCTCCATCCGCAGGGGCGCCAGTTCGGCCGACATCTGCGCGTCAAGCTCGGCCGCCGCCGCCTTGCGCGCCCTGGTCAGCGCCAGCGCCGCCCGGTCATAGCCGGCCTCGGCCTGCGCGACCGCCTCTTGCAGTCGGGCCAGTTCCTGCGTGCCCGCGTCCAGTTGCGACAGACGGGCGCGCAGCACCACGGCATGTTCCGTCAGGGCGGCCGCCGGGACATCATGTTTGCGGGCCAGCGCGCGATAGGCGAACAGGCGTTCTTCGGCGTGTTCCAGCGCCGCCTCGTCATAGTCAAGGCTGCGCAGAAAGTCGCCGACGCCCTGTTCGGCCTCGGCCAGCGCATCCAGCGCCCGGGCCAGAGCCGCCAACGGTTCGTCAAGATCGCCGTTCGCGTCAGCAACGGCCGCGTCCAGCCAGCGCTGGGCGTCCAGCAGCGGCGCTTCGCCCCCGGCAAGGCCCAGCGCATCGTGGGCGCGCGCGATATCCTTGCGAATGCGCTCGGCCGCCTGCATGCGCCGCCGCTCGGCGTCCAGCCGGTCTTCTTCGCCACGCTCGGGGGCAAAATCGTCGATCTCGGCCACGGCGTGGCGCAGAAACTCTTCTTCCTGTCGCAGGCTTTCCAGCGCCGCCTGCGCCGCCGCCAGATCGCGCCGCGCCGCCGCCGCCGCGCGCCAGGCATCGCGCACCGCCCCCGTTGGCGCGCCCGCGAAACTGTCCAGCAACTGGCGATGCCCACGCGCGTTCAACAAACCCCGGTCGTCATGCTGGCCGTGCAATTCCACCAGCGTCTCGGACAGGCGGCGCAGAACCTCGCCGCTGCAGCGGCGGTCGTTGACAAAGGATGTCTTGCGCCCGTCGCGGCTGTTGGTGCGCCGCAGCACCAGTTCGCCGGTGTTGCCCAGACCGGCCTGGTCCAGAATGGCGCGGGCCGGGTGGTCGGCGTCCAGTTCGAACCACGCCGAAACCTCGCCGTTGTCGGCGCCCTGCCGCACCAGATCGGCGCGCCCGCGCCAGCCCAGCACGAACCCCAGCGCATCCAGCAAGATCGACTTGCCGGCCCCGGTTTCGCCGGTCAGCACGTTCAGACCGGGCTGGAAATCAAGCTGCAAACGCTCGATCAGCAGCATGTCCCGGATGTCGAGGCCGCAAAGCATGGGCTGGCGTGGCCTGTCTCAGGCCGCGCCGGGGCTCACAGCCATTCGCCCTTGATAACCTGGCGATAAACGGCGCGCAGCCAGTTGTCGCCCGCGGGTTCAAGGGTCAGGCCGCGTCCGGTCAAAAGCGCAAAGCTGTCCTGATACCAGTTGGTCGAGGCATAGTTGTGCCCCAGAATGGCGCCGGCGGTGCGGGCTTCGTCTTCGAGGCCCAGCGAAAGATAGCTTTCCACCAGCCTGTGCAGCGCCTCGGCGGTGTGGCTGGTGGTCTGAAAATCTTCGACCACAACCCGGAACCGGTTGATCGCCGCTGAATAATGCCCGCGCTTGAGGTAATAGCGCCCGATCTCCATTTCCTTGCCGGCCAGATGGTCAAAGGCCAGATCGAATTTCAGAATCGACGAACGGGCATATTCGCTGTCGGGATAGCGCTCGATCACCGCGCGCAGCGCCTGCAACGCCTGAAAGGTCAGCCCCTGGTCGCGGCCGACATCGTCGATCTGATCGTAATAGCTGAGCGCCAGCAGATACTGGGCGTAGGCCGCGTCATCCTCGGCGGGATAGAAATCGATATAGCGCTGGGCGCTGGCACGGCTGTTTTCATAGTCCTCGTCGCGGTGATAGCTGTAGGCCTGCATGATCAGCGCGCGGCGTGCCCAGTCGGAATAGGGGTAAAGACGCTCGACCTCGCCAAAGAACTTGGCGGCCTCGGTCGGCTTTTCGTCCGCAAGCTGGAACTCGGCCTTCTTGTAGATTTCCTCGGCCGAAAAGCTTTCAAGCGGCGCATCGCGGCTGCCCAGAGCGTCGCCACAGGCGGACAAAAGCAACAGCGACACCACCGCCAGCGGGGCGGCAAGCCGGAATCGTGACCTCAAGATCGGTTCTGCGCGCATCTGACCCCCGGGAATGCCGCTGGCAAGGATAATCGAATCCCACCGAACGGGCAGTTCGAGCCTTGAATTAGCACATAACTTTTCGGGGCAAAACGCCTTTACAGCGATTTCAGAGACCGGGTCTCAGTGCAACGTCGGGGCGTGCGCGCGGTTCAGCCCGACACCGGGCAGCCGCGCCGTGACGGCAGCATCGCAGGTTTCCATCCGAAAGGCGCCCGGGGTCGCGAAAAGCTGGCGCAACAACTGGTTGGTCAGCGCATGTCCGGCCCGGTGGCCGGTATAGCGCGCCAGCATCGGCGCACCCGCCAGCGCCAGATCTCCCAACGCGTCCAGCATCTTGTGGCGCACGGCTTCGTCGGCATGGCGCAGCCCGCCGGGGCTGAGCACGCGCGGCCCGTCGATGACCACCGCGTTTTCCAGCGTCCCGCCCAGCGCCAGCCCGTTGGCCCGCATGGTGTCGACGTCGCAACTGCGGCAGAAGGTGCGGCTGTCGCACAGTTCGTGCACGAAACTGCCGTTGGCCATATTCAGGCGCTTTTCCTGCCGCCCGATCGCGGCATCGTCAAAGTCGATCTGAAAGTCGATCTCAAGCTCGTCCGCCGGGTCAAGCCGCGCCCAGGCCGCGCCGCTTTGCACCGTGACCGGACGCAACACCCGAATGGCGCGCACCTGCCGACCCTGCCGTCTCAGCCCGCGCCCAAGGATGCCCGACACAAAAGGCGCGGCCGATCCGTCAAGAATCGGCACTTCCGGCCCGTCGATTTCGATCAGGGCGTTATGCAGCCCACAGCCCGAAAGCGCCGCCATCAGATGTTCGACCGTCGACACCGATGCGCCGGCCGCGTTTTCCAGCCGGGTGCAAAGCTGCGACTGGGCCACGCAATCCCAGCGGGCCGGGATCAGGGCGTCGGTGCTGTCAAGATCACAGCGGCGGAACCAGACGCCATATTCGGCCGCAACCGGCCGAAGGACGGCACGGGCGGGTTTTCCGCTGTGCAATCCGACGCCATTGAAGGCGACAGGCGACTTGATCGTCGTTTGCATGTTGCTCCGCAGCCAGCTTGTCGCGCCCGCCCCAACGAGCCGCGACCATCCCCAAGGTCTGACAATGGCCTAACGGGAACAGAGGGTTATCCACAACTCAAAGATTGCAACTGACTGAAACATGCGCCCGCAGGCCGTGCGGAATCCCGCCGGATACACAAGATGTTGTAAGATTCCGTGAACGCAGACCAATTCAGGCCGGCGGATGCCGGCCCAAATCGCAGAGAATGTGACCGCTCAGTTGGCCTGACGCCGCAGGAAGGCGGGAATCTCGATACGCTCCTGCTCGGCCGACAGTTCGGGATCGTCGTCATAGACATTGTGCGCACGGGGCTGTTGCCGGCGCAGTTGCGGCTCGGCCGCCGGGCGCGTTTCGGGTGCCTGATCGCCCGGACCGCCGGTCATGCGGCCGATCAGCGAATTGATGCCAAAGCGCGGACGCTCGGTCTGTGGCTCCAACCGCTCGACATTGCCGCGCCGGGCCGGCGCACCACCTGGTTGCGGCGCGTTCGGCACCTTCTGCACGGCGGCGCGCAGGCGCGCCAGCGCCTCGGGCGACGGCGTGCCGGGGGCCGGCGCGCGGGGCGCAACAAAGTCGTCGCGGAACGGTTCGGCTTCCAGACTTTCGGCCTGTGCGGCCGGGGCCGGCCGATAGGCTGGCGGCGGCAGGTCGTCAAAGCGGCTGTCGTCGGCGAACAGGTCTTCGGCCTGTTCCTCGGCGGCGGCAACCTGCGGGTCGAGATCGTCGAAAAAGTCCGGGTCGGGGCCGGTGACCGCCGCTTCGTCAAACGACGGCGCGGCAAACTCGGGCGCGGCGGCGGCGCTGGGGGCGTGGCCGGCACCCGCCATCGACCGGCGCGGCATCGGCGGCGCCTGTTCCACCACCGAGGCATCGATACCGGTGGCAACCACACTGACGCGCATGCGCCCGTCCAGCGTTTCATCAAGGGTCGAGCCAACGATGATGTTGGCATCGGGGTCGACCTTTTCGCGGATGGCGTTGGCGGCCTCGTCCAGTTCGAACAGCGTCAGGTCATGGCCGCCGGTGATGTTGATCAGCACGCCCTTGGCACCGTTCAGGCTGATTTCGTCCAGCAGCGGGTTGGCGATGGCCTTTTCCGCGGCGGCGCGGGCGCGATCTTCGCCCTCGGCCTCGCCGGTGCCCATCATGGCCTTGCCCATCTCGTCCATGACCGCGCGCACGTCGGCGAAATCGAGGTTGATCAGCCCCGGGCGCACCATCAGGTCGGTCACGCCCTTGACGCCCTGATACAGCACGTCGTCGGCCATGGCGAAGGCTTCGGTAAAGGTGGTCTTTTCGTTGGCCAGCCGGAACAGGTTCTGGTTGGGGATGATGATCAGCGTGTCGACCATCTTTTGCAGCGCGTCGACGCCGTCTTCAGCCTGGCGCATGCGCTTGCCGCCTTCGAACTGGAAGGGCTTGGTCACCACGCCGACCGTCAGCACCCCCAGTTCGCGCGCCGCCTGCGCGATGATCGGCGCGGCCCCGGTGCCGGTGCCTCCGCCCATGCCGGCGGTGATAAAGCACATATGCGCCCCGGCAAGATGGTTGACGATTTCCTCGATGGTCTCTTCCGCGGCGGCCGCGCCAACCGAGGGCCGCGCCCCCGCACCCAGACCTTCGGTGACCTTCACGCCCATCTGGATCTTGGTTTGCGATGTCGACTGGGCAAGCGCCTGAGCGTCGGTATTCGCAACGACGAAATCGACCCCGTCAAGATGCTGCTCGATCATGTTGTTGACGGCGTTGCCGCCAGCGCCGCCAACACCGAAAACCGTGATACGCGGCTTCAGGTCTGCCGGCTTGGGCATCATCAGATTCAGAGTCATCGTTGTGTCCGCCTGTATTTCCAATTGTGCTTGGTCGACCCGCCTCTGCGTAGGGCGGCTTGCTCGTGCCTGTGGAAAACCTACAGGCTTGCCGCTGCCGCGTCACTCAAAAAACGGGCAGAGCACACAAAATGTGGTGATTTCCCGGCGAAACGCCGCCAAGCCTTGGTAGGTTTCGCCCGGTTTCCGCCCCCCCGGGCCACCGGACACGCGCGCGCCGTCCCGGTGCCGGTCGGCGGCATTCGGTGTGGCGCCCGGCCGTCGGTGAACGCCGCTGATGGCCCGGCTGCGGGCGCCGGCCGGGCGGCGCGGTGCCGCGCGCGGCTACCAGTTGTCCTTGAACCAGCGCACCGCACGGCGCAGCGACCGCACCGGATAGGCGTTGGCGGGGATGTCGAAATCCCACCATTCGTCCTGCGGATGGGCCGCGAACAGGCACAGGCCGACGGCGGCGGAAAACCCCGCGCCCGAGGCCGCCTGCGGCAGCCCCTGCACCCGCATCGGGCGGCCGATGCGCACCTGTTGCCCCAAGATGCGCGGCGCCAGCGCGTCAAGCCCCGGCAACTGGCTGTTGCCGCCGGTCAGCACGATCTGCTGGCTGGGCAGCGAATCGAACCCGGCCACGTCCAGCCGGGCGCGCACATCTTCCAGAATCTCCTCGACCCGGGGGCGGATGATGCCGATCAGCTCGGCCCGGCTGACGGCGCGGCGATCAAGCTCCCAGTCGCCGGTTTCGCCACCCAGCTCGATCATGTCGCGGTCGTCCATCGAGGTCGCCATCAGCCCGCCGTGAATGGTCTTGATACGCTCGGCCGTGGCGGTGGGAACCTGCAGCGCCTTTGATATGTCGGCCGTCACATGGTCGCCGCCCATGCCCAGGCTGTCGGCATAGATCATGTGTTTCTTGATGAAGATCGACAGCCCCGTGGTGCCGCCGCCCATGTCGATGCAGGCGGCCCCCAGTTCCTGTTCATCCTCGACCAGGCTGGAAACGCCGCTGGCATAGGCGGACGACGCCAGCCCGGCCAGTTCCAGATCGCAGCGCTTCACGCATTGCAGGACGTTGGCGATGACGCTGCCGTCGATGGTCAGAATATGCATGTCGCAGGACAGCCGGTTGCCGATCTGGCCCAGCGGGTCGGCCATGCCGGTGCGGTGGTCGATGGCGAAATTCACCGGCTGGGCGTGCAGCACCTCGCGGCCGGCGCCATAGTCGGGCGCGTCGGTGGCCGCCATTACCCGGGCCACGTCGTGTTTGTCGATCGCCGCGCCGTCAAGGTCGACCGACCCGGCCAGCCCATAAGACCGCGGCCCGCCGCCCGAGATGCAGGCGATCACGTGATCGACACGCAGGCCGGCCATCTTCTGGGCCGCCTGCACGGCGGTGCGGATGCCGCGCTCGGTCTCCTGCATCGAATCCACGCGCCCGAACCGAACCCCGCGCGACCGCGTGGTGGCCGCCCCGATCACCCGGTATTCGCTTTGCCCCGCCAGCGACCCCACGCCGTCGCCGTCGATGGGGCGGTCGGCGCCGTCAAAGCGCAGCACCAGGCAGGCGATCTTGGCGCTTCCGACATCCAGAATGGCGATCACGCCACGCTGCATCGCGGCCCTGCGCATGGCGCGCATGGCGCGCTGACTTTGGTAAAGGGCGGTCATTGGCTTGCTCTTGTCTGTTCGATGTCGCGGATGTGGCGCAACTCACCGGTTGCGGGTGCGGCCAAAAGGATGGTCGGGCGCACGGGATTGCGCATGTCCACATGCACGATGTCCCGGGCGAGAATGTCCTGGGCCCGGTCCAGCGCCAGAACCTGCTCGAGCGCGGGTATCGGGTCACTCTCGGGCAAAAGGATGCGCTGGTCGCGGTCAAGCACAAGGTCCCAGCGGCGGTTGCCGACCCGGGTCAGCCCGCGCAGGCGCGGACGCACCGGCCCGGCCGCCGCCATGATCGCCAGCGCTTCGGGCACCGCTTGATTGGCGCCCTCACCGGCGATCAGCGGCAGATCGGGGCGGTCGACCCGCGCCGCGACCGCGGTCACGCGAAAGCCGTCGCCGTCCAAAAGCTCGATCCCGTCGCGTTCGCGCCAGACCACAAGCGGAAGCCGCTCGACCACCGAAACCTGCAGCACGCCGCCGGTCACGATCTGCAGCGCGGCGGCGGCAACCGGATCAAGGCCGGCCACGGATTTCTGCATCACCGGCAGGTCGAGATCGAAGGACGAAACCGGGAAGTCGACCGGCAGTATCTCGCGTATATCCTGTGTCAGTTCGGCCGAGGCACCCTCGATCACCATGGCATGCACCATGAATTCGGGCCGGTTCTGAACCGAGCGCTGAATCTCGTCGACCCAGTCGGCCATGCTCTGGCGCCGCTCGACATCGGAAAACAGCGCCATCCCCAACAGCAGCGCCGCCCCGGCCGGCAGCCCGGTGCGCAGGAACAGCCGGAAAAGCGGCGTCAGATACAGCCGCTGCGCCCGATAGGCCAGCCGCGACGGGGCCGGGTCGCGCCCGGCGGGACGTTCGGCCCTTAGCGTTCGCATCCGGCATCCTTCACGATCCAGCGGCAAAGGGCGCCAAAGCCGATGCCGCAATGCGCGGCCTGTTCCGGGGCCAGCGACGTGGGCGTCATTCCGGGCTGGGTGTTGGTTTCCAGCAGGATCAGGCCGTCGACGCCGCGCGCCTCGTCCCAGCGGAAATCGGTGCGGCTGAGCCCACGGCAGCCCAGCGCGTCATGGGCGCGGCGGGCATAGTCAAGGCAGGCCGCCTGCACCTCGGGCGGGATGTCGGCCGGAACCACATGGCGCGAGCCGCCGGCGCGATATTTGGCGTCATAGTCATACCAGCCGGTTGTCAGGATATCGGTGACCGCCAGCGCACGGTCACCTAGGACCGAGCTTGTCAGTTCGCGCCCCGGCGCAAAGCGTTCGACCATCACGGTATCGGGCATCTCGGGGCCCAGTTGCGGCGGGCCGTTCGACGCCGCGCGCACAAGATAGACGCCAACCGACGACCCTTCGTTGACCGGTTTGACCACATAGGGCGGGTCCATCACATGCGCCTTGCGCACCTCGGCCGCCTTGGCCAGTCGCGACGCCACCACCGGCAGACCGGCCTTGCGAAAGGCGTCTTTCGACCGCTCCTTGTCCATGGCCATCGCCGACGACAGCACCCCCGAATGGGTATAGGCGATGCCCATCCATTCCAGCATGCCCTGCACGCAGCCATCTTCGCCCCAGCGCCCGTGCAGCGCATTGAAGGCAATGTCGGGGGAAATGTCGGCAAGGCGCGCGCAAAGATCGGGGCCGGCGTCGACCTCGACCACGTCATACCCCTCGTCCCGCAGTGCGGCCGCGCATTCGCGCCCCGAGGACAGCGACACCTCGCGCTCAGCCGAGGGGCCGCCCATCAATACCGCAACTGTCGGGGCTGTCCTGCTCGACTTGCCCGCCACTGGTGCCTCGTCCGCCCGTTATCGGGCCTGTTCTTATGGTTTCGGGGCCGGTTCACCGACCCGCATGATCTCCCACTCTAGCGATATTCCTGCGCTTTGGAATACTTTATCACGCACCTCTTCGCCCAAACCTTCCAGATCGGCGGCCGAGGCGCCGCCTGCGTTGACCAGAAAGTTCGAATGCTTGGGCGACATGATGGCGCCGCCCCGCGTCGCGCCGCGCA
>Ga0114932_10004385_pt1 | contig 13230 bp, 17 predicted proteins | sample 2SBtaG_2_FD_87286 | JGI IMG/M metagenome (GOLD analysis project Ga0114932, IMG submission 87286) | Deep subsurface microbial communities from Kolumbo volcano to uncover new lineages of life (NeLLi) - 2SBTROV12_ACTIVE470 metaG | ecosystem: Environmental > Aquatic > Marine > Volcanic ...
GCGACTTTCTCCTTCAACAAAACGCTTCATTAATTTTCTCGCCTCTATTACGATAACAATGCAATAAATATAACATTGCTTAGTAATATTGACGACTCTGCGTTTTCACACAGTCTGGGCCGAAAGCGGTCAATAATCCCGCATGTGAAAACCGATTTTTGGGGTCGGTTATCCAGCGAAAAAATTTCTACCCAGAAGTTTGAAAATGTTGTACGGCAAAAAGGATGTTGACCTATCCCCTCCCACGTGTTAATTCGCCTCCTCAACATTCATGCCCCGAAGGGGTAGGAGTGGGGGAAAAAATATTGCGCTACTGGAGTCGATTAGATATGATCCACAGATCAATAAATTAAAGAAGAGTCTAATCATGCGGAAAATTCGTTTTGAAAAAGAAAATCGGACCATTGAGGTGGAAGAAGGAGAAAATCTCCGCGAAGCCGCAATTCGAAATAAGTTCAGTATCTATCCACACGTCACAAAAATACTCAACTGTCGGGGTCGTGGTTTATGCACGGCCTGCACCGTACAGGTTTTATCCGGCAAGCTGGAACCCAGGAATGAGACCGAAACCGATAAACTGGGCAAGAAACCCGATGATTTTCGCATGGCTTGTCAGGTTTCCGTCACGGATGATCTCGTGGTTCGCACCAACCCCTGATTCCTGCCATAAAATCCGTCAAAACCATTTGACAACGAATCCCGAACCCCCCAAAATACTCCATGTCTCCACTTGAAAAAGAACAATTGGATGAAATCCATAAGCACGCGGAGGAAGAATATCCTGACGAGTGTTGTGGAATTGTGGTCGGTAATCCAGACCATAATAATGATAATATTGTCTATCGGTGTGAAAACATCCAAAACAAGCTGCACGAAAAAGATCCCGAAAACTTTACCCGGGACGCCCGTACAGCGTATAATATAAGTGCATTAGAGCTACAGAAGCTTTTAAGCGAGGCAAGTTCGAAGGGCCGGGTTTTTAAGGTGTTATATCATTCCCACCCCGAACACGATGCCTATTTTTCGGAAGAAGATACCAGAATGGCCCTGTTCGATGGAGAGTCTCCCATTTATCCAGGCACCCAGTATCTGGTCGTTTCCGTTTATAGTGAAAAAGTCCGGGATCAGGCATTATTTGGCTGGGACCCGGAAACAAAAACTTTTGAACGAAATCCTATATAATTCGGGAATTCGTTAAGTCTGGAGATATTTTTATGGCGCTGTTAATCAATGAAGATTGTGTTAACTGTGGCGTTTGTGAACCCGAATGCCCCAATGAAGCAATTTCAGAAGGCGATGACATTTTCGTTATCGAATGGGAAAGCTGTACGGAATGTGTGGGTTGGTACGAAGAAGCACAATGTGTGGAAGTGTGCCCTGTGGACTGTATTCCAAAAGACCCCGAACATGTAGAATCTAAAGAGGAACTTTTGGAAAAAAAAGAACGGCTCGTCAACGGCGGCTAAAGAGCAACATGCCGAATCACGGTATTGAATGGAATCTATGAAAGAAGAAGTCGAAGAAGTGCTCGAAACCCTGCGGCCCATGCTAATGCAGGACGGAGGCAATGTGGAATTGGTAGACATAGACGATGGCGTGGTCAAATTGCGTCTGGTAGGCTCTTGTAGTTCCTGCTCCAGTTCCACCATGACTCTAAAAATGGGGATCGAAAAAGCACTTAAAAAAGCCATTCCCATGGTACGCTGTATAGAGCAAGTCGAATAGCTTCGCTTAAAAATTGAACACCGTTTTATTACCCCGCTTTGTTTTCACCATACAGACCATTTGTGAATATCCCGATCTATAAAAAATTTTCATTAGCCTTAGCCAGCCTGGCTTTGTTTTTGGTTGTTAACAGCGTTGCTTCTGCACAAATTGAAGAAGGCGTTGACGCTCCCAACTTCACCTTAAAAAACCTGGAAGGAAAGGAAGTCAGCCTCAGCGAATTTCGTGGCAAATATGTTCTGGTAAATTTCTGGGCTACCTGGTGTGGTCCCTGCAAAATAGAAATGCCTTCTTTGGAAGCTTTGTATCAAAGATTCAAAAATAAAAACTTTGCAATGCTGGCCATCTCAAACGATATGTTTGGTGCAACTGTTGTAAAACCTTTTGTGAAAGCCAATAAATTCACCTTCCCCGTCCTTCTCGACCAACGTCTAAAAGCCAGCAACGGATTTGGCGTGGTCAGCCTTCCCTCTACATTTATGATCGACCCAAAGGGAAAAATTATCGGAGCCCTTTTTGGCGCAGAAGACTGGGCCACACCCAGCAATATTCTTTATTTTGAAAACCTACTCAAGTAAAGGATAAGCCATTGCTTCATCGCCTGAAATTTTTTCTATGTACGCTCGTAGTTTTCTTCCTACCCTTATCAGGTTGGGCTCAGTCCCCGGCCGATTATTCGCTGGAAGGCGAGATGATTCATATTCCTTCCGGACATTTTATTTTTGGCACTAACAAAAAAGACGAAGCTGCCGAAGCACTATCATTGGGAATTCCTAAACCGTGGTATGCAGATGAAACTCCCCGACAAAAAATTTTCCTAAAAGGATTTTATATCGATTCATTTGAAGTTACGAACGAACGTTATAAAAAATATATTGAAAATTTAGGAGCCGTCCCTCCAGGAAACTGGAAAAATAATACTTTCCCGGAAGGAAAAGACAAAGAGCCCGTGACATGGGTGACCTGGTTTGATGCCGCTAACTTTTGCCAATGGGCAGAAAAAATGTTGCCCACCGAAAAACAATGGGAACGAGCTGCAAAAGGTACCGAAGGCAATGAATACCCCTGGGGAAACGAGTACCAATCCGATATCGCGAATCTTTCCAACCGTGCAGGCAGCAAGAATAAACCTGTGGTGGTAGGAAGCTTCCCAAAATCCACAACCAAAGAAGGAATACACGACCTGGTTGGGAACGTTTGGGAGTGGGTGAATGATGACTATAAACCTTATAAAGGCAGCACCTATAAAAATGACTATTACGATTCCGGATATAAAATCTTACGCGGCCACTCCGCAAGTGATATAGGTCATTTTCCAGGTGCCATGTATGCCAATGCCATAAAAATGTTTGCACGCAGTGGCTACAGGCAATTCGCAAATCCAGATGAACCTGGACCCGATGTTGGGTTTCGCTGCGTAAGTGAAAACAAACCTGCGAAAACAGGTTTGTCTTTTTCAAGCCCACCCGCTACAACAGGCTCTACTATTTCAACCAGCGCCAATGAAAAACCTTCGCCCTTGGATTCAACATCTGAAAATAAGGCTTCGTTCAATCCGTTTGCTCCAAAGTCCAATCTTCCTGAGTCAGGAATTCTCGTCCTAACGCTTCTTGCATTTATTGCGGGTGTCTTCAGTTTTTTATCACCCTGCACCTTACCCATCCTGCCCGCTTATTTTGCCGTGACAGCACAAACCGACCGGGCGCGCATGGGCATGATGTCTCTCGCTTTCTTTTTCGGACTCGCCAGTCTGTTCGTTGCCATGGGGGCATCTGCCAGCGCATTGGGTCAATTGTTGCGCGACTATATGTTTCAGATTTCGCAGATCGGCGGGGGAATTGTGGTCGTATTTGGAATCATGACTTTATTTGGAAAAGGGTTTTCCGGAGCCAGTTTTCAGGGAAAACCAGCATCCACGTTTATTGGATTCTTCCTTTTCGGTGCCACCTTCGCCCTGGGTTGGACGCCATGCGTTGGCCCCATCCTTTCGAGTATCCTCATGCTGGCGGCTTCTGAAAAAACCGTATTGCAGGGAATGAACCTTTTATTCTTTTATGCGGTGGGGCTCGGGCTGCCTCTGATTCTGGTTGCCACCTTATGCGGCAACCTGCCTAAAGACGGAATGTTCTGGACCCTGCTACGAGGAAAAGGCTGGGATATTCCCATCGGCGGGAAAACTATCTTCCTCCACACTACCAACCTGTTCAGTGGAATTTTGTTGATTGTACTAGGAATCGTTCTTGCCACCGGCTACATGACCTATGTCAACAGCCTCATCCCCATCGAAATTCAACTCTGGTTTAGTGAGTTCGAAGAAGGCGTCCTCCACTGGTTCACCCACTAGCACCCCTGCGGGGCAACACAAAAACCTAAAAGCCCGCAGACATAGCTTTTTTCCGTTTTCTTCCAGGTAAAAGACAAGATAACCCATTGTAAAATTGAACTAAATTTTGTTAGAATATAAGAAACCTTAAATTTAAAATGAGCTATGAAATTTATCACTAAAATTTTAATACTCTCGATACTACTCCTTCCTGCTTGCTCGGGAGTAGGTTCGGTCACCAAAAAGCGATACGCGAATTCTGAAAATACGATTGTCCTTGTAGATATGACAAGGCGAAATTTTGATTTGCAGGATGCCGGTTCGCAATTGCAGGGTGCAATTGAAGAAGCAATGGTAGACACCAGTTATGCCCTGGCAGGAGAAAGTGCCCGCTACCGTCTGAAGTTTAAAGTTCTCAAATTCGATGGGGGCAACCGTGCAATACGCATTGCAAGCATGGGATTTGCTGACTCGGCTAAATCCGAACTAAGGGTCAAGGTCGCACTTTTTGATGGTCGCCAAATGGTTGGGGCCTGGGAAATTCAATCCTGGGTAAAAGGCGGCCCCACCGGCGGCACCGAAGAAAAATTGTTTGAGCGCGCAGCCAAAGAAATCACCAGTCACCTTCGAGGCGACTTCTAAGTTTTACTCCCCCTTCTTTCTTTTCTTCAATTCACATCTTTCGCGCAACGAAATCCAATAAAATTTAATTTAGACTCCGGTTTCATCCAGTTTCTATAATAGGTAGGTGAAAATTTTATGGTGATATGAGTCTGTAGCAATCCACCGCGTATAATTTTAAATTGATCGCGTTCGCTTTCATGCTGCCCCGCATAAGTATAATCTTCACCAATCCATTCCCAAACGTTATGCCCCATCCCATAAACACCGTAGGGGCTAATCCATTCCTTTCTTTTGTTTACCGGCTCCGACATGAAACCTGAGAACCCATTATTAGGGTGATCGACAAAAATTCTCCACGGCCATTTTCTTCCATCGGTTCCTCTCGCAGCTTTTTCCCATTCGATTTCGGTTGGCAACCTCTTGCCGTTTGCCTTGCAATAATCCAAAGACTCGGAATAGGAAACATGCGTAATTGGGTAAAGCGCTGACTTAGGAGAAAATTTATGCTGTGGTTGAAACGTTTTGTATTTTTCGTGACTGACCTCGTAGCGATCAATGAGATAGGCACTGGAAGATACGCTTTTCCCCAATCGTGTTCTCGGTTCTTCTTCATGTCCCATAATAAAATCCCCCGCTGGAATATAAATCATCTCTTCAGGAACCTGAACCCCAGAAGGAACCTTTACCTCTATTTGTACCACTTCATAAGAATCGCAAGCGAAAAGGAATAAGGAAAGTAGGATTAAAGTAAAAAGCTTCACCATGTTGATTGGATTCAGGACATTGACCTATTTGGTCCCGCGCCTAGCGGTCGAAGAAATGGAAGACCTCACCTCCGTTTATTGGCAGAGGTTTTTTATTAAAGTCGAGAGGATGATCAATACCCGGTTGAATGGTTCCATCTACAGAGTAGGGACCGCTGTTAGACCAATAGTTCCTTTTACGGGTATCCAGGAATTTGATGCTGGTGATGTATTTGATATTTTTATAACCATATTTAAATGGCGCGATCAATCGCAACGGGTAACCATGATCTTTACTCAAAGACTTTCCGTTCATACGTAGAACAAACAACACTCGCGGACGCAGCAACTCTTCCACAGAAAAACTTTCATAATAGGAATCGGCCGACTGGAGATATACAAATTTTGCGGCAGGGTCAGGTTGAACTTTTTTTACTAATTCCGAAAATTTGAAACCCTCCCATACAGCTTTCGCTGACCAGCATTCGACGCACTTGAGACGGGAAACCTGAGAGACCATTTTGAAACCAAACAAATCTTCATAGCCAAGCCCGATGGGATTCTTCACCATGCCGCCGACGGCAAGCCCCCAATTGTTCATATCTACCCCTAAAAAAGGGTTTGCACTGCGAATATGAAAACCGGGAACATCACGATTTTGTATGTACTGTTTAGGAACGTTTTTATCGTTACGAAAGTCATCTTTGGCAGAAACACGACCGGGGAGCAAGGTGGAAAGACCGGCAAAAGAGATGAGCCTTAAAAAATCACGTCGCAAAAACCCTTTTTTACTTTCAACCGCATTTGGATTTTTGTTGTCATTTTTCATGGTTTTATTTCATTCTATCTCAATCCCAGAACATCCTGCATGTCGTAAACACCTTTGGGCTGGTCAAGAATCCATTGCGCCGCGCGGATAGAACCACGAGCGAAGGTTTGCCTGCTCTGAGCACGGTGGAAAATTTCAAAATTTTCACCCATGCCGCCAAACAAAACACGATGCTCTCCAATTATATCCCCTGCGCGTACCGTATGAATACCAATTTCCTTGGCGGTACGTTCAGTGATGCCCTGCCTTCCATAAACCCCCACCTCATTGAGATCGCGATTTAGAGAATCGGCAACGATTTCAGAGATGCGAACAGCAGTGCCGCTGGGAGCATCTTTCTTAAACTTATGGTGAGCTTCAACAATTTCCACATCATAATCATCACCTAAAACACGCGCCGCATCAGCGACCAGTTTGAATAAAACGTTAACGCCAATACTCATATTGGGCGCGACGACCAATGATATTTTTTTGGAGATTTCTGCAATTTCATTTTTTTGTTCTGGAGAAAACCCCGTCGTGCCGACCACCACTGACTTTCCACTTTCCGCAGCAGCGTTGAGGGTGAACATGCTCGAAGCCGGAGTAGTGAAGTCAATGGCCACATCACAGGATGCGAGAGCCATTGCAGGGTCATCCACAATGGAAATCCCTTTATTGCCAATGCCTGCCACTTCGCCAGCGTCCTGGCCTATTAAATCACTGCCCGCGCGTTCGGTTCCGCCACCCAGTTCAACACCATCAGTGTCTTCAATACACTCGGCAATGGTCTTGCCCATTCGCCCTGCAATTCCAATAACTAAAATTTTTGTCAACTTAATTGCTCCCGTTACATATAAAAATACATATTACACCAGCTCCTCTTTTAGAAAGGAGGGGGATTTTTTTAACTCCAGTCTGCCAAAATTGCGATTCAAGCCAGCGAGTATTCTGCAAGAACAGATTTCAATGCTGACAGATTGTCGTCAGACGGAGGACAAAGCGGCGCACGAAACTCGTTGTCGATGCGACCCATAATTGCAAGTGCCGCTTTGACAGGGATCGGGTTCGTCTCGACAAACATGATATCGTTGAGCTTCATCAATTCATAATGCACAGCTCGAGCAGTTTCCATATCCCCTCCCAGTGCCGCCTTGCACAGACTGGCGAACTTATCGGGAACCAGATTGGCAGTAACCGATATCACCCCCTTGCCACCCAAAGCCAGTATCGGCCAGGTGAGCGCATCTTCTCCCGAAATAACTTCAAAATCTGGACCGCAAGATTGAATGATTTCACTAACCTGAACCAGATTGCCGGAAGCTTCTTTAATGCCCACAATATTTTCAATTTTAGAAAGCCGCACCACCGTCGCCGGTAACATATTGATCGATGTTCGACTCGGAACATTATAAAGAATGATCGGCAGCTTGGTTTCTTTAGCAACTGCGGAGAAATGCTGATACAAACCTTCCTGGGTCGGTTTATTGTAGTAGGGCGTTATCAACAAGGCACCATCTGCTCCCAGCTGTTGCGCTCTCAATGTCAACTCGATGGCTTCGTGCGTGGCATTCGAACCAGTACCCGCAAGCACAGGCACCCTGCCTTCACAAGTATTAACCGCTATACGAATGACCTCCTCGTGTTCCCCATGGTCCAGTGTGGCAGACTCCCCTGTGGTACCACAGGGAACAATACCATTGGTGCCATTTTCAATGTGAAACTCGATCAACGCTTTAAGAGCCTTCGCATCCACCTTGCCGTTTTTAAACGGGGTTACTATTGCAACATAAGATCCTTCAAACATAATTTTTTTTAAACCGGAAGGGTTATTAATATTCGCCAAGCGTTCCTTCAAAAGCTATGCGGGTGAGTCCTTCAAGATAAACATCCGATCCATTAGCGGGATCAAAGTCCACTTTCAAAATCTCGCCACCCCGCGTTTCAACTTTAACAGGAGGAGTCACTAAATTTTTGTAAGATGAAAGTAAAGCCGAAGCTACCGTGCCGGTGCCACAAGCTAACGTCTCATCTTCGACCCCGCGCTCGTAAGTGCGGATCTTCAAATCATGGTCGCCAATCTTCTCGACAAAATTCACATTAGTGCCTGAGGGAGCAAACACATCATGGAAGCGGATTCCATTGCCCACTTCTTTCACATTTACATTTTCAACATTATCAGAATAAATGATTGCATGCGGCACACCGGTGTTGAGGCTGTCGATCTGATAACTCGAGCCATTGAGCTCCGCAACAATATCTTGCTTTAAGTTTTCAGGTGCAGTTAGCTTGACCCGCACATTGGCCCCATCGACTTTTGCCGCAATGATTCCCGCGACGGTTTCAAGTGTCAACTCATCAGAGGCAATTGCGTTTTCCACCGCATAACGCGCAACACAACGTCCGCCATTTCCACACATCTCAGCAGAGGAGCCATCGTCGTTATAGAAATCCCATTTGATATCGGCCTTGTCGGAATTTTCGACAAAAATCACACCATCGGCACCGATAGACATTTTGCGATCGCAGACCCGTTTAACGAAATCAACCTTTTTCGAGTCGTCCATCACCGGCACACGGTTGTCAATAATGATAAAATCGTTACCGCTACCACTCATTTTTGTGAATTGAATTGCCATACGCTGCTTTGCAGCCTTTCGTAAAAAATTGCTAAATATCTGTGTTAGTTATAATTTAGATGCAAAATCCCCTGAGGAGATTCCCCAATTTGAATTTCAATCAGGCAGGCCCATCAATTCTATCACCCGCTACTTCTTGAGGCAATACCGCCTCTTTTTCGCATATTTTCCATTTACATTTTTGCCAATAAGGATTCGTACAATTCGAGCATATTGTCTGCGGCTTTTTCCCATGAAAATTTCTCCCGAACCGCAGATTTTGCTGATTTTGCCATGTTTTCCGCACTTGGTGGATCTTCCAGAGCAGCAAGAATAGCCTCAGTCAAGGACGAAGAATCGTTAACCGGCACCAGTCGTCCAGTCACACCCTCTTCAATATTTTCTGGGACGGCGCCCGCGCGCGCAGCAATGACCGGAAGCCCCGCCGCCATGGCTTCGACCACCGACAACCCAAAACTTTCGATCCGCGACGGAAAAACGCCAATACTGCTTTGGGCCACCCGTTTTTGAATTTCTCGATCACTCAACCAACCTGTAAATTCCACATTGCTTGAGAGACCTAGATCAGCCGCCAGAGTTTTATATTCCTGCAATCGATTGCCTTCGCCAACCAAAGTGAGTTTGATGTCGGGTTTTTTCGAAACCATCTTTGTTAAGGAATCAAAAAGTTCCGGTAGACCTTTTTCCTCTTCCACCCGACCCCAGAATAAAATTCGGTTCGGATCAACGTGATTCCTTTCCACTTCAAACCACGAACTTTCAATACCGGGTGGAATCACTTTCACCCGATCAGCACTGACAGAGCCCAATCCTTTCACAATAAGATCGTTGGAAAATTTGCTGAACGCCACGATATGGTTGGCTTCCATCATCGCTTGTCGCAATAAATAAGTGTTGATACTTTTTAAAAACCGAATCGGATTGAGCATACCCCCCACCATACCTATGGTCGGGATATTCGGAGCGTGCGATGTGAACACATAGGCCGCCTTTATTCTCGCCGCAATATTTCCCACAGCATAAGATTCCTCTGCATTGCCGTGGATAACATCAAATTTTTCTTTTCTTGCTAATGGGGCCAGCACCTTCGGGTAGGAAAAAATATTTAAATTGACTGTCGCCAAATCGTGATGCTGGGCCCAATGGACTTTATAAGGAACTTCATCATCAAAATTTTCATGAGGATATTTCGAATACAAAGCGTGCACCTCGTGACCCTTGTCAGATAGCGCACAGGCAAGGTGATGCACTGCAAGCTGACCACCGCCTTTAAACGCCGACCATGGCGAAGAATTAATTGTCAGACAAATTTTCAATGGAGAATCTCTCAGCGATACGCTGGATTGAAAAGAAATACACAAACGGATTATATCATCAAAATATTTTATATTTTACTAGACAGACTCGTGGCTTCGCCACATAGTAACTTGTCGTTGTTATTTTTTTCCTGATTTCTATGGAAGCTTCGTGGTCCGTTTAAAAAAACGGCCATCAATGATGGTCAAACCCAGCCAGATAACGGCCATTCCCAGAAAATGCCGGTCCTCAAGGGCCTCGTTTAAAAACAGGGAACCCAGAATAATCGCACTAATCGGGATTAAAAAAGTAACCAGGCTAATGTTCACAGCCCCGGCGGTTGCTAAAATTCGATAGTATAGAATAAAAGCAATCGCTGTAGATAAAACCCCCAAACCCAAAATAGCTGCCCATGTTGTGGAGTTTGGAAAAGGCAATGTCCAGGGTGAATCAATCAACAAAACTATTGGGAAAAGTACAACCGTTGATGCTGTCAGTTGGCCTGTAGCTGCAATAATGGGATCAATGCCCAACGAGTTAAACCTTCTTCCATAAACTATTGCGAAGCCATACAAAAACGCTGCACCTAAAACTGCAAGTTGGGCCAATGTATTTACACTGGCCCCTTCCACAATATCGAGACCTACAATCAGGGTTACCCCAAAAAATCCTATAACAAGACCGATGAGCCGGTTTTTGCTAATGCGTTCTTCCCTGGTAAATAAGTGGGCCAGGACGATGGTGAAAAATGGAGTGGTCGCATTCAGAATCGATGCAAGGCCACTGGCAATATGATGTTGTCCCCAGGCAATAAGTGAAAAAGGTATGACATTGTTGATCAGGCCAATGGTGAAAAACATTTTCCAAATTTCTTTGTCCCCTGGCATTTTTTTTCCAACCAACATCAAAGCCAGCCAAAGTATTATCGAAGCCAATCCGACTCTAAGGAATACGATGGTGAACGAGGGAAGCTCTTTAGCACTTAATCCAATAAAGAAGAAAGACCCTCCCCAAATTATGGAAAGCACAATCAACATCGTCCATTCAAACAATGTCATTGAATGATGCTTATTCAATAGAACCTTTTTTTTGACGGATTAAGAGTTTGTAAATTTTTTTATTCTATTTCAGCCACTATTCTAAGAGGAGCACCGCTTCCACCACCAATATTCATTGGCAAAGCAATGACGCGGAAACCTTTGGGAGGAAGATTAATTAAACGATGCAGGTTCTCAAATCCGGATATATTTGCTTCACCAAAAACCTGATGCGACTCAAAAGTTTTAGATTGTCCATAGTCCAGACTGGCCGTATCTAAACCAACAGCAGCCACCTTTCGTTGCTGACTTAAGAATCGTGCGGCATCGGCTCCAAAACCAGGAAAGTGCAGATGAGCGGTGTCGCCCGGCTTGTCTGACCCCAGGTATTTCTTTTTATTTGGCCAGAAGTTTTCCCAACCCGTCCGAACCAGAACAATAACCCCTTCAGGAATGGTTCCATTCGTTTTTTCCCATTCCAGAAAATCTTTTTCAGAGATCAGGTAATCAGGGTTTCCCTTTGCTTTGCTGCTCACATCAAGCATTATTCCGGTAGCAATGAGGCGATGCAGGGGAATCTCATCTACCCGCCATTTTCCCTTTGCGAAATGCGAAGGTGCATCGATATGGGTGCCACCGTGTTCGGCGCCGCTGAAATTATTCGCTTCATACCAATATCCCTTTTTGGTTTCTCCTTTATGCAACTCTTCCAATTGGAACGGACGGCTGGTCGGCCAGTAAATTGTGGACTGATCAAAAGGGTGAGTAAGGTCAATGAATCGCTTTTCCGCCCAGGCCGGTTTAAGTAAGATGAAACTTAGGGTTAATATAAAACTAAAATATATGTGGCGAAATTTTAGAAGATCCATCTTTTCCTCACAGAAAATTTATATAAAGAATCGCTCTTTATTCTACCTTAAATATAGGAACATGATATCTTCTTCAATATTTACTTAATATGAGAAAAAAATGATCAAGGCAATAGGTGGGTTCTTTCTTCTGGGAATTTTGTTGGTGGTTTTAGTTTTCAACACGCATGTGACCCTTCTCGGCACCGGATTCCTCGTTGGAGATGGAACTCTTGTTCTCACCTATCACAATCTAGTAAAAGAAGCGGCAACTCTTAAAGTAAAATTCCCCAACGAAGATGACATTGAAGCGGAAGTGGTGTTTCAAGACACCGCCAGCAATCTGGCAATCTTAAAATTGAAGGACACGCCAAAAGTAAAACGCCAACCTCTCGTAATGAGCCGGAAGGGATTGAGTCCGAAAAGCGAATCCGTATTCATATTGGGTTACCCGTGGACCAATACGCTACAAGACCAGTATGTTTTGCTCGAAGGATCTGCCAGCTACAATTCGATGTTGATCGAATTGAATATTGCTCTCGATCCTGTGCACAGTGGCAGTCCGTTATTCAACGCCCGGCAGGAAGTGGTGGGAATGGTACTGTTGGAAGACCATGCCAAAGCCGCATTTCCGGTGAAGGGATCACAACATTTCGCTATCCCCGCATTGTTATTGGAAAAATCTTTGCAGGCAGCCAAAATTAATGCAACCTCTCACGCAAATAAGAATCTAACAAGGGAAGCGTTTATTTCAAAATCGAAAAATAATATTGTTTTGATTGAGGCAGGTTAAATGCAACCCGCAGACGAAACCTACATCTTATATGGAATATTATTCGATTTTGTGTTGCTGGGGCTGTTGTTCAATATTGCCAAACGCCTCGGTTCCTCTAAAAATTTTCCCCGGCCTAGAGATAAGAATAACGAGTGAATTCCCGACCACATTTCAACTTCGATAACAGTTTCGCCCGTAGCCTTGAAGGCTATTTCTCGCATTGTGATGCAGAACCTGCGGTCGCCCCGAAACTGTTACAGTTCAACCATGCACTGGCTGAAGAACTCGGACTCGACCCGGTCGCGCTCGATTCAGACGAAGGTTTGGCAATTTTCTCAGGCAATATAACAGCTGAGGGTTCACAACCTCTTGCTCAGGCTTATGCGGGACACCAGTTTGGAGGATTCTCACC